>Ga0308174_10000503_pt1 | contig 16507 bp, 11 predicted proteins | sample PhyPR2_FD_203894 | JGI IMG/M metagenome (GOLD analysis project Ga0308174, IMG submission 203894) | Soil microbial communities from UC Gill Tract Community Farm, Albany, California, United States - DLSLS.P.R2 | ecosystem: Environmental > Terrestrial > Soil > Agricultural land | place: USA...
GGGCGACGTCCACCCAATGAACAAATAAGTCAGTCATGGCGCCACCGCCAAAGTCCCAGTACCAGCGCCAGAATTCATATTGATCCTGGTCAAACGGCCGGTATGGCGCAGAGCCCAGGAACTGTTTCCAATCTAGCTTCGCGGTATCGATTGCCGCGCGGAGCCGGTCCTGCGCGAGTTGATAATTTTGATACCAGTAGGTGCGCACCAAGGTGATTTGCCCTAGACGGCCTTCGTCCACCAATGCTTTCGCCTGAACGAAGTGGGGCCAGCTTCGCTGCTGAGTTCCGATCTGGACAACGCGCTTGGAATTATGGACCGCACTGATTATGCCCTGTCCTTGTTCGACAGTGTGGGTGACCGGCTTTTCGCAGTAGGCGTCTTTTCCCGCCGCGACGGCAGCCGTGAGGATGGGTACATGCCAGTGATCGGGCGTACCGATGACCACGGCATCGACATCCGGATTGGCGAGAACTTCACGATGGTCACCGTACTCACGGGCATTGGGGCCGAATTTTGCCATGGCTTCCTGACGGTGAGGTTCATAAACATCGCAGACGGCAACCAGATCGCTGCCTCCAGCCCGGTTGAAGAGGCTCAGCAAGTATTGGCAACGCTGGCCAGTACCAATGGCGCCGAGACGAATGCGGTCGTTTGCGCCCACGATGCGGCCGTAGGACACGGCGCTCGTCGCCATTGCGGCGGCCGTACCGAGAAAGGCGCGGCGATTTAATCCGGTTGAGTTGGCGGGAGTTGGTTCGGACGACATTCAGGTTGAATATATATCACGAGAGGAAACCACGGATAGTACCGGCGCCTCCCGATATAACCTGTTCCTCTTAGAGACGAGCTTCTTCACCTCCGGCCCTAGAAGAAGTACCATTTGTTATTGACAGGTCGGCAGGCGAAGGATCATACTAAAGAAAAATTAATAGTGGAGTGGAATTCCACGCGGTGGAATTCATGAATATGGATAATCGTTCGTCCATTTAGCTCATTTTTAAGGATTTTTCTAGGTTTTCTATCGTCAGCACTTCTCCTCCAACCCAAACTAAACCTGGCTGATTGGATAGAATCGATCAGCCATTTTTTTATCGAGCGGCAGTCTGGATGAGTCAGGGCAGAAAACAGTATTACACTCCGACCCGGAAAGAAATCGACTACTATTACAAGACTCACCGGTCCCGGTTCTTTTCCCCCGAACGCATTCGCGTAGCACACATCGTAAAAAACGTTGATGAATGGACAAGCCGCGACGCGGCACGCGCCGTGTTAGAGCAGGCACAGGACGAGCTTATGCGCGGAGAAGGCTTCGATTCCGTGGCCCGACGCCATTCGGACTGCGGGAGCAATGGCGAACTGTCGTGGTTTTCGCGCGGTGTAATGGTAGAAGAGTTCGACGAAGCGGCTTTTTGTCTAGAGAAGGGCGAGACTTCCTCTATCTTCGAGACGAGCTTTGGCTTCCATATTGTGCGAGTGCTCGACAAACGCCCGGCAGGCATTGCTCCGCTCAGTGAAGTTTACGATGAGATCAGCGCTTTGTTGAGCAAGGAACCCAGTGGAAAAATCGCGGCAAATCAATCGTAATCTCAACCCGTGTTGCGTGCCCAGTAAGCAACGCGCCGTGCTGCTGGATCTGGCGCGCCGAACCGAACCGGTGCGGGAGCGAGTGACCAGGGGTTCCCTAGAGGAGATGGTGCGCCTGGACGGAGGACCGTTCCTGATGGGTGCCGAGGGCACAGAGTCCTTCGTTCAGGATGGCGAAGGCCCGGTCCGCAAAGTCATGGTTGATCCGTTTTATGTGGATCGCTATCCGGTGACAAACGAGCGGTTTGCGGAATTTGTAGATGCCACGGAATACAGAACCGAAGCCGAACGATTTGGCTGGTCCTTTGTGTTTCGCGGTGACATGGCACCGGAAGCGATTTCGCGGCTGGTGACCGACACCGTACTCGAGGCACCGTGGTGGTGCAAGGTTTCAGGAGCGGATTGGAGGCATCCTGAAGGACCAGACTCTTCCATCCACACGCGGCCGCATCACCCGGTGGTGCACGTTTCCTGGAACGACGCCGTGGAGTTTGCGCGGTGGGCAGGGAAGCGGCTGCCAACCGAGGCCGAATGGGAATGTGCGGCTCGGGGCGGTTTGGAACAGAAGCTATACCCCTGGGGCGACGAACTCACGCCGGGCGGCAAGCATTTGTGCAACATCTGGCAGGGTGTGTTTCCCACGTTGAATACCGCCGAAGACGGGTTTAGCGGAGCGGCGCCTGTGGACGCTTTTCCCCCGAATGGGTTCGATTTGTATTCCGTGACCGGGAACGCTTGGGAGTGGTGCGCAGACTGGTTCGATCCCCTGTTTCACACGGTCAGCACACGGGTTAACCCAATCGGACCACCAGGCAGTGCGGCAAAAATCATCAAGGGCGGCTCCTACCTTTGCCATCGGTCGTATTGCAACCGATACCGCGTGGCGGCCCGTACGTCAAACACGCCGGACAGCGCTACGACACACATGAGTTTTCGCTGCGTACGGGACGTCTAGGAACCAGACCGGCTAACGCTTCGCAAGCCAGGTTACCTTCTGGGGCGGCGACTGCTCGCAGCTCATCGTCTCCGTGACTCCGGAGGCGATATCGGCACACGCGTTCGTGATACCCCCACGGAGGACCGACTCCTCGCTCTTTCCCGTGACTGTTTTGCATGCGGAACGGCCCTGGAAGGTCATACAGACCTCCGCTCGGTAGCGCTTTCCCGCGAGTGTGGAGTACAGGATCAGGGCAACGACGATGAGGATGAAGACTGCAATGTAGATGCCGGGCTTCTTCATTTCACAGCGGCTACTCGGTGAAGAAGTTTCCCATGTCCCGGAACTTCGAATACCGTTCCTCGATGAGTTCTTCCGGAGACCTGCCCGACAACTCGGCCAAGGATTGCCTGAGCGCGACGCGCAAGAACTCGGCCGCCCTGTCGTGATCGGTCTGCGCGCCTTCGGGAGGCTCTGGAACAATGCCATCGATCAGCTTTAGTTGCAGCAGGTCCGTGGCGGTCATGCGAAGAGCGGCGGCAGCTTCGGGAGCCTTGCCGGAATCGCGCCAGATAATCGCCGCACAGCTTTCCGGAGAAATCACGCTGTAGTAAGCGTTTTCGAGCATGTAGACGCGATTCGCAATGGCGATTCCGAGGGCCCCGCCGCTGCCGCCTTCGCCGATGACGACAGCGATGACCGGACTACCGAGGCGCGCCATTTCACGGAGGTTGTAGGCGATGGCTTCGGCCTGGCCCCGTTCCTCGGCATCGATTCCGGGATAAGCGCCAGGCGTGTCGAGCAGAGCAATAATCGGCCGGCGGAACTTTGCCGCGACCTGCATGAGCCGCAGCGCCTTACGATATCCTTCCGGTTTCGGCATTCCGAAGTTGCGCAGGAGCTTTTCCTTTGTGTCCCGGCCCTTTTGCTGGCCGATGATCATGACGGATTGCCCTTCAAAGCTGCCCATCCCGCCGATAACGGACTGGTCGTCACCAAAACAACGATCGCCGTGCAATTCCTGGAAATTTTCGATGAGGCGATTGATGTAGTCGATGGAATGCGGGCGTTTGGGATGGCGCGCAAGTTGGACCCGCTGCCAACTGGCCTTCACCAGATCCGGATCCAGACCTTCGGCTACGGCGATGTCGGGCGCCTCCTCGACGGCTTCGGCTGTCGCAGCAACGTTCTCTTCGGGCACCATTATGTAGCCAAGACCTCCATTGATTCCGGTCCACAAATCTTTTCCAGCTCGGCCCGGAATTCGCGGTCCGGCCGCACTTTGGATGAGACATCCATTACAAGAGAAAAGTCTCGTGGTTTTTCAAGGCGGAGGCGCACTTCCGAAGTGCCCTGCTTCCTAGTGAATAGCTCGTTCAATTGATTCGCTTTCTCATTAGCGTTCTCGTCCCGCAGCCAAATCCGAATGGAGATTACCGAAGGCAGGTCCACGCGGGCCTCTTCGAGGAATACCATCTCCTGAATGGACAACTTTGGAGGCGCTCCTTCTTCCGGCAATATGGAGGCCCGAAGAAAGACGGCGGCATCTTCCTTTAGCTCCGGCAGCAGTTCTTCGTACCGGTTGGCGAAGACCATCGCATCCGCGGTTCCCCGGCCGTCATCCAGCTTCAGGGCCGCCCAGTATCGCCCTTCGCGATTGGTCTTGCGGACGATGTTTGTGAGAATGCCGCAGAGCTTTACCTCCACTCCCTTTTCCAGACCGTCCAGTTTGTCGGTGTAGTGGGTTGCCAGATCGCCGATCTTGTCCTTGAAGCGGCCTAGGGGATGGCCTGAGACATAGATCCCGAGGACTTCCTTTTCGCCGGCGAGCTTCTGCTCCATTGTCCAATCCTGCAGGTTCGCTAAGGGGAACTCCTGCTTCCCTTCTTCGGCGAACATCCCGAACAAGCCGTGCTGCCCCATGCTGCGGTCCCGGTTCGCACGCAAACCTGACTCAAGAGCGCGGTCGAGCGCCTCACTAAGCTGCGCGCGGTTAGCGCCTGTGGAGTCGAGAGCGCCCGCTTTAATCAAACTCTCGATCACGCGCCGGTTTACAGCGCCCAGGTTGATGCGCTCGCAGAAGTTGTAGATGGAGGTGAAGGGGCCGCCCTCATTACGGGCAGCGACAATGGCTTCGACAGCTCCCTGGCCCACGTTTTTCACGGCTCCCAGGCCGAAGCGGATGGAGTCGCCCGCTGGAGTGAAGTTCAGATCGCTTTGGTTGATGTCCGGAGGAAGTACGCTGATGCCCATCTCGCGGCACTCATTGATGTACTTCACCATCTTGTCCATGTTTCCCGCTTCAGAGGTCAGCAGGGCGGACATGAACTCTACCGCGAAATGCGCCTTGAGGTAGGCGGTGACATAGGCGAGGTAAGCATACGCCGCGGAATGCGACTTGTTAAAGCCGTAACCGGCGAACTGCTCCATCAGATCGAAGATTTTGGCCGTCTTCTTCGCTGGGAGCCCACGCTGGGATGCGCCAGTGATGAACCGCTCGCGCTGCTTCGCCATTTCGTCGAGCTTCTTCTTTCCCATGGCGCGGCGCAGAATGTCCGCATCGCCGAGGGAGTAGCCCGCGAGCTTATTCGAGATCTGCATCACCTGCTCCTGGTAGAGGATGACGCCGTAGGTTTCCGAGAGAATCTCTTCCAGCTCTGGAAGGTCGTAGACGATCGGCTTGCGGCCATGCTTACGGTCAATGAAGTCCGGAATCATGCCGCCTTGAATGGGGCCAGGGCGATAAAGCGCGTTCAGAGCGCAGAGATCCTCAATCCGGTCAGGCTGGTAGCGGCGCAGGATATCCTGCATGCCAGAGGATTCAAACTGGAACACGCCGCTGGTGAAGCCGTTATGGAAAATCTTGGTATACGTTTCGCGGTCATCGAGAGGAAGTTCCTCGACGATGATCTTCTGCCCACGATGTTTTTCAATCAGCTTCAGGCCGTCATCGATGATGGTCAGGGTGGTGAGCCCAAGGAAGTCCATTTTGAGCAGCCCGAGCTTGTCGAGGCCGTTCATGTCGTACTGCGTCACAAGTTCCTGTTTGTTTGTGACGTAAATGGGAACCAGTTCCTTCAGCGGGACGGAAGAGATCACCACGCCGGCCGCATGCATGCCCGCGTTTCGTGCCACGCCCTCGATTCTTAAGCTGACATCGAGCACCTCTTTTACCCGGGCGTCCTTGGCTGCAGCCTCCTTCAAGCCGGGATCTTCAATGGCCTTATCCAGCTTGATATTTAACTGCTTGGGAACCAGCTTCGAGATGCGGTCGACTTCCGCGAAGCTCATATCGAGCACGCGGCCCACGTCCTTGATAGCTGCTTTGGCAGCCAGTGTGCCGAAGGTGATGATCTGGGCTACCTGATCGCGGCCGTACTTCTCCGTGACGTACTGAATGACCTCGCCGCGCCGGTTCGTGCAGAAATCGACGTCGATATCGGGCATGCTGATGCGCTCCGGATTGAGGAAGCGTTCGAAGAGCAAGCCGTACTCGAGAGGATCGACATCGGTGATCTCCATGGCGTAGCCGACCAGGCTGCCAGCGGCTGATCCGCGGCCTGGACCGACCGGAATGCCTTTCATTTTGGCGAAATGGATGAAGTCCCAAACGATGAGAAAGTAGCCGGAGAACTTCATCTGCTGGATCATCGTGATTTCGCGTTCGAGGCGCTCCACGTACTCCGGCAGATCGTGTTTCAGCCGTCCCGCTTTCCGAAGGGCCTCCAAGCGGGGGCGCCGTTTCTCAAAGCCTTCCCGCGCAATATAGGCAAAGTAGCTGTCCGCGGTGTGTTCTTCCGGAACCGCAAAACGCGGAAACGGATCTTTCACCTTTTCCAGCTTTACGTGGCAGCGCTGGGCGATATCCCAGGTACGATCCAAGGCGTGCTCGACTTCGCCGAAGAGCGCCATCATTTCGGCTCTCGATTTGATGAAGAAATCCGGTGTAGAGAAGCGCATCCGGTTCGGGTCAGACATGGTTTTGCCTGTCTGGATGCAGAGCAGAATTTCGTGCGCACGAACGTCGTCGTAGGTCAGATAGTGCGCATCGTTCGTAACAACCAAGGGAATGTCCGTTTCCGCTGACATGCGGCGGATCTCGGGCATCACGATCTTGTCCTGATCGAGCCCGTGATCCTGCATTTCGAGGAAGAAGTTTCCCTTTCCAAACAGGTCTACGTATTCGTTGGCCAGGCGCTTCGCATCGCCGTAGCGATCCGCCATGATGGTCTCGTTAACATCGCCGCGCAGGCAGGCGGACAGGGCGATCAGCCCTCTAGAATGCTGAGCGAGCAGATTCTTGTCGATCCGTGGCTTGTAGTAGAAGCCGTCCAGATAGCCCGTCGAAACCAGGTTAATCAGGTTTTTATACCCTTCCTGTGTTTCCGCCAAGAGGACCAGGTGATTGTAGCGGTCGGACTCGGAACGAGTTTTGTGGCCTTGCTGGGAGACGTAGACCTCACAGCCGATTACGGGATGGATGCCGTGCGCGTGCGCTTCGTTGTAGAATTCGACCGCGCCAAAGAGGTTGCCGTGATCGGTCATGGCCACCGCCGGCATTTTCTGGCGCTCCACAACGCCCATCAGTTTCTTGATTTCGCAAGCTCCATCGAGCAGGGAGTAATCGGTATGGCAGTGGAGGTGAACGAACGGACGTTCGGACATGGATGTACTCCTATTTTAGCGGTAGAGTTGCGTCTCTTGCCCGAGAGCGGGGACACCTATAGCCCGGAACCAGGTATAACAATGTTGCAGAATAGAATTTCGAGCAGTGACTAGGAGAAGATCCCCCGTTAGGACCAGACGAGCGCTTTGCAAGCGGGCAATGCAGAGATGCCAGATTACGGGGCTCCTGCTGTGGACGGTGATGCTATTCCAAACCGGTGGCGGAGTAGCGCGCGCACAGGACCTTCCATCATCTCCGGGTGCTGTTTGGGAATCGCCGCAAGAGGCAGCTTACCGTGACGAACTCAACAACTATCATCAGCATGAGTTGAGCCCCGACCCGACCAAGACCTACACACTGACAGAACTGATCGACTTAGCGGAAGAGCATAACCCCAGCACGCGAATTGCCTGGGAGCGTGCAAAGCAAGCAGCAGCGCGTCTCGGAGTATCCCGCGCATCCCTTTACCCCGTAATCACGACTTATGCACTGCTGCAAGAAGGCCGCTCGGGAATTCTGTTGGACAACGCGTTTCATTTACAAGACATCGAATTTGTTCAACCGACGGTCTCGCTGTTGTACACCGTCCTCGATTTCGGACGTCGCCGCGCGGATATCGATACGGCCATGGCACGAAAGCTCGCAGCGGATTTTACTTTTAACGAGACCCATGAAAGCATCATTTTCCAGGTCACTGCCGCTTATTACCAGCTTGTAAGCGCCATGGGACAGGTAGAGGCCGCGCAGGCTAGTTTGGTGAACGCGCAAACCGTGCAGGAAGCCGTGGCTGCACGTCTCAAGAACGGGCTAGCGACTCTGCCGGACACGCTGGAGGCGAAGTCCGCAACAGCCCAGGCCGAGTATGACCTGGAAACCGCTAAAGGTGCTGAGCGATTGGCGCGTGGAGCGTTGGCGCAGGACTTGGGAATTTCACCCACGACTGTGCTGAAGGTGGAGGGGATCCCGCGCGCGGTGACACCCGATGCGCTCCAAGAACCGGTAGAGAAAGCTATCAGGCGCGCGCTGGTCCAGCGTCCAGACCTGCTGGCTCAACTAGCGCTCGTGAAAGCCTCCCATGCACAGGTGAGGCGGGCAAAGGACAACTACTATCCGGTGCTGAAATTTACGGGGTCTGAAGATTTTCGCTGGGCGGAGGGATTGCAATTGGGTTCATCGAGGGCGTTTTCACGGAAGCAGATGTGGCTGAACCAATTAAACCTGTCCTGGACTCTTTTCGATGGTCGCGCGCGGTACAACGAACTGGACCGGGCTCGGTCCCAGGAGCGGGAAGCCCAGGCGCAGTTGGAGGCTTTTAGATACAGGACGGAGACGGAGGTTTGGACGGCTTATTCCAATGTCGAGACGGCTCAGCGGCAGCAGCAAGCGGCTGATGCCCTTTTAGCGGCTGCCGATCAGAGCTACCAGTCAGTGTTGGCAGCCTATAAGTACGGCGTGAGGAACTTCCTGGATGTGACCGCCGCACAGAGGACTCTCGCGCAAGCGCGCACCGGGCAGGTAATCGCACGTTCACGGTTGTTTACAAGTGTGGCGGATCTGGCATTTCGGACCGGCGACCTGTTGCGGGTAGGAACAGGTTCAAAACATTGAGCCACTCGAGCAAAGAAGAAGAGCAGCCTTCATGAGGACGGTGCGACTGTTTTGCGTGATAGGTGGGGTATGGATTTCCAGCAGTTGCGAACGCGCGCCGTCGGTGGACGTCCTTGGATCGTTTTTCCCGATTTGGATTTTTTGCATCGCCGCCGGAATCTTCCTAACGATCCTGGCGAGGCGGATATTCGTGCGATTGAAGATCGATTCCGAGTTGGGGCCCGTGATTGTCATTTATCCGTGCTTAACCGCATTTTTCGCGTTTGTCATTTGGCTTATCTTTTTCCGCTAAAGGCAGCATGAATACGTCATTGGATATCCGGGACAGAAGAAGGCTAGGCCGGCTGGTCGGTATTGCCATTGTCGTCGGTGCGGTTTCCACTGGCCTGATCACTTTATGGTCCACGAACGTGAATCCTCGTACGGACGATGCCAGTGTTCGCGCGAACCTTATCGGCATTGCGCCGGAAGTGAGTGGGCCCATTACGAAACTGTACGTCCGCGATAACCAATACGTGAAGAAGGGCGATCTGCTGTACGAGATCGATCCTCTTCCATACGAATATGCCCTGGAGAAAGCACTAGGCGACCAGGCAGCGCTGGAAAAGAAGATCGAGGATGAAGAAAGGATTATTGCCGGCCAGCGCAGCGCGGTGATTGCCTCGCAAGCGGCAACTCTGACATCGGAGGCGAGTGTAAACAGCGCAACCGCGGCCGTGGAAGCTGGGCAGGCAGAGGTGACCAACGCGAAAGCGGGTCTGGCAAGAGCTGAAGCCGAGCATCGATTTGCGAACGACAATCTGCATCGGTTAGAACCCCTGCTGACCCAGCAATTCGTCACCGTAGATGACGTTGATCGGGCGCGCACGAGGGAACAGATCACCGCTGAGGCGGTGCAGCAGGCTGAGGCACAGCTCCGGTTGGCGCAAGCGCGGTTGGAATCCGCGCTCGCTCAGGAGAAACAGTCTCATTCCGGGCTGGCCCAGAGCCATGCACAGTATCAGCGGTCGATTCATGAAGTGACCACACTGGAGCCGCTCACGGCCCAACGAAAGGCTCTTGCCTCCGCGGTCAGGAATGCTGAATACAATTTGTCGCGTTGCAAGGTGGTGGCGCCATTCGATGCACGTGTGACAGACATGAACATCTCGGAAGGCGAGTACGCCCATGCAGGGCAACGAGTCTTTACGCTGATCGATGTGCGGACCTGGTGGGTTATCGGAGACTACCGGGAATCGCAACTGAAGTACATCCGGCCCGGGATGGACGCCGATATTTATGTGATGTCGAAGCCCAATGTGCGATTCGAAGGTGTGGTGGAAAGTACTTCGTATGGGGTTTACCCGGAAGAGGCAGGCACCGCGCAGGGGTTGCCGAACGTACCCCGCGCGCTGAACTGGGTACACCTGGCAACGCGATTTCCAGTGCGGGTACGGGTGAAAAGCCCTCCCCCTGAGCTGTTCCGCATGGGAGAAACGGCAGTCGTGATTGTTCGCGGAGATAAGGGGCAAACACACTAGACATGGCCGCTGCCGCTCCCGCCTTCGCCTCCCTCGAAGGAACGCCGAGTCAAATCTTTCAATTTCTTACAAGGGAACTAGCTCCGTACCCCGGCCGCGCCGCTACAGTCGGACGGATCACCCTCGCTGTGGCACTTACCTTCATCCTGGTGATGACGTTCCGGATACCACTGCCCGCCTACGTGCTGTACATGGTCTTCTTTGTCACGCGGGACACGCCGACTGCGGCTGTGCGAGGAGGGTTGGTCACGCTGACGGCCGTTATCGCCAGCGCTGTTCTCACGCTGCCGGGTTTGATCTTGTTTGCCGACTTCCCGATGCCCCGGTTCCTATATACCACCGGATGCTTCTTTGTAGTGTTCTATCTGATTGCCGTACTGGAACAGAGAAGCGCCGCGATCAACATGGGACTGGCGGTTTATCTGATCACGGTCGTGTGGGACCGGCCGATGTCCGGTGAAGCGCATCTGCAGAGCAGCCTGTGGGTTCTGGTGGTGCTTTCGCTGGGCGTCGCAGTTTCCGCGGTGGTAGAAATAATTTTCGTCCGGCAAGGCCCGCTGGAGGACGTGCTGAAGGGCATTGACGTGCGGTTGGAGGCATTCGAGCACGCGCTCCTATATATTGCCGAGACCGGGTCGGCCACGGGTGATCCTGCCACCGAAACAATCGCAAGATTGGGTACGGTCGGAACGGGCCGTCTTCGGAGACAGCTGAGAGCTGCTGAAGGCGATGCAGGAGGCCTGTCGCAGTACCTCGTCGAGTTGGAAACGACCGTAGCGTTAGTGGGTCGACTGATTGACGTTCTGGCGGGATTGCAGGTAAGGGGAAACCTGGATCAGCCCACTCGCGAGCGTTTAAAACGGTTGGCAGCCGAAGCGGGCCGTGTCCGCCAGGAGCTACGGCAACGCGAGAAACCAGAACCGTGGACATCCGAGGAGGGTGAAAAACCGTCGTTGGCGATCCCGATGTTGCCTGAACTGGAGAGAACGGTGAGGCTGATTCCACAGGCATTCTCTCCAGCCCAGTCGCTGAAAGCAGACGTTATCTCAGTTATCGATGTGGAGCAACCGACACGCTTGTTTGTTCCGGACGCCTGGACGAACCCCGAGCATCTTCGGTTTGCCGTGAAAGGATGGCTGGCGAGCACGCTTTGTTACATCTTTTACGCGGCTGTTGCCTGGCCCGGCATTTCGGCTTGCGTGCTGGCCTGCCTGATCACTGCACTTTCCACGCTCGGCGCTTCGCAGCAAAAACTCATCTTTCGGTTAGGGGGCGCGGCACTCGGAGGACTGTTGATGGGGCTCGGCTCGCTGATGTTTTTTCTACCCTACATGGGCTCCATCACGACCGTCACGCTGTTGATTGCGGCGGGTTCCGCCGTCGGCGCCTGGTTTTCGACATCCAGTCCCAAGCTCTCCTACTTCGGATCACAGACGTGTCTCGCGTTTTACCTGACCACTCTTCAGAGTTACACCATTCCCACCGCGCTGGCGCCGGCGCGTGACGCCTTTGTGGGAGTGCTTGTGGGACTGATCGTGATGTGGGCCGTTTTCGAGCATCTGTGGCCTTTGCGTGCGGCGGAAGGCATGCTGCGAGGGTTCGCATCAAACCTGCACCTACTGGCGGAGCTGATGACGGTGTTCGAGGAAGAGATTCCGGAGCGGATTGTACAAAAAGTCAGGAGCTTGAGGGAACTCATCAATAGTGGTTTCGCGGCCGTGCATGCCCATGCCGATTCCATGGTGTTCGAATTTGGACCCCAGCGGCAAAACAATTTCGCGCTGCGCGATCGAATTCTGCGATGGCAGGCATCGGCAAGGACTCTGTTTCTGGTAGAGGTTGCCATTCTGCAATACCGGATTCAGATTGACTACTCGACGGTACCCGAACATGTGAAAGCGGCTCAGGCGGAATTCGACGCAGCGCTACGGCGTGTGCTGCAGGGCATTGCCGCGAATGTGGACGACGTCACTTCGGAACCGGAGACTTTGTCGCTCAGCCCGGCATTAAAGGCCTTCTCGGAGAGGGTGGTGGAGTGGTATCAAAGCCGTGGGATCGATCTTCCGGCACGAACCCAGGCGATATTGGCCCTGTCGCAACAGTTACATGATCTTATAACGCAGCTGGCGGAAGATGTTCTCGGCGCCGAGGCTGCCCCGAACGCGTCCGAAGCGGCGTTTTGAGCTGACCTACGCCGCGGCAAAGCTCGCACCCCAGTCATGCCCAGTATTTGTACCAAAGCGCTTCTGAGTTTCCGGGCCGTCACCAAATTTTAATCTCTATGTAACAGCCATTCGGTAACTTAGGGAGGCATTCCGGGCCAGCAGATTCCTCCGGCTTCACACGTTATCGCCGATACAAGAGAGTTCTGTTCCGGCTCAGAACGTGGATAAGTCCATTACGAGGAGATTATGCAAATAAAACGGATTCTGAGTTTGCTCTGCCCGGCTATCCTGGCGGCGCAACTCTACGCCGGGCAATCGGCCGCAGGGGCGCCCCAAACGCCCGGCAGCCCAGCTGCGCCGGCGTCGTCCGCCAACAGTGGTGAAGCTACCAACCCGGCCAACAATCAGGAACTTCAGCGGCTTAGAGAGCGAATGGCTGAGCAAGAGCAAGCCATCAAGCAGTTGCAAGAGGCTGTGCAAGAACAGCGCACCCTGCTGGACAGAGCTGTTCAGAACGCTAATGCTGCAGCAACCAAGAAGGCTGACGGATCAGCCACCGCAAACAATGTGGCGCCGACTGAACCAGCGGCCAACCGAGAGAGCGCTCCGGCCAAAATGGTGCCGGTGTCGAACGCCGCGCATCCGCGGCTATTCCCGGTGAGTCAAGCTGGCGCAGAACAACACCAGACGACTGCTCCACCTTCGGCCTTGGGAATCAAGATCGGCAGCACCACGTTTACGCCGCTCGGATTTGTCGACGCCACGTTCTTCGCCCGTTCCACGAATCTGGGAAGCGGTATCGGCACCAGCTTTACGGGTGTCCCGTACAACAATTCCGTTGCGGGCCGCACGGCTGAGACCAACTTCAGCGTGCAAAACTCGCGCATTGGATTTCGTGTGGATTCAAGTTTCCTCGGCGCAAAAGTTCTGGGATATTTCGAGGCTGACTTCCTGGGCCAAAACGGCGCGAACTCATTTGTGACGAGCAATTCGAATACGTTCCGTATGCGCAACGTCTTCGTGGATGTGCAGAAGAATGGCTTCGAAGTTTTGGGCGGGCAAGACTGGAGTCTGTTTACACCAAACCGCAAGAGCCTCTCGCCGGTCCCGTCCGATATCTTCTACACGCAGAACATGGACACCAACTATCAGGTGGGCCTTCCCTGGTCGCGGCAGGCCCAATTCCGGTTCATAGCTCATCCGAATAAGGACCTTGCGTTTGGCGTTTCTCTGGAAAACCCGCAGCAGTACACCGGAAATTCGGTTACGTTTCCGGCGGCCTACGGCGGCGTCCTTAGCGCTTCCGGTTCTTCGTCGGAGTTTAACAATGGATCGACGGGCTTTTCGGCTCCTAATGCCGCTCCCGACATTATCTTCAAAGGTGCTTACGACGGCCACGTAGGGGACAAAATCATGCACGTTGAGGCTGGCGCGTTGATCCGCAATTTCAAAGACTCCATTCCTTTGACGGCTGCGGGCACTCCTGCTTCTTCCACTTCAAGCGGTTATGTCCGGTATCGCACGGATACCGCAACTGCCGTTACGGGAGAGGTGAACGCTAACCTTGAGGTGCTCAAAAACGTACGCATCATCGCCAACACGTTTTTCGGAGCGGGCGGCGGACGGTATCTACAGGGCAACGGCCCAGATCTTATTGTCCGGGCTGACGGCACGATTTCTCCGGTTCATACCTACGCGACCCTGGACGGCTTTGAGGCCAATATCACGAAGAATACCTTGATCTCGGTCTTGTATGGCGGCGCATATTTTAAACGGAATGTCGCTCTGGATACGAACGGCAAATTCATCGGATATGGTTATACCGGATCCGCGAACAGCAACAACCGCAATATCCAGGAAATCACCTTCGACGTGGTGCAAACGCTCTGGAAGAATCGAAGCTATGGCGCACTGTCCCTCATCGGCCAATACTCATACCTGTTTCGGGAACCGTGGTTCGTTGCCCCGGGCGGGGCTCGTAACGCCCGAACCAACATGTACTATCTGAACCTGAGGTACACGCTTCCCTAGACGAGAGAGATCCCTAGGAACTTCTTCCGGGCGCTGGCTTCGGCCGGCGCCCTTTTCTTTTGCCGGGAGCCAAGCAGCGCGGTCCGCCATAATGACGTCGTGGAGAATCCGCTGGCGGCAGTTATCCAGAGCGAAATCGACCGTTCGCAATACATTACCTTTGCGCGATTTATGGAATTGGCGCTCTACTCTCCGGAGTTCGGTTACTACAGGAGGGAAGCAGCCGATGTGTTCGGCGTGCGCGGCGATTTCTACACAGCCGCTCAGTTGCAGCCCGTGTTCGGGGAACTCCTTTCGGACTTCGCAGCTAAACTTCAGGCGGTCTCCCAGGCGGATACTCCTTTCGAGGTGCTCGACCTGGGCGCGGGACGAGGAGACTTGCGGAGTGCATTTTCCCGGTGGAACTATCGAGCCTTTGATTGGGACAGTTCCGCTCTCCCTAAAGCTCTATCCGGCCTGATAATCGCGAATGAATTCTTCGATGCCCTTCCGGTAGATCTGCTGCGGAAGCGGAGAGCCGGGTGGCGCGAGGTGGTTGTTCAGGCCCGCAACGGAGAATTCGTTTTCGATGAAACGGGAGATGTGTCGCCAGCCCTTCTCGAATATGCCCGGGTCTATGGAACGTCGATTCCAGAAGACGGGCTGCTCGAAGTCAACCTTTCTGCAGGAGAATGGATCGGGCGAATTAGCGGGCTGCTCGCCTCAGGCAGTGTCCTGATTCTCGATTATGGGTACGAGGCGCGAGAGCTCATCCGATTCCCCCTGGGAACGTTGCTCGGGTATAGGCAGCATTCAGCGACGGAAGACATCCTGCGCAATCCGGGGAGGACCGATATCACGGCGCACGTGAACTTCACGTACCTGCGGGAGGAAGCGTTGAAGGCCGGGCTGGAGATGGTCGGCGAATCCTCATTGCAGGAGTGGGCCCTGAGCATCTGGGGCGAACGAGAGCTGGCCACGCGATGGAGCAAGGCCGATGCACGGTGGCGTTTGCAGTGGAAGCACCTGATCTTTGGCATGGGCGGAACGTTTCGCGTGCTCCATCTCCGAAAACGAAGGCCAGGTTAAGAGCCGCCCAAAATAAAAACGCCTCCGGTGACCCGGAGGCGCGAAGCATTGTGTGTTCCCGATATATGCGGGATTGTACTTACTTCTTCTTTTTGGCTGGGGCCTTTTTAGCGGCCTTCTTTGCAGCCTTCTTGGTTGTAGTTGGCATCGGTCAATTCTCCTCAAACGTAAATTTGCAATCACTAGAGATCGCAGTGTGATTCATATATAAAGTTGTTCGCAATGGAAGTCAAGAAAAAAATGCACGAGTACGCGTTTAAGGTGGCCGCTTCGGGGTCCTTGCGCGGCGATAAAAACGAATTCGAGAAATTTGTTTTATCCGGTGCACTCCAATAGACGTCTTAAAAAAGGTTGTTGAGGAATGCAATGATGCTGGGGACCATGAACCGCGCGCCACTACACTTTGCCATTGTGGGAGCCCTGTGCTTCACATCTGTTCTTTCGTCGTGTAGCAGGAAGCATCACCGCCCCCCGCAGGTAGCGAGCGCCCCTCATCCAAGAAAGGCGCAAGAGCGGGCTCCGGCCGCTCGGATAGGCTATAGCGAAACAGGAGTCGCAAGCTGGTACGGCATTCCTTATCATGGGCGACCGGCGGCGGATGGTGAAATTTACAACATGGAGGCATTGGTAGCGGCTCATCGCGTGCTTCCGTTCAATACCTGGCTGCGGGTAACGAACCTGACGAATGATAAGACCGTGGATGTGCGAGTGATCGATCGAGGACCCTTCGTTCACGGCCGGATCATCGATCTTTCGAAGGCAGCCGCACGTCAGATCGACTTGCTCGGGCCGGGGACGGGTAAAGTTCGATTGCAAGTAATCTCCGCTCCCTCCGATATTCCGGCCGACGATTTTTATGGCGTTCAAGTGGGGGCGTTTTCCGTCCTGGCAAATGCGGAGCATGCGCAAAGCGAATACGCGAAGC
>Ga0308174_10000504_pt1 | contig 16471 bp, 17 predicted proteins | sample PhyPR2_FD_203894 | JGI IMG/M metagenome (GOLD analysis project Ga0308174, IMG submission 203894) | Soil microbial communities from UC Gill Tract Community Farm, Albany, California, United States - DLSLS.P.R2 | ecosystem: Environmental > Terrestrial > Soil > Agricultural land | place: USA...
CAACGAGGCTACAGGGTGTCCACGGCGTCGGCCATCGCGACGTCCTGCCCGTCGAGGGTGTGCGGGTCCTCGTCGATCGCCTCGACCGCAGCCGTGGGCTCGAGCTCGACGACCCGGCGCCGGTCGAGGTGGACACCGGCGATCATGCAGCGCACCGACCCGCCCGCAAGCTCGATCGTGGGGATCTCGACGGCGACGATCTCGCACGACTCCTCGATCGCCGCGACCTGGTCGGGGCGCAGGCTGCGCCGGGCCCGTGCCGACATGGCCATGACGTAGCGGCGCCTGCCCTCCGGCGTACGGCCGCACAGCTCCACGGCGTTGCCGGCGAACTCGCGGATCTGCTCCTCGGTGAGCTCGACGACCTGCCGGCCGTTGACCGTGAGGCGCTCCCGGACCTGCTCGCGCCGCTGGCGGTCCGGGATCATGCCCAGCGCGATCAGCGCGACGTCGGTGCCGATGCAGGCGATGACGTTGGTGTGGTAGACCGGCACGCCCTCGGAGTCGACCGCGTCGAAGGCCATCGGCTCGTAGTTGAAGTCGGTGCAGAACCGCTCGAGGACGTGGGTGTCGGCCCGGTGGCTGACGGCGGTGTAGGCGACCCGGGACACGTGGTCGAGGACCATCGCCCCGGTGCCCTCCAGGAAGATGCCGTCGGGCTCGAGGCCCGAGTAGTCGATGATCGTCTGGACCCGGTACTCCGACTTGAGCATCTCCAGCACGTCGGCGCGACGCTCGTGGCGCCGGTTGGAGGCGTACATCGGGTAGACCGCGACGTTGCCGCCCGCGTGCGTGGAGAGCCAGTTGTTCGGGAAGACGCTGTCCGGGCGCGTGTGGTCCTCGTCCTCGAAGACGTGGACCCGCACCCCGACGTCGCGCAGCGCCTGCGCGACGGCGTCCATCTCGGCCAGGGCGTTGGTCGAGGTCGCGTCCTCGGACTGCCCCACCGGGACGTCGCGCTGGAACGCGTTGTCCGCCGCGGTCGCGGGGTTGGGGATGAAGCGTTCCGCACGGATCAGGATGACGGCTGAAGGGGCCTGCGCACTCACGGAACCCAATTAGAGCATCGGACCACGCGGCTCCGGTGGGGTGCCTCGGCTACGGTGCACAGCAGGGAGCCCCGAGGGAGGTCGATGCCGTGCTGTCGGACATCGAGATCGCCAACGCCGCCAGGCTGCGCCCGATCCGGGAGGTCGCCGCCGAGACCCTCGGGATCGCCGAGTCCCACCTGGTGCCGTACGGGCACTTCAAGGCCAAGGTCGACCTGACCTACCTCGCCTCGCTCGCCGACCGGCCGTCCGGTCGCCTGGTCCTGGTGACCGCCCTCTCCCCCACGCCGCCGGGTGAGGGCAAGACCACGACCACCGTCGGCCTCACCGACGCCCTGCACGGCCTGGGGCACCGCACCGTCGCCTGCCTGCGCGAGCCGTCGATGGGCCCGGTGTTCGGGATGAAGGGCGGCGCCGCCGGCGGCGGCTACAGCCAGGTCGTGCCGATGACCGACATCAACCTGCACTTCACCGGCGACTTCGCCGCGATCGCCGCGGCCAACAACCTGCTGGCGGCCCTGATCGACAACCACGTCCACCACGGCAACGAGCTCGACATCGACGTCCGCAGCGTCACCTGGAAGCGGGTGCTCGACATGAACGACCGGGCCCTGCGCGAGGTCGTGGTCGGGCTGGGTGGCCACGTCAACGGCTTCCCGCGGGAGGACGGGTTCGACATCGTGGTCGCCTCCGAGCTGATGGCGATCTTCTGCCTCACCGAGTCCTGGGCGGACCTGAAGCGGCGCATCGGCGACATCGTCGTGGGCTACACCCGGGGCACGAAGCCGGTCACCGCGCGCGACCTCGGCGCCGACGGCGCCATGGCCGCCGTGCTCCGCGACGCGCTCGCCCCGAACCTCGTGCAGACCCTCGAGGGGGCTCCGGCGTTCGTGCACGGCGGCCCCTTCGCCAACATCGCGCACGGGTGCAGCTCGGTGATGGCGACCCGGGCCGGGCTGCGCCTCGCCGACCTCGTGGTCACGGAGGCGGGCTTCGGCGCCGATCTCGGGGCGGAGAAGTTCGTCGACATCAAGTGCCGCAAGTCCGGGCTGCGTCCCGACGTGGCGGTGGTCGTGGCCACCGTGCGGGCCCTGAAGTACCACGGCGGCGTACCGCTCTCCGAGCTCGCCCGCGAGGACCTCACCGCCGTCGAGGCCGGCATGGTCAACCTGCGTCGGCACCTCGCCAACATCCGCGACGTCTACGGCATCCCCTGCGTCGTCGCGGTCAACCGGTTCCCCTCCGACACCGACGCGGAGGTCTCGAGGGTGGTCGACCTGGTCGACGCCGAGGGGGTCCGGGCCTACCCCGCGACCCACTTCGCCGACGGTGGGACGGGCGCCCAGGAGCTCGCCAAGGGCGTACTGCAGGCCATCGACGAGCCGTCGGCGTACTCCTTCTCGTTCACCTACGACGACGACCTCTCCCTCACCGCGAAGGTCGAGGCGATCGCGACCCGGCTGTACGGCGCGGGCCAGGTGACCTGGGACGCCAAGGCCCGGCGACGGCTGCTGCGCATCGAGCGGGACGGGTACGGCGCGTTGCCGGTGTGCGTCGCGAAGACGCAGTACTCCTTCTCCACGGACCCGACCTCGCTCGGGGCCCCGAGCGGTCACGAGCTGCACGTCCGCGAGGTCCGGCTCTCCGCCGGTGCCGGCTTCGTCGTGGTGGTGTGCGGCGACATGATGACCATGCCCGGGCTGCCCAGCGACCCGTCCGCCGCCCGCATCGACCTGGCCGACGACGGCACCATCCTGGGCCTCTCCTGAGGTGGCCCGGGTCCACGTCTGATCGGTCAGCCCCGCGCCGCGCCGTACCCCAGGAGCGCCGCCAGGCCGAGCGCGCTGCGTGGTGCGTACGCCGAACGCCAGAGGCCCCCGTGCACCGCGGCGTACGCCTCGTCCTGCCACGGGTGCGCGTGGGCGGGGCCGCCGCCGGTGTGGAGGTCGTGCACGAGGAGCGTGGCCATCAGCACGTTCGCGGTGGCGGGCTCGAAGACCTCCACGCCGAAGCGGTGGGCCCCGGCGTACGCCGCGGCGAGGGCGCGGTTCTTCACGACCGACCTGGTGCGCGTCGGGGGCGCGACGTTGAGGGAGACCGTCGCGCCGGCGTCCCGGGCGACGGCCGCACGCCAGCGCTGCAACCTCTTGGCCAGGGCGTAGTTGGGGCCCTGCTGCGCGACCAGGCTGTCGTTGATCCCGGGGTCGGCGTCGGGGACGTACGCGCGACGCAGCAGCCGGCCCGCGCTGGCCGCGCGCAGGGGTCGGCCCAGCAGCCGGGCGGTGCCGGACCGTTGCTCGTAGTTGCGGGTCGCCTGCTCGACTGCCTCCCGGGGGACGGCGAACACGTCGGTCGGGGTGGCGAGGAAGGCCAGCGCGAGGTCGTCGCGGGTGTCCTGAAGCCGGGTGGTGAGCGCGTCGACGGCCACCGAGAGCCGGACGTTGGTGGCGCCGTCGGCGTACACGTAGTTGCCCAGCACCAGGGGGCCGGGCAGGTCGGCGAGCCATCCGGCGACGCCGGGGACCCCGGCGATCAGGTCGGTCCCGGCCCGTTGCTCCAGGGCCTCCGCCCCTCCCGGGCGGGTCGGGACCAGCAGGGTCCCGGCCCCGCTGCCGGCCGTCCGCGCGAGGCGCTCCCAGAGCTCGGGGCGTGGCAGGTCCACGGCCGCCACCCGCGCGCCCCAGCGGAGCAGGGCCTGCAACGGCCCCATCTCCGCGGCCGCACCGAGGACGACGACCGTGCGTCCCTCGAGGCGCAACCAGTCGGGGTTCGCCATCACGGTCCGAACGGCGACGGAGGCCGACGGCTCGAGCACCCCGGCCGCGACCCAGGCGTCGAGACGCTCGAGCAACGCGTCGCCACGCAGCCGCTGCCCGTGGAAGGGCAGTGACAGGTCGCGCTCGGGGTCACCCGTCCCGGTCACCGTCACGGTCTCGAGGTGCTGCATCGGTTCCGACGTCGCCCACTCCTCCAGCGTCCGCTCGTCCCCCGACTCGTCGAGGACCCTCATCCGGGACCGGAGCGACCCGAGCCCGGCAGTGGCGATGCCCAGGCTCGCCTCCCGCGATGCCAGCCCGGCCTCCACGAGGCGTCGGAAGTGCAGGAGGTAGCCCGAGCGCCAGCCCGTCTCCTGCTCCGCATGACGGGCGCCGGTGGGGTCGGCGGTGCGGAGCGCGTCGGCGGCCACGGCGCGGCCCACCGACGTGGTGCTGCGCCTGCCCTCGCCGGACAGGGGGAAGACGACTCCGTGCTCGTCGGTGCTCACCGGGCCATCATGCTCCGGGGCCGTGCCCGGCAGGGCCGGAAGGCAGTAGCGTCAGGATCCTGGCCCCACCAGACGAGACACCCGAGGAGCGCCGTGGACGAGTCCCCCGTCTGGCCGGTCGACGCCATGGAGGTGCCGCGCTTCGCCGGGCCCGCGACCTTCGCCCGCCTGCCCTCGCTCGACTCGGTCGGCCACGCGGACGTCGCGGTGGTCGGGGTGCCGTTCGACGCCGGCGTCTCGTACCGTCCCGGGGCACGGTTCGGCCCGGCGCACATCCGGCAGTCCTCCCGGCTGCTGCGGCCCTACAACCCCGCGCAGGAGGTGTCGCCGTTCGGCGCCCAGCAGGTCGCCGACGCCGGTGACATCCCCGCCAACCCCTTCGACATCCAGGACGCCATCCGCGCCGTCGAGGCGGGTGCCGACCAGCTGTCCAGCCGCGCCGACCGGCTGCTCACCCTCGGGGGCGACCACACCATCGCCCTTCCCCTGCTGCGGTCGGTGCACAAGCGGCACGGACCCGTCGCCGTGCTCCACTTCGACGCGCACCTCGACACGTGGGACACCTACTTCGGGGAGCCGTACACGCACGGGACGCCGTTCCGGCGCGCCTCGGAGGAGGGCCTCATCGACGCGAGCCGCTCGCTCCACGTGGGCATCCGCGGACCCCTGTACGCCGCGGGGGACCTCGCGGACACCGAGGCCCTCGGCTACGGGGTGATCCCGTGCACCGACTACGACCGCCTCGGCCTCGACGGCGTCATCGCCGCCATGCGCGAGCGGCTCGGTGCAGGGCCCGTCTACGTGTCGGTCGACATCGACGTGGTGGACCCGGGGATGGCGCCGGGGACCGGGACGCCCGAGGCGGGTGGCCTGACCTCCCGCGAGCTGCTGGCCACCCTCCGCGCGCTCGCCGGCCTCGACCTGGTCGGGGCCGACATCGTCGAGGTCGCTCCCGCCTACGACCACGCGGAGGTGACCGGGATCGCCGCCTCGCACGTCGCCTACGAGCTGCTGTCGGTGATGGCGCGCCACCCCCGACACATCCCCCGCACAGGAGGATGACCCGGCCGTCGTCGGTCCCTACGTTGGAAAGGCCGCCCGTCGCCGGGGCGACCGCCCCTGGAGGGACCATGACGAACGACGGCACGACCCCGCACCGGGCCAGCCCCCCTGACCCGTTCCCCCGGGAGCGGCTGAGCACCGATCCCTACGGCCTGCCCCCGCGACCTCCCAACCCGTACGCCTCCTGGTTCAAGCGGGTCGTGGCGTTCCTCATCGACGGGCTGCTGGTCACGGTCGCGTACTTCCCGGCGTTCATCGGCGCCATCGTGTCCGCCTCGGGCGGCAACAAGGGGCTCAGCGCCACCCTGACCGTGATCGGGGCGCTCCTGGCCCTGGCCGTCCTCATCTGGAACACGTGCCTGCGCGCCGGCCGGACCGGCTACTCCATCGGCAAGGGAGTGCTGGGCATCAAGCTCGTCGGCGACGCGTCCCGGGTCCCGATCGGCCCCGGCCGGGCCTTCGTGCGGTACCTGCTGCACATCGTCGACGCGCTCCCCCTCTACCTGGGCTACCTCTGGCCGCTGTGGGACCCGAAGCGGCAGACCTTCTCCGACAAGCTCATGCACACGGTCGTGCTCAACGAGCAGCAGTGACGACGTACCACGCCGAGCTCGTGGCAGAGCCGGACGTCGAACCGGAGCCCGTGGTCCCGTTGTCGGAGCTGCCCGGCGGAGCGCCCTGAGGAGCGGTTCGGACCTCGCTGTGGACCCCCTGTGCGACTCCGGCCGCTAGGGTGAGCCCCTCCCATGCACACATCCGGCCCCCCGACCTCCGAGCGACCCCTGCTCCTCTCCGTCGACGCCCCCTCGCTCCTTCACCGCAACCACCACGCCCGGGCCGAGACCGAGCTCCGCGACCGCGGGGGCAGGCCTGCGTGGGCGTTGCACGGAATGCTCCGGCAGATCCTGGAGGCGATCGACCAGTTCGCTCCGGACGCCGTGGTCTTCGGCCTCGACGACCGGACCACCTCGGTGCGGGAGCAGGCCTACCCCCTCTACAAGGCCGGCCGCGCCGAGAAGGACCCCGAGCTGGTCGACCAGCTCGAGCGCGCGGGTGCGCTGCTCGACGCCCTCGGCCTGTGCACCGTGACGCCGGAGGGCCTGGAGGCGGACGACGTCAACGCCTCCGCCGCAGCCTGGGCCGAGCGGAGCGGGTGGGACTGCGTGCTCGTCACCTCCGACCGCGACGCCTTCGCCCACATCAGCGACCACACCCAGGTGCTCCGCCTGATCAACGGCGGCATCGCCGCGTCGCCGCTCCTCAACCCCGCCCGTCTGAGGAGCCTGTACGGCGTCGGGGCCGAGCACTACCTCGCGTTCGCGGCCCTGCGTGGCGACGCCAGCGACAACCTGCCCGGCGTGCAGGGCATCGGCGAGAAGACCGCGGCGATCCTCCTCACCCAGATGGGCTCGATGCAGGCGGTGTGGGCCGACATCGACCACTGCGCCGGCGAGACGCTCGTCGCCACGCTCGACTCCTACTGCGAGGAGGAGGGGCTGCGCCGGGTCGGGGCCGGCCTGCTGAAGCGGCTCACCGCCCCCGGGGCGCGCGAGCGCTACGAGTTCAACCTCTCCCTCATGTCGGGCCGCACCGACCTCGACCTGGGCCTGACGCCCGAGGTGCCCGGGAGCCCAGGGCTGCTCCCGCTCGACCCCGACCGGGTCTCCCGCGTCGTGGGCCACCTCGGGGTCGTGTCGACCACGCAGCTGGCCCTGCGGGTCCTCACCGAGCCGACCGGTTACCAGGCCGCCTCGCGCGGGAAGGACGCCGCGGGATCCCCCCGATAAGGGGTGTTTGACCCCGCCGCCCCGCGGGAATGCTCTTCGTCCGACAGTGTCGGGTGTTCGCGGATGCATGGGGGACGGGAGGGAAGATCCGTGTCCGTCAGTCCTCTGAGGCTGGCCGTCGCCGGGGCTCGTGACGTCGTCACGAGGGGAGTGGAGGCCCTGGTGTCCGATTTCCCGGACCGGCTGCAGATGGTCCCGCTCCCACGCGACCTGGATGACGTCGAACCGGACGTCGTCCTCTTCGACGCGGTCGCCCTGCACGACTCCGACGGCCACGAGCTCGACCTGCTCGTCAAGGAGTCCGCCTCCGCCGTCCTGGTGCTGGCCAGGGAGCCCCGGCCGGACCTCACGGCCCTGGCGCTCGCGCGCGGTGCAGACGCCTGGGTCTCGCTGGAGGCGCCCGCGGACCAGGTCGTCGCGGCGATCGAGGCCGCCGCTGCGGCGTACGGCGACGACGCCGACCCCGGGGGCGGCAACCCGCCCCGCGCCGGGATCCCGGCCGACCTCAAGGAGACCGCGGGCCTCTCGGACCGGGAGGCCGAGATGCTCGGCTACATCCTGCAGGACCTGCGGAACGCCGAGATCGCCGAGCGCTGCTTCCTCAGCGTGAACTCGGTCAAGACCTACATGCGCAGCGCCTACCGCAAGCTCGGCGTGAACAACCGTGCCCAGGCCGTCCTCTGGTGCGTGCAGCACGGGGTCTCCCACGCCCGTCGCTGAGCACGAACGGGCCTCAGCCTCCGGTCGTGGCCACGTCCGCCGCGCCGCGCCGCGGAGCTCCCCGCTGCCCCGCCCGGACGGCCAGCAGGACGCAGACGGCGGCGCCGAGGAGCAGCGCGTCGTTGATCAGGACGCCGGTCACGCCGCGCCTCGACCCGCTCGCGCCGGCAAAGGTCAGGGACCGCAGCACCACGAGGTAGACGAGCTGCAGGATCGCCATGGTGCGCAACGTCCTGGCCTGCTCCCGGTCGAGCGCCAGCAGGGCAGCGGGAACGCAGATCAGCACCGCGATCACGACGTAGAGCCAGAACCCGGCGTCCGGCGGGCCGAGCGGACCCGGCTCCACGCCGGCCGACTTCCTGGCCAGGGGCAGTGCGACGGCCCGGAGCGCCACGGCCCCGACCATCCACAGGAGGGCGACGGCGATCCGGTCCCAGTGGTTGGTGGTGGGCCGAACCCGCAGGGCGGGCTCCGCGACCAGGACCGCTGCCGCGGCCCCCAGCAGCAGGGCCAGGACCAGCAGGTGCGTCGGCAGGGTCGCCAGGTCGGTGGCGGCCGCGAGGACCAGCACCAGCGAGGTCAGCACCCACAGGGCGGCGCCGCCGATGCTGCCGAGGGCGACGCCGGCCGCACGGCGGGCGACCACCACGAGCCAGGCGGCCACAGCCATCGGGACGCCCGGGAGCAGCCAGATCAGCGAACCCGGCCAGGCGCCCTCGGGGAGGTTCAGCCGGCTTTCGTGCTCGGGTCCCTGCAACGCGCTGGTGCGCGCGACGAGGACGAGGAGCGCGAGCGCCAGGAGCGCCAGCGCCGCCCAGCGTGCGGCCGACACCGGCTCCCGCGTCCCGTGCCGCTCCTGTGTGGTGATCGACGGCTCCTGCTGCTTGACCTTCGCCTTCCGGTCCGTCTTCGCCTCGGTGGCCGCCTTCGCCTGCGTGGCGGTCCTCGCCTGCGAGGCAGCGCCCGCGGTGGACGCCGCCCCCGTCGACGCGCCTGACTCCAGCGCCAGGTTGGCGATCGCGTCGATGAGGTGCTCGGCGTCGGCGCGGAAGGTCTCGTGCCGCACGCGCACCGACTGGTGTCGCGACAGCGGCACCAGCGACTCGGGCAGGTCCCGCGTCTTCGGCATGGAGGCGCCGTCCACGAGCACCGGTATCACCCTGGTCCGGTTCCGCAGCCCCGACTCGACCTCGAGCCTCAGCCGGTCCGCGGGGTCGTCGATGCGCCGGTGGCCGGCACGGTCCCGGGCCGCCAGCCACTCGTCCCCGATCAGGACGAGCATCACCACGCAGCTGCTGACGTACCCGTCGATGGCCTCGACGTAGTCGGCGCCCGGTTCGATGTCCTCGACGTCGACGAAGACCGACCGCTCGCCGAACCGGGTGACCATCATGTCCCGGAGCCGGCCGGCAGCGTGCCCGGTGTCGGCGCGCCGGTAGTTGATGAAGACGCGCACCTGCTTGGCGGGCGTCGCCGCATGTTGTGTTCGCTCCGCCATCCCTGCCCCTCACGTCTTCTCGGCGGACCATCGCGCCATCCAGCCCTGGTTCTGGACCGAGAGCACGTGCTCGCAGCGGTCCACCAGCTGGTCGGCGCTCGCCTGGTCGGTGGTGTCGCCCCCCGCCCACTCCTCGTGCAGGCGGCTCAGCTCGCCGGCGGTGCGGAGGTACTCGACCAGCTGGTACTCCCACCTCGAGGCCGCCACGTGGGAGCTCAGTGCCGCGGTCATGGTGGTCACCACGGCGACCCAAGCCGCGAGATCGAGCCGGAACGCTGCCGCGCTGGCGGCCAGCACCACACCGACGACACTGAGCACCAGCTCGGCGCGACGGGCCCGGGCCAGCCGGACGGCCAGCTCCCCGGAGCGCCCCCGGTACCACCCGATCTGGGGAACCAGCCGCACGTGCACGTACGACGTGACGTCGTCGACCGCGGGCACCTCCCGCGACGCGGGGCGCACTCCCGCGGTCTCGACCAGGAGGTCGGCGGCCTCGTCCTGCGCGCCGTTCGAGCGTGTGGCCAGCTCCGCGTACGGATCGGGTCCGCGGAACGGCTCGACGCCGGCCAGGAACCGGTAGACCTGCGACTTCAGCTCCTCCGAGACCGCCCGGGCCCTCGTCCACCTGCTCACCGCGTCGGCGCCCAGGCGGGCCCTGACCACGGGCACGAGCCCCACGGAGATGCCCGCGGCCAGCAGCAGCAGCTTGCCGCCGACCTCGCTGAAGGAGGAGACCTCGGCGCCCAGGGTCGTGAGGGCCGCGGAGGCGATGCCGAGGCCGAGCATCACCAGCCGGAGGCGGTCGATGCGCGCCTTCAGGGAGTCGGCAGTCAAGGACCAGACGCTCTGGTGCTGCCAGACCGAGTCAACCAGCTCCCGGGAGCCCGAGCCAACCATCCCTCGATCGTGGCAGCCCGCCGCGCCCGGCGATAAGGTCCTCAGTCCTCTTCTCTCCCTGCTGTCCCGTTCGCCCCGTCCGCCGGTGCGGGGCTCACTTGGGCCGGTGCAGGCCGGAGGCTGTGAGGAGCGTGCGGATCTCCGGTCGCGCCGCGTAGGCACCGGCCCCCAGGAACGACTCCTGGACGATCCGGTCCACCCGGTCCCGCGCCATGAAGTCGTTGCCCATCGCGGTCAGCTCGGCCCGGCCGGGACGGAAGGTGATCACGGCCGTTCCGCTGTCGCGCAGGGCCCTCGCCTCGCGCCGGGCCAGCCTCGCGGCGTGCCCGCGGGACACGCCGTACAGGTCCGTCAGGAGGCGGACCGGACCCGACATCGGCGACACCACGATGACCAGGTCCAGCCTCCGCCCCCGCAGGATGGCGGCGTTGGTGGGTGAGTGCGCTCCCCCGTCGACGTAGGTGTGGTCACCGATCGTGACCGGAGCGAAGTAGCCGGGCACCGCGCAGGAGGCGGCGATCGCCAGGTGCAGCGGCGCCGCGGGGGTGCCCGGGCGGCCGAAGACCACCCTCCTGCCGTCCCGGCGCCGGACCGCGCAGATCCACAGGTCCCGCTCGGGCCAGGACTGTCCCTCCACCTCGCGGAGCATGGCCAGCCGCTCGGCGATGTCGAGCCGGCCGGGCGCCAGCAGCGCGAGGCCGGCGGCCAGCGGCCGGAAGGCCCAGGGACGCACGATCGCCCGCTGGAGCATGTCCCGGCCCGGGAGGTCGGGGATCCGGCGCAGCAGGGGCAGCACCCGGAACGGCTCGAACAGCGGGATCTCGGTGCCCAGCATGTCGTGCAGCACCTGGCCCTCGTCGGACAGCGGCGCCTGCACGACCCATGCGGCGAGCTCGGCGGCCGGGACCCCGACCCGCAGCAGCGTCCCGGTGATGGCGCCGGCAGACGTCCCCACGACCACGTCGGCCGTCCTCGGGTCCCACCCGCAGTCGTGCTCCAGCGCGGCGAGCACACCGGCGTGGTAGGCCTGGCCGACGACGCCGCCGGCTCCCAGGACGAGCCCCACCGAGGTCATGGGCCGACCATGTCCCCCGGCCGCAGCCCGGCGACAGGGCCCATGGCCCCTGTGTGACGTCCGCGTGCGAGGTCGCGTGTCAGGGGCGGCGGCCGAACGTGGGCGCCCACGGCGCGTTGTCGAGGCCCACCCGCTCGATCGCCGCGGCGGTGCAGGCGGCCAGGCCCTCGAGCCGCCTGACGAGGCCGGCGTGCGGGACCCGGCGTACGGACCAGTAGACGCCCAGTGCCGCCGACGGGGTCTCGGAGCCGACCGGCACCACCACCAGGCTGCGCACGAAGGTCGGCCGGTAGGCCTCCATCGGGATCCGCGGGTCGAGCGAGATGTCGGGGACCACCGCCGTGGTCGCGTTCAGCATCGCCCAGCCGCTGATGCACTGGTTCAGCGGGAACCGCTGACCCTTCCACAACGGGGAGATGGCCTCCTCGTCGGCGTAGAAGCAGTCGTCGCCGTCGCGCACGACGAAGGTCGCACCGTCCGCCCCGGTCAGTCCGCGCGCGGCCGTGCGGGCGATCGCCCCCACCTCGGTCACGTCGCCGGCAGCCGCCAACGCACGCTCCACCTCGTCAGTCATGGCACCACTCCCACCGCTCACCACGATAGCCCTGGTGCCACCGAGCTGCCCGTCTTCTCGCGTCGTCATCAGTCGGATCGTAGGGACGGCAGACCGGGCGGCGCCGGGTCCGTGGCAGGCATACCGAAGATGAGGGATCTTTCCGGCGGGCGTGTCCGGGTGACGGTCAGTAGCCGCCCCCGCCGCCCCCGCCGCCCGAGGACGGGCTGCTCGACGAGCTCCCGGTCGTCTTGACCCAGGATCCGTTCGGTCCCACGACCCACCACAGGCCACCGGACAGGTTCGTGCCCTGGCCGTTGGCCTGGCCCGGCGCGGAGTCCCCGGCGTAGGTGTACATCGGGTAGCCGTTCACCGTGAGCTGGCTCGACCCGTCCGACCGCTTGACCGTCCCGAACTTCGCGGTGACGGCTGCCATCGAGCCGTGCGGTGCGTCCGAGCCCGGGACCGGCGGCCAGTACGCCGCGCACGAGCCGGTGCACGTCGAGTGCCCGGGGCTGTCGTTGGCGAAGGCGTAGAGCGTCATCCCGTTCGCGTCGACGAGCACCTTGCCCGCCGAGGTGCTCCCCACGGCGACGGTGCTGCTGCTGGAGCCGGTGGCCGAACCGGCGCTGCCCGAGGGGGTCGATGGGCTGGACGAGCTGCTGCCGCCCGATCCGCAGGCCGAGATCAGCAGCAGCCCGGCGCCGGCGACTCCCGCGAGAGCCATGGATCGTGAACGCGTGTGCATGGGTCCTCCTTGCGTCGTTTTCCGTACCCATGACACGGGTCCCGGGCGCGAGGCGTTCAACGCCCTACGGCCCGGCGTCAGGGACGACGCACCGACACGAGCACGAACGACTCGTGCCCGCCGGCGACATCCCTCTCGCTGACGATGCCCACGCCCTTCCCGTACAGCTTCTGCGACACCACGCCGGGCTCGAGACGCGACCACTCGAAGCTCTTCACGACGTCCCGGAACCGCCGGTACGGCGTACGGGCGACCGCGTTGCGCTGGACGATCCAGGCTTGGTCCTCGGCCTTGCCGTGCTCGAGCTCCTGACGGTAGGCATCGGTGGGGTGCGGGTCGGCGGGCATGATCAGGCCCGCCGTGGCGCCGTGGACCCCGGCCTCCCAGGAGCCCTCACGGCTCCTCACGTGCCCCTGCCGGTCGTAGGTCGCGGTGTCCTCACCGAGGTACCAGACGTTGCCGTCGTTGTCGTCGGCGTACCAGTCGTGGGTCTTCTCGGCGAGGCTGCCGTCGAGCCGGCGGAGCACGTCGAGCACGACCCGGGTCCGCACGCCCTGGATCGTCCTCGTGCGGTGCGTGACGAGCACGCGCTCGCGGTAGCGCTGGGGTCCGTCGCTCCCCCGCAGCCGGGTGACCATCCCCGGCTGCAGCGGGTAGTAGGGGTTGCCCACCGGATGGCTGAACCGGGACGGGTCGATGCGTGCCGCCGACGTCGTACCTGCCGGACGGTCCGCACCGTGGGCGGGAAGGGTCGCGGCCACCGCGCCGCCGGCGAGGGCGGCCGACGTGCACAGGGCCGCGATGCTGATGGTCTTCATGTGTGCCTCCTCGGGGTCGGTCCCGAGCATGACCCGCGCAGGCTGAAGCCTCGCTGAAGTCCGGCATCCACGAAGCCACGGGAACGGCACGTCAGCGGGGGTGGGTTCTGGCATCATCTGCACCATGTCCACGGCGTCGGGAGAAGACAGGCGGGCTCTCGTCGTCGAGGACGACGAGGACATGCGGTCGCTCATCGAGTTCACCCTGAGCACCCAGGGCTTCCAGGTGATCACGGCGGCCACCGGCACGGCCGGCGTAGACGCGGTGCGCGACCACGACCCCGACCTGGTCACCCTCGACCTCGGACTCCCCGGCATCGACGGCATCGAGGCCTGCCGCAGGATCCGCGAGATCAGCGACGCCTACGTCGTGATGATCACCGCCCGCGACGACGAGGTCGAGAAGCTGATCGGCCTGGAGACCGGTGCCGACGACTACCTGTCCAAGCCGTTCAGCCCGCGCGAGCTCAACGCCCGCGTCAACGCGATGTTCCGCCGTCCCCGGCGCGGACCGGGCTCACCGGGCGCGGCTGCGGCACCCTTGCCGGACGCCGGCCACGAGGTGCTGCGGCACGGGTCGCTCAAGGTCGACGTCGACGGGCGCCGGGCCTTCATCGACGACAGCGAGGTCGCGCTGACCCGCACCGAGTTCGACCTGCTGACCGAGCTGATGCGCACCCCGGCGCGGGTGTGGACCCGCGAGGCCCTGCTGCGGTCGGTGTGGGACACCGAGTGGGCGACCGACACACACCTGGTCGAGGTCCACATCGGCAACCTGCGCCGCAAGCTCGGTGAGGGCCGCGACACCCCGCGCTTCATCCGGACCGTGCGCGGCGTCGGCTACCGCATGGAGCAGCCGGCCTGAACCAGGCTCAGCCTGGGTCAGCGCGCGAGGTAGGCGGCGAGCGCCTGGTCCGCGCGCACCGCAGCCGGCCAGAGGCGCGACGCCGAGGTGCGCGCCGCGGTGACGTCGTGGTGGCGCACGTCGGACTCGACGAGGTGCGCGAGCTCGGCCAGCTCGCAGGTGCCGACCGTGGCCGAGGCGACCTTCAGGCTCAGCGCCGCGTCCAGCGCCGCCTCGATGTCGAGCCGCTGGAGCGAGGTGGTGATGCGGGCGACGCGGCCCAGGAGCATCTGCCGGTAGCGGCAGGCGAAGAGCCACGTGAAGGCACGGTCGTCGACCTCGAACGACAGGCGGCGCAGGGCCGTCTCGTCGAACGCCGCGAGGTCGGACATCGGGTCTCCTGGAGGGTGGCTCTCACCTGACGGCCCCACACTGCCGGAGCGACCTCAAGGCTCGGCCGCCGAGTTGCTCAAGGAATCCTCAAGCGGCCGCCGACCCGGCTCGCGACGCGGTTGCCCTGGTCGCCGGCACGGTGCTTCCACGTCGCACCACGTGTTCAGGTTCGTGGCAGGTAGCCTCGGGAAGGATGTGGGCTACCCCTTCGTGAGGAGAGCTCTGTGTTCGACCTGATCAACGGTCTGCCCATCCACCCCCTCGTCGTGCACGCGGTCGTGGTCCTGCTGCCCCTGGCGGCCATCGGCACGATCGCCATCGCCGTCCGGCCCGCCTGGCGGCACCGGTTCGGCGTGCTGGTCATCGCTGCGGCCGCCCTGTCGGCGGTCCTGACCCCGGTGGCGACGTCGAGCGGTGAGGCCCTCGAGAAGCACGTGGGCGACCCGGGTCAGCACGCCGAGCTCGGTGACCAGCTGATCTGGTTCGAGATCCCGCTGCTCCTGCTGGCGATCGCGCTGGTGTGGCTCGACCGTCGCCATCGCAACGCCGCGGCGGCGGAGCCCTCCCACGCCGCGAGCGCCTCCTCGGCGTCCGTCTCGCCGACGGCCCTGAAGGTCGTCGCCGCGCTCGCCGTGATCGCTGCCCTCGCGACCAGCGTCCAGGTCTTCCGCGTCGGTGACTCCGGTGCGCGCGCCGCCTGGGGCGACCAGGTCTCGTCCTCGAGCGCGGGGAGCAGCGACGGCGACTGACACGCGGCCCGGTCGGGTCGCACGAGGAGGAGGAGCCCCGTGGCCACGGTAGGCCTCTGCGAGGACGATCCGGCCATCCGGCGCGTCGTCACGCAGGCGCTCGAGCTCACGGGGCACTCCGTCGTGTCCGCCCACAACGGGACCGAGGCGCTGCAACGCTTCGGCGCCGACGCCGTGCTCGACGCGATCATCCTCGACATCGGTCTGCCCGACGCCGACGGCCGCGACGTGTGCCAGGCGCTCAGGTCGGCCGGACAGTCGGCGCCGGTGCTGTTCCTGACCGCCCTCGGCGCGGTCCACGACCGCCTCTCCGGCTTCAGTGCCGGGGCCGACGACTACCTGCCCAAGCCCTTCGACGTGAAGGAGCTCATCGCGCGGGTCGACGCCCTGTCCCGGCGGGGCAGGCCGGCGGCCGAGCCGGTTGGTGAGCTGGTCCTCGACCCAGCCCGCCACTCGCTGCGCCACGGCTCGGGCGAGGTGCTGCTGACGCCGACCGAGTTCCGGATGCTGGCCGCGATCACCTCCCGACCGGGCGAGGTCGTCCGGCGCCAGGTCGTCGTCGCGGCCGCCTGGCCCGACGGGGCCCGTGTCAGCGAGAACACCGTGGACTCCTACATCCGACGGATCCGCGCCAAGCTCAAGGAGCTCGACTCCCCCGTCACGCTGCGCACGGTCCGCGGCGTCGGCTTCACGCTCAGGTGAGGGCGCCCCGCTGGCTGGCCACCAGCTTCCGCTCGCAGCTCGTGCTCACCACCATGGCCCTGACCGCCGTGGGCATGGTCCTGGTGACCCTGGGGCTCCAGCTGATCCTGCACCGCATCATCGAGGGCAACCTCGACCAGGTCCTCCACGACCGGGCCGACTCGTTGACCGCGGTGGTCGACTCCAGCACCAGCAGCCGGGTGAGCGTGCCCCACGACGTGCTCGAGCCCGGGGTGCTCGTCTTCGACGGCCGTGGGCACGTCGTCGCCGGTACGGCGTGGCCCAAGGCCCGCACCGAGATGATGCAGCTC
>Ga0308174_10000505_pt1 | contig 16470 bp, 11 predicted proteins | sample PhyPR2_FD_203894 | JGI IMG/M metagenome (GOLD analysis project Ga0308174, IMG submission 203894) | Soil microbial communities from UC Gill Tract Community Farm, Albany, California, United States - DLSLS.P.R2 | ecosystem: Environmental > Terrestrial > Soil > Agricultural land | place: USA...
AGGGGTACGAGGACGGCCACCACCACCGGGGCGCAGCCGACGAACACCCCGGGAACGGCCGGCTCCGCCGTGCGTTCGGCGGCGAGCACGCACAGGTTGAAGCCGACCATGCCGACCGCCGCGAGCACGCCGAGCCGCACCCACCGGCGGGTGCCGAGGCCGCGCAGGGGTCGCAGGCCCCGTCTCCCGACCAGCGGCAGCAGCAGAAGGCAGGCGAGTCCGTAGCGCAGGAACTGACCGCCCCCGTACGGGTAGTGGCCGAGGACGCTGTTGGCGGTGAAGGAACCCCCGACGAGGACACAGGCCAGGGCGGCGAACAGGGCTCCGCGGACGCGGGTGACATTCATGGGACCGACCGTAGGAACTGCACAGGCCCGGCTTAAGGTCCACTTCCATGACGTCATCGGGGACCACTTCGCACCGGACGACATCTCGGAGGGCGGCTGCCGCGTCCACGGCGTGGACCGCTTCCTGGGAACTGCTGCTGCCGGTCGCCGACGCGCCGCCCCGTGCGCGGGGGCGCACGCTCCAGGAGGCGCTGCGCGCGGCAGTGCGCGCGGGACGGCTCCCGGCCGGGACCCGACTGCCGTCGAGTCGGGCGCTCGCGGCCGACCTGGGCGTCTCGCGCGGGCTGGTGACGGAGGCGTACGAGCAACTGACCGCCGAGGGATATCTGCGCAGCGACCGGGGCGCGGGCACCTGGGTGGGCGGCGCCGTCCGGTCCACGCCGCCGGGCGCCCGCGACCTGGCGCCCCGCCCCACCGGTACCCGCGCCGACTTCGTGCCCGGCACCCCGGACCTGTCACTGTTCCCCCGTACGGCCTGGGCCGCCGCACACCGGGCGGTGCTCGCCGAACTGCCGCACCAGGACCTCGGGTACCCCGACCCGCGCGGGCTGCCCCGGCTGCGCACCGCCCTGGCCGGGCTGCTCGCCCGACGGCGGGGCGTGGCCGCGGATCCGGAACGGCTCGTCGTCGTCTCCGGGGTGGCGCAGGCGCTGGCGCTGCTCGGCGCCGTACTGCACGCGCGTGGGGTGCGGGCGGTCGGTGTGGAGAGCCCGGGCAGTCCCGAGCACGGCACGCTGTACGCGGCCGCCGGGCTGGAGGCCGTGCCGCTGCCGCTGGACGCGGAGGGCGTGGCCATGGGCGCGCTACGGCGGTCGGGCGTGCGGACGGTGGTGACCACGCCCGCGCACCAGTTCCCGACCGGCATCGCGTACTCGGCCCGGCGGCGCGGCCAACTGCTCGACTGGGCACGGTCGGTGGACGGTCTGGTCGTCGAGGACGACTACGACGGCGACTTCCGCTACGACCGGGCGCCGGTGGGCGCGCTGCAGGGGCTGGACCCGGAGTACGTCGCGTACACCGGATCGGTGAGCAAGTCGCTGGCGCCCGGGCTGCGGCTGGGCTGGCTGCTGGTGCCGGGGTCGCTCCTGGAGGCGGTCGTGGAGTGCAGGCGGACGCGGGACCTGGGGCATCCGGTGCTGGACCAGGCACTGTTCGCCCGCTTCGTCGAACGCGGCGACTACGACCGGCAGTTGCGGCGCTGCCGGCGTGCCTACCGGGAGCGGCGCGACGTGCTCGTCGCCGCGCTGCGGGAGCACTTCCCCGGCGCGCGGGTGTCCGGTGTCGCCGCCGGGCTGCACGTCATCGCCGCACTGCCGGAACGGTATGGGCCGGAGGAGCGGTTCGTGCGGCGGGCCGGGGCGGCGGGGGTGACGGTCCGGGCGGAGTCGTCGTACGGGCGGGTGCGGGGCGGGGGGCGGGAGCCGGATGAGGGGCGGGAGCCGGGCAGCGGGCGGCGGCCGGACGGTGATCGGGAGCCGGGCAGCGGCCGGGAGCCGGACGGTGATCGGGAGGTCCGGCTGGTGCTGGGGTACGCGCACCAGCCGCCGGGCCGGATCCGGGAGGGCGTGCGGGCGATGGCCCGGGCGGTGGACGAGGGATGACCGGAGGTGGACGGCTACCGGCCCCCGGGGGAGGGAAGCGGGCGATGCCTCCCGGCGGAGGTGACCGGGGGTGCGCGGGGCGCCGGCTTCCGGCGGAGGCAAGCGGGCGGGGACCCCCGGCGCAGGTGCACGAGCAATGCCCCCCGGCAAAGGTGACCGGAGATGCGCGGGGTGCGGTCCCGTGCCTCCGGAAGGGTGGCGTCGCCCCGTTGTTCATCCGGCGTTCGCGCGGGCGCTGCGGGGCGCCGGTAGGTGTGGCTGTGCCCATCGGCCGAGAGCCGGAGCCACCCCGGAAGGACCCGCCATGTCACAACCGCCGTCACCGGCCCGTCGCAGCGTGCTGCGCGGCGCGCTCGCCGCGTCCGCCGCCGTCACCGTGCCCACCGCGTTCGGCGCGGCACCGGCCTTCGCCAGGTCCGGGCGCCCGGCGGCCTCCTGGGGCGTGCAGGCCGGGGACGTCACCGCGCACTCCGGGCTGATCTGGGCCCGTTCGGACCGCCCGGCGCGGATGATCGTCGAGACCGCCGCCACCGAGTCCTTCCGCGCTCCGCGCAGATGGCACGGTCCGCTGATCGGACCCGGCACCGACCTCACCGGCACCACCCGGCTGCACGGACTGCCCGCCGGCGAGCAGATCCACTACCGGGTACTGCTCGCCGACCCGGACGATCCCCGCCGTACCGGTGAGCCGGTGACCGGAACCTTCCGCACCACCCCGGCGGGCCGCCGCCGCGGCGTGCGGTTCCTGTGGTCGGGCGACCTCGCCGGACAGGGCTGGGGCATCAACCCGGACCTGGGCGGCTACCGCATCTACGACGCGATGGCGAAACTGGACCCGGACTTCTTCCTGTGCAGCGGCGACAGCATCTACGCCGACGGCCCGATCTCCGCCACCGCCGCCCTCCCCGACGGCTCCGTCTGGCGGAACGTCACCACGGAGGAGAAGTCGAAGGTCGCTCAGACGCTGGCCGAGTACCGGGGCAACTTCCGCTACAACCTGCTCGACGACAACCTGCGCCGGTTCAACGCCCAGGTGCCGTCGATCGTCCAGTGGGACGATCACGAGGTGCGCAACAACTGGTACCCGGGCGAGGTGATCGCCGATTCGGTGACCGCGTACCGGGAGAAGCACCTCGACGTGCTCGCCGCCCGCGCCCGCCGCGCGTTCAGCGAGTACTTCCCGATCTCCACGCTCCCGCCGGGCGACCCGAACGGCCGGGTGTACCGGGTGATGCGGCACGGCCCGCTGCTCGACGTGTTCGTCCTCGACATGCGCACGTACCGCGACGCCAACTCCCCCGGCACCCAGGCCACCGACCCGGTGGGCATCCTGGGCGCCGAGCAACTGGCCTGGCTCAAGCGGGAGCTGGCCCGGTCGCGTGCGGTGTGGAAGGTGATCGCCGCGGACATGCCGCTCGGCCTGGTCGTCCCGGACACCACCGAGGGGCGGCCGAACTTCGAGGCGGTGGCGCAGGGCGATCCCGGCCGGCCGCTCGGACGGGAGCTGCAGATCGCGGAGCTGCTGCGGTACATCAAGCACCGCCGGATCACCGGCACGGTGTGGCTGACGGCGGACGTGCACCACACCTCGGCGCAGCACTACCAGCCTTCCCGGGCGGCGTTCACCGACTTCGAGCCGTTCTGGGAGTTCGTCTCGGGGCCGCTCAACGCGGGGGCCTTCCCGGCGAGCGCACTGGACGGCACGTTCGGCCCCGAGCGGGTGTTCGTGAAGGCGCCCACCGCGTCGAACGTGTCGCCGGCGGAGGGCTACCAGTTCTTCGGCGAGGTCGACATCGACGCTGGGAGCGGGGAGTTGACGGTCCGGCTGCGCGAGCAGGACGGCACCGTGCTGTTCACCCGGGTGCTGCAACCCGGACGGGTGGGGCAGTGACGCCTCCGCGCCCGCTCCCGCTCCCGCTCCCGCTCCCGGCGGTGCGACGGCTCGCGTAGTCTCGGTTCCTCACGTCGCGCGCCGGAGTCATCCCCCGGTGCGCGACGTTCGTTTCCGGTCGTCGAGTGCGCGGTGATGCGGGCGGATCGACCGCTTTACCGCACAGTCACAAAGCGTTCGTGGCCGGGCAACACGTTTCCTCCACAGTGGTTCCATGACACCGGACTCGTCGCATCTGCCGAAGACCACCCGCACACGGAACGGGCGCCCCGTCCACCACTGGCGGCGGGATCTCGTCGAACTGGCGGCACTGTTCACGGCGGTCGCCGTGGCCGACGCCGTCGCGAACACCGTCGGGCACGGGCCGGACGGGCCGATGCTGCTCGTCTGCTCCGCCGCGGGCCTGGTCGCCACGGCCGTCTTCCACGTGTGGTGGGCACGCCGGCACGGTCACGCCCCGCCCCGTACCGACAGCGGCGCCCGGCCCGCCGACATCGCCGGCAGCGTGGAACGGGCCGGACCGTCCGGGTCCGACGCGGTCGCCGAGGCCGTCGGGGCGGCCACGCTGTGGCGGATGCGGACGACGGTACGGGACGAGCCGGGCACCCTCGCCGCGCTGTGCGCCGCGCTGGCCGCCCACGGCGTCGACGTCCTGAGCCTGCAGACGCACCCACTGGCCGAGAGCGTCGTCGACGAGTTCCTGCTGCGGGGCCCCGCCGGGCTGACCACCACCGAGATCACCCGGTCCGTGGCGGGGGCCGGCGGCACCGGCACCTGGATCGAGCGGGCCGACGCCCACGATCTGGTGGACGCCCCCACCAGGGTGCTGTCCCTGGCCACCCGTACAGCCCTGGACGCGGCGGAACTCCCGCTGGCACTGCGGCAGTTGCTGGGCCGCTGCACCATCCGCTCACTGCCCGCCGAGGCCCCCGGGCGCACCGGACGGACCGGACACACCGGGCGGACCACTCCGGTCGAGGGCGCCCTGGAGGAGACCGTCATGCGGCTGCGGGCGCCCGAGGGCGGTGTGATCACGGTGGAGCGGCCGTTCCTCCCGTTCACGCCGACCGAGTTCGCACGGGCCCGCGCCCTGGTCGAGCTGGACGCGCGGCTCGGCCCGCGGGTGCCGGACGGTCAGCACGTGCTCACCCTGCCCGGGGGCAACGCGATCACCGTGCGCCGGGCCGACGGGGCCGATCTCGCGGCGGCCAGGGCGATGCACGAGCGCTGCTCGGCGCACACCCTGCGCATGCGGTACCACGGTCCGGTGGGCGACGCCGACCGCTACCTCGACCACCTGCTCAGCCCCCGGTTCGGACGCACACTGGCGGCGCGGACGGCGTCGGGGCGGATCGTGGGGCTCGGCCACCTGCTGTGGGACGGCGACGAGACGGAGGTCGCGCTGCTCGTCGAGGACGCCTGGCAGCGGCGCGGCGTCGGTGCTCAACTCCTCGGCCGGCTGGTGGCGATGGCGGCGGAGGCGGGCTGCGAGAGCGTGTACGCGGTCACCCAGGCGTCCAACACCGGGATGGTCGCCGCGATGCGGGGACTCGGCCTGCCCCTCGACTACCAGATCGAGGAGGGCACCCTCGTGGTCACCGCCCGTCTGGGGGCGGCGCCGGCCCTCGCCCACGACGCCCCCGGGGCCCATGACACCACCGGGGCCCACGGCGACGGCGCCGCACGGAACTGACCCGGCCGGTGCGGCCCGGGTCCGGCCCTGGGCCGCACCGCTGTCACCGCGAGGTGTCGCGGCCGACCGCGACCCGCCCCTCCCTCTCCCTCTCCCCCGCCGTCGCCGCCCGGCCCAGCGCCCCGTCAAGGTCGGCCCACAGGTCCTCGACGTCCTCCAGACCGGCCGACAGCCGCAGCAGCCGGTCGGTGACGCCGGCGTCCCGGCGGTCCCCCGCGTCGACGATGCGGTGGCTGATCGACGCCGGGTGCTGGATCAGGGTGTCCACGCTGCCCAGGCTCACCGCGGGGGTGATCAGCCGGACCCCGGCGATCACCTCGTGCGGGTCGCCGTGCGTCTCGAAGGCGATCATGGCTCCGCCGATCCGCGGGTAGCGGACCCGGGCCACGCGCGGGTCGGCGGCGAGCCGGCGGGCCAGTTCCGCGGCGGTGGCGGAGGCCGCTCGCACCCGTACCGGGAGCGTGGCGAGGCCCCGCAGCAGCAGATAGCCGGCCAGCGGATGCAGGACGCCGCCGGTGGCGAACCGGATCTGCCGCAGCCGCCGGGCGGACTCCTCGTCGCAGGCGACCACCCCGCCCATCACGTCGCCGTGCCCGCCGAGGTACTTGGTCGCGCTGTGCAGCACCAGCCGCGCCCCCTGCCCGGCGGGCCGCTGGAGCACGGGCGTGGCGAAGGTGTTGTCGACGAGCAGCGGCACCGAGCCACACGCGTGGGCGACGGCCCGCAGGTCGGCCTCGGCGAGCGTCGGGTTGGCCGGGGTCTCGATCATCACCAGCCCGGTGTCGGGGCGCAGCGCGTCCGCGATGCCGGCCGGGTCGGTCCAGGTCACCTCGGAGCCGAGCAGCCCGGCGGTGAGCAGGTGGTCGCTGCAGCCGTACAGCGGCCGTACGGCGACGACGTGCCGCAGCCCGGCCGCGCCGCGGGCCAGCAGGACGGCGCTGAGCGCGGCCATCCCGGTGGCGAACGCGACCGCGCTGTCGGTCCCCTCCAGACGGGCGAGCGCCTGCTCGAACCGGGCGACGGTGGGGTTGCCGAGCCTCCCGTACACCGGCGGCCCCTCCGGCTCCGCGCCCTCGGCGGCGAAGGCGTCGATCCGGGCCGCCTCGCCCCTGCTGTCGGCGCTGGGGTAGGTGGTGGACAGGTCGATCGGTGGGGCGTGCAGCCCCAGGGCGGCGAGATCCTCCCGCCCGGCGTGCACCGCCTCGGTGTCCGGGGACCGGACGGGGAAGGGGGCGGTACCGGGCGCGGTACGAGAGATGCCCCCGGGCCGCCGCAGGCCGTCGTCGTACGTGTCACGGGTGTCGGAGTCCATGCACGGCAGACTGAACACCGACCGGGGTTCCGGCGGCCGGGCCCGTGCTACGTTCGCCGCATGTCCGCATCCGTCGTACTGGATCCGGTGGACCTCCATCTGCTGCGCCTGCTGCAGAACGACGCCCGGGCCACCTACCGGGACCTCGCCGCCCAGGTCGGAGTGGCGCCGTCGACCTGTCTGGACCGGGTGAACCGGCTCCGCCGCTCGGGGGTGATCGTCGGTCATCGGCTGCGGCTGGACGCCGCCAAGCTGGGGCGCGGGCTCCAGGCACTGCTGTCCGTCCAGGTCAGGCCGCACCGGCGGGAGCTGGTGGGACCGTTCGTGGAGCGGATCCGGGCGCTGCCGGAGGCTCTGACGGTCTTTCACCTCACCGGGCCCGACGACTACCTCGTGCATGTCGCCGTCGCGGACATGGCCGATCTGCAGCGGCTGGTCCTGGACGAATTCACGGCGCGCCGCGAGGTGGCCCGGGTGGAGACCCGGCTGATCTTCCAGCAGTGGGAGTGCGGGCCGCTCCTGCCGCCGGGGCCGGAAGAGCACCGGGGCACCTCCGCACGGGAGTGAGATCCGGCGGTGCGGCCGGGACCGGCAGGGGGTGCTGCTGACGCGGGCGGCCCTTCCGTACGAGGATGGGCCGCATGTCTGACACCAACAGCCAGCTGCCCCGTCAGGTCGCCGACGCCTACGTCGACGCCCTCGTCGCACTCGATCCCCTCACCGGCACCTACCTCGGCGTGAAGGAGAGTTCGGGCAGACTCCCCGACTTCTCCCCCGCGGGGCAGGAGGCCGTCGCACGGCTGGCGCGGGAGACCCTCGCGAAGCTCGACGAGGCGGAGCGCCTGCCGGGCGCGGACAGTGACATCGAGCGCCGGTGCGCGCGTCTGCTGCGCGAGCGGCTCACGGCCGAACTCGCCGTGCACGAGGCCGACGAGGGCCTGCGCGCGGTCAGCAACATCCACTCCCCCGTCCACGCACTGCGCGACGTCTTTCCGTTGACGCCGACCGCGACCGAGGAGGACTGGGCGGCGGTCGCCGAGCGGCTGCGCATGGTCCCGGCCGCGTTCGCCGGCTACCGCGAGTCCCTCGCGCTCGGCCTGGAGCGCAAGCTGTACGGCGGCCCGCGCCCGGCCGCGACCTTCGTCGGACAGCTCACCGAGTGGGCGGACACCGGTGCGGGGCGCGGCTGGTTCGAGGACTTCGCGGCCGCGCGGCCCGAGTCTCTGCCCGCGTCGCTGCGCGAGGAGCTGGACACGGCGGCGCGCGGGGCGACCGCGGCCGTCGGCGCGCTGCGCGACTGGATGCGGGACGTGTACGCGCCCACCGTCCAGGGCGCTCCCAACACGGTGGGCCGGGAGCGGTACGCGCGCTGGGTGCGCTACTTCAACGGCACCGACCTGGATCTGGACGAGGCGTACGCGTACGGCTGGTCGGAGTTCCACCGGCTGCTCGGCGAGATGCGGCAGGAAGCCGAGAAGGTCCTGCCCGGTGCCGAGACCCCCTGGGTGGCGCTGGCCCACCTGGACGCGCACGGCACGCACATCGAGGGTGTGGAGGAGGTGCGGGTCTGGCTGCAGGGTCTGATGGACGAGGCGATCGAGGCGCTGGACGGCACCCACTTCGAACTGGCCGAGCGGGTGCGCCGGGTGGAGTCCCGCATCGCCCCGGCCGGGAGCGCGGCGGCCCCCTACTACACCGCGCCGTCCGCCGACTTCTCCCGGCCCGGGCGGACGTGGCTGCCGACGATGGGGCAGACCCGGTTCCCCGTCTACGACCTGGTCTCCACCTGGTACCACGAGGGGGTGCCGGGCCATCACCTCCAGCTCGCCCAGTGGGCGCACGTCGCCGAGAACCTCTCGCGCTACCAGGCGACCATCGGCGGGGTCAGCGCCAACATGGAGGGGTGGGCGCTGTACGCGGAGCGGCTGATGGACGAGCTGGGGTTCCTCACCGACGCCGAGCGGCGGCTGGGGTACCTGGACGCGCAGATGATGCGGGCGGCGCGGGTCATCGTCGACATCGGCATGCACCTGGAGCTCGACATCCCGGCGGACTCGCCGTTCCATCCGGGTGAGCGGTGGACGCCGGAGTTGGCGCAGGAGTTCTTCGGCGCGCACAGCAGCCGGCCGGCGGACTTCGTGGAGAGCGAGCTGACGCGGTACCTGTCGATGCCGGGGCAGGCGATCGGGTACAAGCTGGGCGAGCGGGCGTGGCTGCTGGGGCGGGAGGCGGCGCGGAAGCGGCGCGGGGCTGCCTTCGATGCGAAGGCGTGGCACATGGCTGCGTTGTCCCAGGGGGCGTTGGGGCTCGACGATCTGGTGGACGAGTTGTCGCGGTTGTGAGGGGTGGGGGCGGCGCCGGGAGTTGTTTCGCCCCCGCCGCCCCTTCCCGTACCCGGGAGGCTCCGCCCCCCGGACCCCCGGAAAGATGCGCGGTTCCCCGCGCCCCTACAGGCCGCGGTGCCGCACCCTCGACCCCGTGCGGTCCTTCAGCACCTCCAGTTGGGCGTGCACCCGGCGGCGGAGGTCGGGGACGTGGCTGACGATGCCGACGCTGCGGTCGCGTTCGCGCAGGGAGTCGAGGACGTCGAGGACCTCGTCCAGGGTCTGGTCGTCGAGGCTGCCGAAGCCCTCGTCGATGAAGAGGGTGTCGAGGCGTACTCCCCCTGCCTCACCGGTGACGACGTCGGCGAGGCCGAGGGCCAGGGCGAGGGAGGCGAAGAACGTCTCGCCGCCCGAGAGGGTGGCGGTGTCGCGCTCGCGTCCGGTCCACGCGTCCACCACGTGCAGTCCTAGGCCGCTGCGGCCCCGCCCTGAGCGGTCGTCGGAGTGGACCAGTGTGTAGCGCCCGGACGACATCCGCCCCAGCCGTACGGTCGCGGCGGCCGCCACCTGTTCGAGGCGGGCGGCGAGCACATAGGACTCCAGCCGCATCTTGCGTTCGTTGTCGGCGGAGGTGCCGGCGGTGAGCGCGGCGAGGCGGGCCACCCGGTCGTAGGTGTCGCGCAGCGGGGCGAGCCGGCGCACCGCGGTGGTGGCGTGCGCGGAGAGCCGGTCGAGTTCGGCGCACCGCCGGGCCGCGGCGTCCCGTGCGGAGGCGGCCTGCTGGAGGCGTCGGCCGGCCTGCTCGGCGGCCCGCTCCGCGGACCCGACGTCGGCGGCCGGCCGACGGGCGGCGGCCGCGGTCTCCGGTTCGGCGAGCACCGCGCGGACGGCGGCCTCCTCCTGCTGCCGGGCGTCGAGGCGCCGTTGCAGGGCGCGGTGGGCGTCGTCGTCGAGGAGTGCGGCGGCCGCTTCGGACGGGGTGTCGAACCCGGCCCGGAACGCGGCGTCGGCGAGGCGGGCGTCGGCGGTCTTCAGCCGCTTGGCGGTGTCGTCCGCGACGCGGGCCGCCTCGGCGGCCCGGGTGAGCCGCTCCGCCTCGCGGTCCAGTTGGGCGGCGCGCGCGGCGACGCTCCCGGCGGTCCCGGCGGCGCGGTCCACTTCCTGCCGCAGCACGGCCCGTTCGCGCTCCAGGCCGTCCCGGCGCGAGACGCGGGCGGCGGCGCGCAGGGCGGCCTGCTGCCGGGCGGCGTCGCGCCGTTCGTGTTCCTGCCCGGCCCGGCGCAGCTCCTCCTGCGCGGGGTGCAGCGCGGAGGCGGCGTCGCGGGCCCGCGCGTAGCGGCGCTCCACCTCCTCGGCGAGTGCGGCCAGTTCGGTGACGGGGGTGTCCCCCGCCTCGGCGCCGGCGGCGGCGAGCGCCTCCCGTGCGGCGGCGTGCCGCCGTTCGTCCTCGGCACGTTCCCCGTCGGCTCGGCGGTACTCCGCGAGCGCCCGTTCCTCGGTCTCGCGGTCGACGTGTCCGGCGTCCTTGCGGGCGGGGGCGGGGTGGTCGGTGGCGCCGCAGACCGCGCAGGGTTCACCGGGGGCGAGGCCGGCGGCGAGTTCGGCGGCGATGCCCCGCAGCCGCTGTTCCTTCAGGGCGAGCCAGTCCTCGTGGGCGTGCGCGGCGCGTTCCCGGGAGGCGAGGGCGCGGACGGCGGCCTCCTCGGTGTCGCGGGCGAGCCGGTCGCGGAGCCGCGCGGCGTCGAGCCGGGCGCGGGCCGGTTCGCGCTGCACGGCGAGCTGTTCGGCCCGGGTGGCGGCCTCCTGCGCGGCGTCGATCCGGTTCTGGAGTTCCTCGCGGACCGTCTCCCAGTCGGCGAGCCAGCTCTCGGCGTCCCGGAGTTCCGCGTCGTCGGCGAGGTCCTCGCGGTCCAGCTCGCGCTGCTCGGCGAGGAGCGCGGTGAGCCGGTCCTCCGCGCGCCGGGCCGACTCCAGGCCGCCGCGTTCCTCGGCGGTCCGCCGGGAGGCGGCGGCGAGTCCGGAGGCGTCCAGTCCGGCGAGGGGTTCAGGGAGCGCGGCCCGGGCGTCGGCCTCCGCCCGTGCCGCGTGCGCGTGCTCGCGCTCCGCCGACTCCCTCAGGTCGAGGGCCGGGGTGACCAGCTCGGCCTTGCGGGCACGCTCCATCCGGGCCCGGTCCTGCTCGTGGGCGCCGGCATGCTCCTGGAGACGGGCGGCACGCTCCCGGGCATCCGCGAACCGGCGCTGCAGTGCGGCCAGTTCGCGGGCCTCGTCGAGCGCACGACGGGCGGTGGACGAGGCGGCCCCGGCGGCGGTGTGCGCGCATGTCGCGATCGTGAGCCGTTCGCGGGCCGTGGTGCGGGCGAGGGCGGCCCAGGTCAGCACGGCTTCGGCGAGCCCCGCGTCGCCGGGGGACAGATCCGGCGGCGGCATGCCGTCGCCCGCCGCCTGCTGCATGCGGTGGGCGTCGGCGAGGAGCGCGGCGTCTCCGTCGCGCACGTCGGTCTCGGCGGCGCGCCGGAGTTCGGCCAGCCGCTTCTCGACATCGGCGAAACGGCGGGTGTCGAACAGCCGGCCGAGCAGCTTGCCGCGGGCCTCGGCGTCGGCACGCAGGAACCGGGCGAAGTCGCCCTGGGGCAGCAGCACCACCTGGCAGAACTGCTCCCGGCTCATGCCGAGCAACTGGGTGATCTCCTCGCCTATCTCCTGGTGGGAGCGGCTGAGGTCCTTCCACGCGGCGGCCGGGGTGTCGTACTCGCGCAGCCAGGACTGCGCCTTCTCGGTGGTTGTGCCCGTACCTCGTTTCTTGGGGCGGGCCCAGGGCGGCTGCCGGGTGATCTCCAGGCGGCGGCCGGCGACGGTGAGGTCGAGCCGTACCTCGGTGCGGGTGCCGGGCGGGGCGTGGTGGCTGCGCAGGGTGAGGCCCTGGCCGCTCTGCCGGGCGCCGGGCACGGCCCCGTAGAGCGCGTAGCAGACGGCGTCCAGGACGGAGGTCTTGCCCGCACCGGTCGGTCCGTGCAGCAGGAAGAGCCCGGCGGCCGACAGGGCGTCGAAGTCGATGCTCTGGGTGTCGCCGAAGGGCCCGAAGGCCGTGATGTCCAGCCGGTGCAGCCTCATCGGCTCCCCCTCCCCCGTGACGGTGCCGTGGTGCCGGTATCGGTGCCTGTGCCTGCGCCTGTGCCTGCGCCTGTACCGGCGTCCGTAGCCGTGTCCGTGTCCGTGTGTGCCGTGGTGGTCACGGGGTGGCCTCCCGGACGGTGGCGTCCGCGCGTACGGCGTCGAAGGCGTCCTGGAGGACGAGGCGCTCGCGGTCGTCGGGGGCGGCCCCGCGCACATGGGCCACGAAGTCCTCCGCGACCTGCTGGTCGGAGCGGCCGGCCAGCCGACGGGCGTAGCTGACGCCGGGCTCCTCGGGGGCGCGGTCCGGGTCGAAGACCAGGCTGAGGGTGTGCGGGAAGCGCTCGATGAGCCGGGCCATGGGTTCGGCGGGCCGAACCGGGTCGGTGAGGGTGGCCTCCACCCACGCCTCCTGGTGCCGGGCCGGCTCCGCGCCGGTGAGCAGGTCCTCCAGGCGGCCCCGGATCCGGGCGAGCGGGCGCGGGACGGGACAGTCGACGCGCTCGGCGGTGACCGTTCCGTCGGCGCCGAGGTCGACCAGCCACATGCTCTTGCGGTGGCTCGCCTCGGAGAAGGAGTACGGCAGCGGGGAGCCGGAGTAGCGGACGCGTTCGGTGAGCGTCTGGCTGCCGTGCAGATGGCCGAGGGCCACGTAGTCGACGCCGTCGAAGACGCCGGCGGGTACCGAGGCGACGCCGCCGACGGTGATGTCCCGCTCGCTGTCGCTGGCCTCGCCGCCGGTGACGAACGCGTGGGCGAGGACGACGGAGCGGGTGCCGGCGGGGCGGTCGGCGAGATCGGCGCGGACCCGGTCCATCGCGGCGGCGAGCACCTGTTCGTGGCCGGCCTTCTCCACCCCGAACCGCTCGCGGACCAGAGCGGGTTCGAGGTAGGGCAGACCGTAGAAGGCGACGTCCCCGTGGGCATCGGCGAGGACGACCGGGGTGCCGCAGGCGGCGGGGTCGGTGCGCAGATGTATGCCGGCGCGGTCGATCAGCCCGGCGCCGACGCCGAGACGGCGGGCCGAGTCGTGGTTCCCGGAGATCATCACCGTGGGCACGCCGGCCTCGGCGAGGCGGTGCAGGGCGTCGTCGAACAGTTCCACGGCGGCCAGTGGGGGCACCGCCCGGTCGTACACGTCCCCCGAGACGACCACCGCGTCGACCTCGCGCACGCGCACGGTCTCGACCAGGTGCGCGATGAACCCGGCCTGGGCATCGAGCATGTTCACCCGGTGGAACGACCGGCCGAGATGCCAGTCGGACGTGTGCAGAAGCCTCATGATCCCCGAGACTAACGGCAGGGTACGACAACGCGGTCGGCTGCTCCCGTATCAGCCCGATATGCCCGACTCGCGAGCCACTTCCGCCTCAGGCGTCCCCAACACACCGCACTCGCGCCCGATTTGCCCCGTTCTGCGGCTCACATGGTGCCGTAGACCTCTCCGCCCAGCTCCAGGCGGGCGGTTCCCGCGGTGAGGTCGGCGAGCCGGGCGCGGAACGCGTCCACCTCGGCGTCCGGCAGCCCGATCTCCAGGGCGACCGCCTCCCCGTAACGGACGTCGCGCACCTCGCGCCCCATGGTCCGCAGCTCGTTCTGCACCTTGCCGGCGCGCTGGTGGTCGACGGTGACGGTGGCGAGCCGGAAGCGCCGGCGGGTGACCGTGCCGAGCGCGTCCAGGGCCTCGCCGACGGCGCCGCCGTAGGCGCGGATCAGTCCGCCCGCGCCGAGCTTGACGCCGCCGAAGTACCGGGTGACGACGGCGACGGTGTACCGCATGTCGCGGCGCAGCAGCATCTGCAGCATGGGGACGCCCGCGGTGCCGCCCGGTTCGCCGTCGTCGCTCGCCCGCTGCACGGAGGCGTCGGCTCCGATGACGTACGCGAAGCAGTTGTGCGTGGCGCCCGCGTGCTCAGCGCTGACGGCGGCGACGAAGTCCTGCGCCTCCCGCTCGGTGGCCGCGGGGGCGAGGGCGCACAGGAAACGCGAGCGGTTGATCTCGGTCTCGTGCACGCCGGCGTGGGCGATCGTGCGGTACTCGTCCTGCATACGGGCAGCCTATGCGCCGGCCGTGCGGCACCGGCCGGGGCACCTCGGGCGCCCCGCCGCGGCGGTGTCCGGGCGCGGCGGGGTCCAGGCGCGGCGGGGTCAGTACCGGGTGCCGATCTCCCGGGTCAGCTCCAGGCCGAGCAGCCGGTCGGCGTAGGCGTAGGACTCGAAGCGGGCGCCCGGCGGCACGGCCCCGTCCCTCTCACCCGCCCCGCCCTTCCGGCCCGCCTCACTCGTCACGCCCGCCTTGCCCGCCTCCAGGCTTCGCAGCACGTCGAGGGCGGCGGGCAGGTCGAGATCGTCCTCCCAGGCGGCCCGCAGTCGTCCGCGTACCTCGTCGGGGACGGGGCGGGAGGCATGTTCGGCCCAGCCCGCGACCGACCGGCGCCACCGGGCCAGCGTCCGTGCCGCCTCGGCCAGGGCCCCGGCGTCCGGGGCGGCGGGCAGCCGACGGGGGCGGGCCAGCAGCACGAGGCGCAGGGCGGTGGGGTCCGGGGTGCCTGACGGGTCGCCGGACGGGGCCACCTCCAGGTGCGGTCCGTCCTCGGGGGCCGGCCGGCCGGGGCCGCGCACGTGCAGGACGCGTCCGCCGGGCGGGGCCTCCGGCTCGGCGCGGCGGATGCCGAGCGCGTCGGCCCGGGCCCGCAGGTCCGGACCGACGCGGGCGACGGTGAGGCAGGGGCTGCCGTCGAGGTCCAGGGCACGCGCCAGCGCGTCCGCCACGAGCAGCAGCCGCAGGGCGGTGGTGTCCTCGCCCACCGGGTGGACGTGGACGCGGGTCAGCCCGCGGGGGAGGTCGATGGGTTCGCCGCTCCGGGCGTCGGTGATACGCAGCACGCTGCGAAGCGTAGGCCCGGGAATCCCGTCACGCTCCCCGTCGTTGCCCGCGACGGGCGTGTTCTCGTGTCACGCACCGGTCCGACGGCGAAGGAGTCCCACGTGTACGGCGACAGCGCGACCATCCGCACGATCCTCACGGAACTGGGCGACACCTGGGCGGTCGTCGGCCTGTCGACCAATCCGAACCGGGCGGCGTACGGCGTCGCCGGGGTCCTGCAACGGTTCGGCAAGCGGATCGTGCCGGTGCATCCCAAGGCCGAGACTGTCCACGGCGAGCCGGGCTATCCCTCGCTGGAGGCGATCCCGTTCCCGGTGGACGTGGTGGACGTGTTCGTCAACAGCGAGCTGGCGGGTCCGGTGGCCGATCAGGCGGTCACGATCGGCGCCAAGGCGGTCTGGTTCCAGCTCGGCGTGATCGACGAGGAGGCGTACGCGCGCACCCGCTCGGCGGGCCTGGAGATGGTGATGGACCGCTGCCCGGCCATCGAGATCCCGCGGCTCGTCTGAACTCCCGCCGCCGCCGTCGCTCAGTGGGGGTGGGGTCCGTCCCGGTGGACCGGCCCGTGCGCCCGCTCGCAGTGCGGGCCGCGCGCCGGGGCGGTGCCGGCGGAATCGGCGGTGGCGGCGGTGTCGCCGGGCAGCGCCACCTGGAGCAGCCGTTCGGGGGCGTGGTCGACCTGGAGCGTGGTGTGCGTGATGGCGTACTCCCCCTGCAGCACCTTCTCCAGATCGCGCCGCACCTCGTGGCACTCGCCGCCCGGCTCCACCAGGACGTGCGCCGACAGCGCGGCCTGGCCCGAGGTGATCTGCCAGACGTGCAGGTCGTGCACCTCCACGACGCCCGACCGGCCGGCGAGCCGGTCGCCCAGCACGTCCGGATCGACGTCGGTGGGCGCGGCCTCCAGGAAGATGCGCCCGGAGTCGCGCAACAGCCCGTAGGCCGCTCTGACCATGAGGGCGACGACGACCAGCGTGGCCAACGCGTCGGCCCGGGCGAAGCCGGTCAGCACGACGACGAGCGCGGCGACGGCGGTGCCGATGAAGGCGAACAGGTCATTGAGGACATGCTGGTAGGCGCCCTCGACATTGAGCGAGGTGCGGTTGGCCCGGGACAGGCACCAGGTGGCGGCCACGTTGACGGCGATGCCGACCAGCGCGGTGACCAGCATCAGTCCGCCCTCGACTGCCTGCGGGGAGATGAGCCGGCGCACCGCCTCGTAGGCCAGCCAGGCCCCCAGGAGCAGCAGGGTCAGGCCGTTGACCTGGGCGGACAGGATCTCCGCACGTTTGAGCCCGTAG
>Ga0308174_10000506_pt1 | contig 16469 bp, 15 predicted proteins | sample PhyPR2_FD_203894 | JGI IMG/M metagenome (GOLD analysis project Ga0308174, IMG submission 203894) | Soil microbial communities from UC Gill Tract Community Farm, Albany, California, United States - DLSLS.P.R2 | ecosystem: Environmental > Terrestrial > Soil > Agricultural land | place: USA...
CTCGCGTCCGCAGGGGGACCGCCCGCAGTGGCAGGACCGTGGGCCCCGCGGCGACCGTCCGCAGGGCGACCGTCCCACCTGGCAGGACCGCGCTCCTCGCGGGGACCGGCCCCAGGAGGAGCGGTCTCAGCGGCAGGCGCGTCGGCCGCAGAACGACCGTCCGCAGTGGCAGGACCGGCGTCCGCAGGGGGATCGGCCGTCCCGTCCGCAGGGCGACCGCCGGCCCGACCGCGCGCAAGGCGCCGACCGGCAGGACCGCCGTCCTCCGTTGCCGCCCGGTCCGGAACTGCCCGACTGGGCGGACCCCCGTGAGCTCGACCCGGCGGTGCGGTCGGCCCTGCGGGGGCTCGACCCGCGGAACGCCGAGAAGGTGGCCGGGCACCTGGTGGCCGCGGGCGGTCTCGTCGATGACGACCCGGTCGCAGCGCTCGCCCACGCCCGGGCAGCACGTGACCGCGCGTCCCGCGTCGCCGTCGTGCGCGAAGCCGTCGGAGTGGCGGCCTATCACGCCGAGGACTACGCCGAGGCGGCACGCGAGCTCCGCGCCTACCGACGAATGAGCGGTGACGAGGGCTACCGCGCCGTGCTCGCCGACTGCGAGCGCGCGCTCGGGCGCCCGGAGGTGGCTCTGCGGCTCGTCGCCGAGGCGCTCGCCGAGAACCCCGACTCCGACGAGACCACCGAACTGCGGCTGGTCGAGGCCGGCGCCCGCCGCGATCTGGGCGAGGACGCCGCCGCCCGGCTGGTGCTCGAGGCTGCCCTGGGCGGCCGTCCCGAGCCGGCTGCGCTCGACGCGTCCGATCCCGGGTTGCTGCGCATCGCCTCCGCGTACGCCGACCTGCTCGCCGATCAGGGCGAGGAGTCGCGGGCCACGGAGTGGTTGACCGCGATCGCGGCCGCCGACCCCGAGGACCTCACCGGGGCCGTCGAGCGGCTCGGCATCGAGTTCACCGAGCTCGACGAGGACGAGGACGAGGAGGAGCCCGAGCAGGATGTCGCGCTCGAGCCCGCCGCCCCCGTCGCGCAGGTGGAGCCCGAGGCGGGCGAACTGCAGGTCGACGAGGACGAGTTCGCGGACGACGAGGCCGAGCTCGGCGCCGAGCCGGATTCGCCCGGATTCGCCGCGGAGGTCGAGGCCGAGGTAGCCGAGCTCCTGGGCGAGACCGAGCCACCCGCCGGCGCCTCGGCGCAGGAGGAGCCCCGGGACGACGCCGAGCACTGAGCACTGAGGTCTGACGGACGGCCCCGCGTTCTCCACAAGCCGCGGGGCCGTCCACAGATCCCGCTCGGGGCTGGGCCGGCGCGCCGCCTGCCGCGAGGCTCAGGGCATGAGCGTGGCTGTGATCGACCGGAACGACGTCGTCCTGCGAGGCCGGGTCTCCGCCCCGGCGGAGATTCGCACCCTGCCCAGCGGCGACACCCTGCTGAGCTTCCGCCTGGTGGTGCGCCGGCCCGAACCGCGTGTGCGGGGTCAGTCGGTCGACGTGCTCACGTGCATCACCTACGACCGGTCGCTGCAGCGCCGAGCGGCCGCGTGGCAGCCCGGAGACGTCGTCGAGGTGGAGGGAGCCCTGCAGCGCCGGTTCTGGCGAACGGGCAGCGGCACGGCGTCGGTCTGCGAGGTCAACTGCCGCCGGGGTCGCAAGGTGCCGCGCTCGACCGGCGCCGCCGAGCGGACGGCCTGAGCCGCGGTGCCGGAGCGCTCAGTCCGACAGGGGGCGCAGGACCAGCCCGGTCCGCGGCTTGGGGACGAACAGCGTCGACTTCCGCGGCATCCGTGCGCCCGCGCGGGCCACCGCGGCGACGTCGGCCGGCGAGGGAGCACGCAGCAGCAGGGCGACCCCGCCGCGCTCCGCGGCGGTGGTGAGCGCCTCGTCGATGCTGTGGGCGATCAGCACGGACTCCGGGTCGTCGCGTCGGCCCCACAGCAGGTCGAGCAGACCGTGGTGGGCCAGGACGACGTCCAGCCCACGCCAGGCCGGCGGCGCCTCGGGCGGTACGGCGGCCAGCACCGCGTCCGTGGGATCGGTCAGCTCGACCACCCGCCGGCCGTCGGTCACCAGGAACCCATGTACGCCGCCGTCGCCGAGCCAGCGGCGCACCGCGTCGACGACGGCACCGGTCCCGGTGCCGGGTATCGCGTGCTCGACCACCCGGAACCCGGACGCCGCGGTCTCCAATGCCCGGTCGAGCGGCAGATCGGGCACCACCCGGTGGATCGGGTCCACCCGCAGACCGCCCGGCCCCATCGGGGTCACCAGCGCCAGCACCGCTCCGTCGCCGTGGTCACCCGCGGGGGTGCGCACGTGTGCCCGCGCCGCCGCGAAGCGGTGATGCCCGTCGGCGATCACCGCACCCGTCCGCCGCAGCGCCTCGGTCAGCCGGCCCAGGGTGCGTGGGTCGGTCACCCGCCACAGCCGGTGCCGGACGCCGTCGGTGTCGACCAGCTCGAGCGTCGGCTCCGCGGCCCGCGCGGCCCCGGTCAGCTCCGCGACCTCCGGCTCCGGATCGTGCGCGAGCACGATCGGCTCGAGGTCGGTGGCGGTCGCCGCCAGCAGCGCCCGGCGCCCCTCGACGGCGCCCGGGTAGGTGTCCTCGTGCGGCAGCACCGCAGCGGAGCCCGACGGCGGGAGTGCGACCGCACCGAGCCAGCCCAGCGTCGGCGCGGTGCCGTCCGACGGGCTCAGCTCGTAGAGCCACAGGGCCGCCTCGTCGTCGAGGTCGAACACGCCGGCCGCCTGCCACTCCCGGAGCGTCGAGGCCGCCTGCTCGGCGGAGCGCAGGTCCGCCTCGCGGCGGCCCGCGTCACCGGGGAGCACCGGGGTGCCTGCGGGCCCGTCGGCGGCCGGACCGACCCGCGGAAGGATCAGCCGGACGATGTTGTGCGGGTCCGCGTCACAGAGGCGTTCCCGGCCGGTGGGGCTCACCAGGTCGTAGGCTGGCGAGCTGACGCGGGCGAGATGCCCGGCGTCGCGCCGCCGGTAGGTCATGGCCCGGAAGGGACGGACCTCGAGTCCCGTCGCTGCTGCGGACGACGCAGTTGCAGGAGAGCGGGAGTCCGCCGACGACGAGAGCACAACGGTGATCGTAGGAGCGTCCCGCTCCGGCCCGGCGCCGCGCTCGGTCCGCACCCGCGTACCGGCTGCGGCGCGCCCGGCCGGAGAGCGCACGCCGGACGGGGGAGGGGGCCACATGGCCGAGGCAGGTTCCCCCGACGGCGGCGTCTACGAGTGGTACCAGCGCGGCCTTCGGCTGCTCGCACGCCGCGACCCGGCCGCGGCCGCGACCCTGCTGGCCCGGGCGGCCGCCGTGGAGCCCGGATCCCGCAGCATCCTGGAGGCGCTGGCCCGCGCCCAGTACGACGCCGGCCGCTATGCGGAGGCGATGGACAGCTTCACCACCCTGATCGGGCGCAACCCGACCGACGACTACGCCCAGTTCGGTCTCGGGCTCGCGGCCAGCCGCGCGGGTGACCTGCAGCTCGCCGCCGAGCACCTCGCCCTGGCGGTGGCGATGCGCCCCGATCTGGACCACTACGCCCGCGCGCTGCGCGGGGTACGGGCACGACGAGCAGCGGAGTCGGCATGACGGCACACACCCCCCTCGCGGACGGCAGCAGCACGCCACCCTGCGCCGAGTACGACGTCGCCCTGCTGGATCTGGACGGCGTCGTCTACGTCGGCCCGGATGCCGTGCCCGGCGTGCCCGAGTCGCTGGAGAAGGCCCGCGCGGCGGGCATGCGGCTGGGCTTCGTGACCAACAACGCCGCGCGCTCGGCCGCGGACGTCGCCGGCCACCTGACCGAGCTGGGCGTCCCCGCCGAGGCTGGCGACGTGATCACCAGTTCCCAGGCGGCGGCGACGGTCGTCGCCGACCGCTGGGCGCCCGGTGCGCGGGTCCTCGCGGTCGGTGGCCCCGGCGTCGCGGCGGCGTTGCAGGCCGCGGGGCTCACCGTGGTGGAGCGGGCCGAGGACCAGCCGGTCGCCGTCGTTCAGGGCTACGGCCGCGAGGTCGGCTGGGAGCAGCTTGCCGAGGCGGTGGTGGCGGTCCGCAACGGTGCTCGGCACGTCGCCACGAACACCGACGCGACCATCCCGTCGCCGCGGGGTCCGCTGCCGGGCAACGGGGCCATGGTCGGTGTGGTCGCGGCGATCACCGGCCAGGAACCGCTGGTCACCGGCAAGCCCGACCCGGCCATGCACGCCGAGTGCGTCCGCCGCACCGGAGCCCACCGCCCGCTGGTCGTCGGCGACCGGCTCGACACCGACATCGAAGGTGCCCGGCGGGCCGGCGCCGCCAGCCTGCTCGTGCTCACCGGCGTCACCGACCCGGCGACCCTGCTCGCCGCGGGCCCGCAGCAGCGCCCCGACCTGCTGGCACCCGACACCGGTGGGCTGCTCGTCGCCCACCCCGCCGTCACCACCGACGGGCCGGCCGTGCGCTGCGGCGGCTGGTCGGTCCAGGGCGGCGAGGGTGACGACGTGCTCGTGCTGCACGCCGGCGAGGCCGGCGGCCCGTCAGGGGACGGCGATGGCCTGGACGGGTTGCGCGCCCTGTGCGTGGCGCACTGGGGGCGGCATCCCGACGACGCGGCGACCGTGCGGATCGTCGCCGACGGCACCCGCGCCGCCGCCGCCCTCAGTAGCTGGGGCCTGGCGCCGGCCGGCTGATCCGGGCCGATCTCAGATGATCTTGCGCAGCCGCAGCAGGTCGCGCAGGCCCGCCTCCAGCTTCACCCGCCCCGACGCCCACGCCGTGCCGAAGTGCAGGTCGCCGTCGGTCATCGCGACCAGATCGTCGCTGCTCATGGTCAGCCGGATGTCGGCCTTGGGCACATCCGGCCCGTGCGGCAGCACGTGCAGCTCCCGGACCGCCCCGGTGCTGAGCCGGCCGAGCACCACCTCGTCGAGATCGGTGAGGCGGCACGACAGGCTTCGGTCGAGGCCGGCGGCCGCCGGACTGGACGCGAGGTCGCCGAGAACCTTCTGCAGGGCGGTCAGGCACTGATCCATCGTGGCCACGCGGGCGGGCCTCCAAGACTCGAGTCGGGTGCAACGGGGCGGCCGGACGTTATCGCCCGCTCCGTCGCTCCGTGCCCGTCGTCCCCGGCCGGTAACCTCGAAGACATGACCGAGCCGAGTTCCGCGCGCCCCGTCCCGGGTCCGCCGCGCCCCGGTCCGGGCAGCGCCGAGCCCGCCGCCCCCACCGGCGTGTCCGCGCCGGCCGCCGAGCGATCCGCCGGCGAGCCGTTCACGGGGCTCGACGAGAAGCCGGTCGCCGAGCACGTCGCCGTCTTCGAGGCGGAGCACGCCCGGCTCCAGCGCGAACTCGGCACGATCGACCAGATCTGATGGGCCGCCGCAGCCGGCTGGACGCGGAACTGGTGCGCCGGGGCCTGGCCCGCTCCCGCGAGCACGCCGTGACCCTGATCTCCGAGGGCCGGGTCGCCGTGTCCGGCCAGGCCGCCACCAAGCCCGCCACCGGCGTCGAGCCCGGCACTCCCGTCGTCGTCCGCACCGACCCCGACCAGCCCAGCTGGGTGTCGCGAGGAGCACACAAGCTGCTCGGGGCCCTGGACGCCTTCGGCGTGCCGGTCGAGGGGCGCCGCGCTCTCGACGCGGGCGCCTCCACCGGCGGCTTCACCGAGGTGCTGCTGTCGCGCGGCGCCACCGAGGTGGTCGCCGTCGACGTCGGCTACGGCGAGCTCGCCTGGTCGCTGCGCACCGACGACCGGGTGCGCGTGCACGAGCGCACCAACGTGCGCACCCTCACGCCCGAGGCGATCGACGGCCCGGTCGGCCTGGTGGTCGCCGACCTGTCGTTCATCTCCCTGAGACTGGTGCTCCCCGCGCTCAGCGCCTGCGCCGAACCGGAGGCCGACCTGCTGCCCATGGTCAAGCCGCAGTTCGAGGTCGGCCGCGAACGGCTCGGGGCCGGGGGAGTGGTCCGCGATCCCGAGCACCGGAGGCAGGCCGTGGTCGGGGTCGCGCGCGCCGCCGAGGAACTCGGTTGGGGTACGGCCGGTGTGGTGGCGAGCCCGCTGCCGGGTCCGGCTGGGAACGTGGAGTTCTTCCTGTGGCTGCGGCGCGATGCCGGTCCGGTCCAGGACGACGACGTCCGTCGAGCAGTCGAGGAGGGTCCCCAGTGACCGAGCACGGGAGCGCGACGGGCGCCGGCACGGCCGCCCCGCAGGAGCACCGGCGGGTCCTGCTCACGGTGCACACGGGACGGCGGGACATCGTCGAGCTGGCCCGCACCTCGGCCGCCCGCCTGATCCGCGGCGGGATCACCGTCTGCCTGCTCGAGGAGGAGGCCGCCGACCTCGCCATCCCGGGTGCCGAGATCGTGCCCGCCGACGCGCAGGCCGCGCAGGGCGCCGAGATCGTCATGGTCTTCGGCGGCGACGGCACCTTCCTCCGCGCCGCCGAGCTGGCCCGCTACACCGACGCCGCGCTGATGGGCGTCAACCTGGGCCGCGTCGGCTTCCTCGCCGAGACCGAGCCCGAGGCGGTCGAGGAGACCCTGCACGCGATCGAGCTCTGCAAGTACTCGGTCGAGGAGCGCCTGGCCATCGAGGTCGCCGTCCTCGACAGCGCGGGCACCGTCGTCGGGGGCACCTGGGCGCTCAACGAGGTGTCGGTCGAGAAGGCCGAGCGCTCGCGGGTGCTCGACGTCGTCCTCGCCATCGACGGGCGCCCGCTCACCAGCTTCGGCTGCGACGGCGTGCTGTGCGCGACGCCCACGGGCTCCACCGCCTACGCCTTCTCGGCCGGCGGCCCCGTGGTGTGGCCCGACGTGGAGGCGCTGCTGCTGGTGCCGAGCAACGCCCACGCGCTGTTCGGCCGCCCGCTGGTGACGTCGCCGAACTCCGTGCTCACGGTCGCCGTCCCCGCCGACGGCAACCGCGCCCGCGTCTCGGCCGACGGCCGCCGGGTCGTCGAGATCCCCGACGGCGGCCGGGTCGAGGTGCGCCGGGCCGCCCGGCCGGTCCGGATCGCCCGCGTGCACAAGGCGACCTTCGGCGACCGGCTGGTCGCCAAGTTCGGGCTGCCGGTCCGCGGCTTCCGCGACGCGCGGCACGCCGGCCCCGGCCACGAGCTGTTCAGCAGCCGCAACGTGCTGGCCCGCGACTTCGTCGACGGTGACGCCGGTCGCAACGGACTCGCCGGCAACGGCGGCCACGAGCCGCTGCGGGAGGTGAGCGGTGCCGGCACGGACGACGACGACTGAGCGCCGGGCCGCCGGCGCCGTTGCGGTCGGGTCTGCGCGCCCGGCCCCCGGACGGCTGACCGAGCTGCGGATCCGGGGGCTCGGCTCCATCGACGACGTGACCCTCGAGTTCGGCCGCGGGCTCACCGTCGTCACCGGCGAGACCGGCGCCGGCAAGACGATGGTCGTGAGCGGCCTGACCCTGCTCTTCGGCGGCCGGGCCGATCCGGGTCGCGTGCGGGCCAACGGCCGGGCCGGCGTCGAGGGCCGTCTCCTGCTGCCGCCGGATTCCCCGGCCTGGGAACGGGCCGCCGACGCCGGCGCCGACCCCGACGACGACGGCAGCCTGATCCTCGCCCGCACGATCAGCGCCGAGGGACGCTCGCGGGCCTTCCTCGGTGGTCGCAGCGTTCCGGTCGGTGTCGTCTCGGAGCTCGCCGAGGGGCTGCTCGCCGTCCACGGGCAGACCGATCAGCTCCGGCTGTCGCGGCCGGCCGAGCAGCGGCGCGCCCTCGACCGCTACGCCGGTGCCGGGCACCTCGAGGTCCTGGACCGCTACCGCGTCGCCCACCAGCACTGGCGGGAGCTCGCCGCCGACCTCGACCGTCGCCGCAGCCAGGCCCGCGAGCTGGCGCAGGCCGCCGACGTGCTCCGGCACGGGCTCGAGGAGATCGAGGCCGCCGCGCCCGAGCCGGGGGAGGACGACGCCCTCGACACCCAGGCGAAGCGGCTCAGCGACGCCGACGCCCTGCGGGCCGCCGCCGACGAGGCGCGCCTGGCACTGATCGGCGACGTGACCGGCGACCTCGCGGGCGGGGAGGTGCCGCAGGACGCGACCGCGGCCCTGGCGATCGCCGAGCGGTCCCTCGCCGGCTCCGACGACCCGGCGCTCGTCCTCCTGGCCCAGGATCTCGCCGACGCCGTCGCCGTGGTGTCCGACGTCGCCGGACAGCTGGCCGGCTACGTCGCCGACCTGGACGCCGACCCGGGCCGGCTGGCCGAGGTGCTCGACCGCCGCGCGGCGATCACCGCGCTGGTCCGCAAGTACGCCGACCCCGGCGCGGGCGTGGCCGGCGTGCTGGCCTGGTCGGAGGACGCCGCCCGGCGGCTGGCCGAGCTGGACGTCTCCGACGAGGCCCTCCAGGCCCTGACCGCGGCCCGCGACGCCGCCCGCGCCGAGGTCGACCAGCTCGCCGCCCAGGTCTCGGCCGGCCGCCGTGCCGCCGCGGACGGGTTTGCCGCCGACGTCGCCCGCGAGCTCGCCGGCCTGGCCATGAAGAGCGCCCGCGTCTCCTTCTCCATCGACAGCCACCCCGACGATCCCGGCGCCGAGGGCATCGACGAGGTCGCGCTGCTGCTCGCCCCGCACCCCGGCGCCCCGCCGCGACCGGTGCACAAGGGCGCCTCCGGCGGCGAGCTCTCCCGCGTGATGCTCGCCATCGAGGTCGTGTTCGCCGGTGCCGACCCGGTGCCGGTGATGGTCTTCGACGAGGTCGACGCCGGCGTGGGCGGTCAGGCGGCCGGGGAGATCGGCCGCCGGCTGGCGCAGCTGGCGCGCGACCACCAGGTGGTCGTCGTCACCCACCTGGCGCAGGTCGCCGCGTTCGCCGACACCCACCTCGTCGTCGACAAGTCTCCGGACGCCGACGCCGGGGTGACCGCGACCGACATCCGCGCCGTGGAGGGGGAGGACCGGGTGCGCGAACTCGCCCGCATGCTCTCGGGTCTGACCGACAGCGACACCGGCCAGGCGCACGCGCGGGAGCTGCTGGCCGTGGCCGCCGCCGCCCGCGGCTGAGCGACGTCGGGTCTGCCACGAAAAGGTGATCGCAGGCGTGCCACCCGCCGCGGCCGGGTAGGTGGTCGGCGTGAGCTGCTTCTCCGCGGCCGACGAGTCGGCGCACTACGGATTCTCGGTCTGCATGCTGCTGGAGCAGTACCGCGCGCAGCTGGGCTGGGAGCGCGAGGGCGTGGTCGAGCTCGGCACCGGCGACGCCACGGCCATCGCGGAGGTCGTCGCCGGCCTGCCGGGGCTGCGGGTGCGCAGCTTCGACATCAGCGCGCCGTCGGTCGAGACCGCCCGGGCGAACATCGCTGCCCGCGGGCTCGCCGACCGGTACACCGTCGAGCTGGGCGACTTCTTCGACTCGGCCGACTCCTCGGGTGGGCCGACGGTGTCGACGGTCATCTCCAACCCGCCCTACATCCCCGCCCCCGACCGCGACATCCTCATGCCCGAGCTGTGGGGCGGCCCCCGCGGGAACGACCTCCTGCTGCAGCTGCTCAAGGCCGGTTACGACAACGTGATCGCCGCCGTCGCCAGCTACGCCGACCCGGCCGACACCGTGCGCACGGCCGCCGACCTGGGCTATCGGGTGGCGAACTTCCTGGCGATGGGCCTGGACTTCGGCCCCTACAGCAGCGAGCCCAAGGTGCGCGCACACATCCGCCGGCTCTGCGCGGAGGGGCGCGGCTGGGCCGACGAGAACGGCTACCTGGTCGCCGTGGCCCTCATGACCCGCAACCCCGACATCCCCGGCGACCGGGGCGCGCAGCTGCTGCGGGCCCTGGGGGCGGCGCCCGCCTGACGGGAACGCCCGGGCGGTGATGCCCTCAGCGGGCCGGCGGCGTCACCGGCGCTTCGCGTAGCCGGCCAGGCCGAACTGGAGCAGCGCGAGCCCGCGGCGCCCCTGCCGGCGCAGCTCGGCCGACAGCTCCTCGCCACCGACGCCGGCGAGCACGCGGTCGCGGGCGAGCTCCAGCAGGGAGGCGTAGAGCCCCAGGACGGCGTGGGCGGCCAGCCACGGCTCGATCCGGCCCGGTTGCGCCCCGGTCTCCTCGGCCACGAGGCCGGCCAGAGCCACGGTCAGCTCGCCGAGGATTTCCCGCTCACGTACCTGGAGCGTGCGGCTCCCGCGGATCACCCGGGCCATCTCCGCCACGCCGTCGGCCGCCTCCGGGGCGCCGAGCATGCTCACCGCGGAGACGACGAAACTGCCCGCGGCCGCCGACACCGACTCGCCGGCCGGCCGGCGGCGAACCGCGTCGAGCAGCGCCGCCCGCATCGGCGGGTCGGCGTCGAAGACCAGCCCTTCCTTGACGGGGAAGTGGTTGAACACGGTCTTCTCGACCACGCCGGCGCGCTTGGCGATCTCCATCACGCTGACCGAATCGAAGTCCCGCTCGGCGAACAGCTCCGCGGCGGCGTCGACGATGCGCGCCCGGGTCTGCTGATGGCGCCGTTCCCGTAGCCCCGTGCCGCGGGCCGTCCGCCGCCCGCGGCGTCGTCCTCCATCGGGTGTGGGGGCCGCCGCCGCGGATGCGTTCTCGGGCGCGGCGGGACTCTCGTCGGCGTCGGCCTCGGGGGCTGGAGCAGGCGGTTCGTCGACCGGCCGCACCGGTGGGCGGGTGGGCATGGCATGGATGACGGCGCCCGGCGAGGGTGCCGCCGGCGTGCTCACCACCTCGTCGTGAGCCTCGGTCAGGGTGTCGGTTCGAGGTACGGCGCGGGCCACTCCAGTCACGTGCGCCACGCTAGTCACGACTCGGTAACGGTCCCGCGCGACCGGCCGACGCTGTGGTGCGGGCGTGTCGGTCGTGCCGTGGTGTCGAACACGGTGTGTAACCGAAAGGTAGCCGATGCGCGTCGGTGGAACGGCCGGGGCGGGCCGCGTGGGAGCATGCGGATCATGCGCATCGGCACCCTTCGGCGCGGCCGGGCACCGGAGGCGGGCCCCGGGCAGGCCGGCACGGTCCGGCTCGACCGCCGCACGAAGAACCTCACCAAGCGCCTGCGCCCGGGCGACATCGCGGTCATCGACCACGTCGACATCGACCGGGTCAGCGCCGACGCCCTGGTCGGCTGCCGCGTCGCCGCCGTGGTCAACGCCGCCCCCAGCATCTCCGGTCGCTACCCGAACCTCGGCCCCGAGATCCTCATCAACGCCGGCATCCCGCTGCTCGACGACGTGGGCAAGGACGTGTTCGCCCGGCTCAAGGAGGGCGCGCAGGTCCGCCTCGAGGGCAACCAGCTGCTGACCGAGGACGGCGTCGTCGTCGCCGAGGGCGTCGCCCAGGACCCGGACACCGTGACGGCCTCGATGACCGAGGCCAAGGCGGGGCTGTCCACCCAGCTCGAGGCGTTCGCCGCCAACACGATGGAGTACATGAAGCGGGAGCGCGCGCTCCTGCTCGACGGTGTGGGCGTGCCCGACGTCGCCACGCAGATCGACGGGCGGCACGCGCTGATCGTCGTCCGCGGGTACGACTACAAGGAGGACCTGCACGCCCTCCGCCCGTACATCCGCGACTACCGCCCGGTGCTCATCGGGGTGGACGGCGGCGCCGACGCGCTGCGTGAGGCCGGCTACCAGCCCGACATGATCATCGGCGACATGGACTCGGTGAGCGACGACAGCCTCCGCTGCGGGGCCGAGATCGTCGTGCACGCCTACGCCGACGGCCGCGCGCCGGGGCTGAAGCGGGTGCAGGACCTCGGCGTCGAGGCCATCACCTTCCCGGCGTCGGCCACCAGCGAGGACATCGCGATGCTGCTCGCCGACGAGAAGGGCGCCACGCTCATCGTCGCCGTCGGCACGCACGCCACCCTGGTGGAGTTCCTCGACAAGGGCCGCGGCGGCATGGCCTCGACCTTCCTCACCCGCCTGCGGCTGGGCGGCAAACTGGTCGACGCGAAGGGGGTCAGCCGGCTCTACCGCAGCCGCATCTCCACCGCGGCGCTGGTCCTGCTCGTGTTCGCCGCCCTGGTGTCGATCGGGTCCGCCCTGGCGGTGTCGACCGCCGGCCGGGTCTACCTCGACCTGCTCATCGACCAATGGGACAGCTTCGTGTTCTGGCTGGAGAACCTCTTCACGTGATCGACTTCCGCTACCACCTGGTCTCCCTGATCGCGGTCTTCCTGGCCGTCGCGCTCGGCATCGTCATCGGCACCACCCAGCTCAACGGCCCGGTGCTCTCCAACCTGCAGACCCAGGTGACCGCGCTCCAGCACGACAAGCGCTCCCTCGAGGACACCACGCAGGGGCTCAAGGCGCAGGTCAACACCTCCGACGCGTTCGAGCAGGCCATCGCACCCGCACTGGTCAAGGGCACCCTGACCGGCCGTCGCGTCCTGCTCGTGATCGCCAACGACCAGGTCGCGCAGGACACCGTCGACCAGGTCACGGCGCTGGTGGGCAAGGCCGGCGGCACGCTCACCGGCTCGGTCCGGCTGCAGCCCGAATACAGCGACCCGGCCACCGAGAACGCCCTGCAGAGCTACGTGACCGGCCCCGGCCGGCCCGCGGGCATCGAGCTGCCGACCGTCAACGACACCGGCAAGCTGGTCGCCTCCCTGCTCGCGCAGGTGCTCATGGTCCCGGCGCGTGGCGGCGCGACCCCCAGCAGCGCCGACATCTCCACGGTGCTGGCCGGTCTCTCGGCGCTGAAGGTCCTCAGCCAGGAGAGTGCGTCGGTGACCCCCGCCGACTACGCCGTCGTCCTCACCTCCGGCGGCTTCCAGGGCGCGGACGCGCTCGCGCGCAACACGAAGCTCGCCGACCTGGCCAGCTCGCTCGACGCCGCCGGCTCGGGCGGCGTCGTGGCCGGCGACACCGGGGCGGCGGGGAAGACCGGCCTGATCGGCGTCGTCCGGGCCGCGCCGACCCTGTCGGCCGCGGTGTCCACCGTCGACAACGTCGACACCGCCGCCGGGCAGATCAGCACCGTCCTGGCGCTCGGCCCGGAGGGCAAGGGCACCTCCGGCAAGTACGGCAGCGGTCAGGACACCCAGCCGGTGCCGCCGGTGCCGGCCACGACGCCGTGACCACCGGCCGCAGGGCGCGGCTCGCGGTCGCCGGCGCGGTCGGCGCACGACTGGCGCTCGCCGGTGCGGCCGCCGTGACGGCCCGCCCCGTGGGCGCCCGGTGGCGTCGGATGAACTACGCCGGCCGTCCGGTGACGCTGCTCGGCGGCCCGGCGCTGGCCGCCGCGGCGACCGCGACCGCCGTCGTCGGCGCCCCGGCCGGCACGCGCACGGCGGCGGCCCTGGTGGGCGTCGTCTCCGGCGTGGTCGGCGGGTACGACGACCTGGCCGGCGCGCGCCCCGAGCAGGCCCGCGACAAGGGCCTGGCCGGGCATTTCGCGGCGCTGAAGGCCGGCCGGGTGTCCTCGGGTGCGGTCAAGGTCGCCGGCATCGGTGCGGCGGCGGCGGCCGCCGCCCTGCTGACCCGGCGCGGCCGCGGCGCCGGAGCGGTCGTCGACGGCGTGCTGACCACCGGCCTGGTGGCCGGGACGGCGAACCTGGTGAACCTGCTCGACCTGCGCCCCGGGCGCGCCGCCAAGGCGGCGGCGATCGCCGCGGTCGCCGGGCTGACCGGTCCGGCAGGGAGCCTGACGGCGGGTCCGCTCGGGGCGACCCTGGCCGTGCTGCCGGCCGACCTGGGGGAGCAGGTCATGCTCGGCGACTGCGGCGCGAACGCCGTCGGGGCCCTCCTGGGCCTCCGCCTGGCGCAGCTGCCCGGCCGCTCTTCCCGCACGGCCGTGCTCGCCGGCATCGCCGGGCTCACGCTGGCCAGCGAGAAGGTCAGCTTCACCCGGGTGATCGAGGCCACCCCCGGCCTCCGCGAACTGGACCGGCTCGGCCGCCGGCCGCTGTGAGCACGCGGCAGCTCGGCCGGGGGGTCGCCGGCGCCGCGGCGATGATCGCCGCACTGACCCTGCTCGCCCGGCTGGCCGGGTTCGGCCGCACGCTGGTGTTCACCAACGCCGTGGGCGCCGACAGCACCGGCGACACGTACACGACCGCCAACAACGTGCCCAACATCGTCTTCGAGGTCGTCGCCGGCGGGGCGCTGGCCAGCCTCGTCGTGCCGATGCTGGCCGGTGGCATCGCCGCCGGGAACCGCGACCAGGTACGGCACACGGCGTCGGCGCTGCTGACCTGGGCGGTGCTGGTCCTCACCCCGCTCGCCCTCGCCGTCGCGCTGTTCGCCGAGCCGATCGCCCGCCTGCTGCTCGGTGAGGGCGACCCGGCCCGCGTCGCCCTCGCGGGCCGGTTCCTGCTGGTGTTCGCGCCGCAGGTGGTGCTCTACGGCATCGGCATCGTGCTGGCCGGGGTCCTGCAGGCGCACCGGCGCTTCGCCGCGCCCGCGCTCGCGCCCCTGCTGTCCAGCGTCGTCGTCGCGGCCGCGTACCTGCTCTTCGCCGCCATGGGCGGCAGCCGGACCGTGGCCGGGTTGTCCACGCCGGCCGAGCTCGTGCTCGGCGTGGGGACGACGCTGGGTGTCGTCGCGCTGAGCCTGAACCTGCTCGTGCCCGTGCGCCGGCTGCGGCTCGGGCTGCGGCCGACGCTGCGCTTCCCGGTCGGCGCGGGGCTCCGCGTCCGCCGGCTGGCGCTGGCCGGGGTGCTGACCCTCGCCGGTCAGCAGCTGGTGGCCGCGGTCGCGATCCGGCTGGCCAACGACGGGACGCCGTCGGGCACCCAGGTCGTCTACTTCGCCGGCATGACCCTGTTCCTCGTGCCCTGGGCCGCCCTGGCCGTGCCGCTGGCCACCTCGGCGTACCCGGGGCTCGCCGAGCGGGCCGAACTGGGCGACGACGAGGGGTTCCGCCGGTCGCTGGCACCGACGGCGGTCATGGTGGTCGTCGTCTGCGCCGCCGCCGCCGCGATCCTGGTCGCCGTGGCCGGCCCGATGGCCCGGGTGTTCTTCCTGCACGACCCGACCGGCAAGGTGGTCGCCACGCGGGACACGATCCTGGCGTTCGCACCGGGCCTGGTGGGCTACGGGCTGGTCGCGCTGCTCACCCGCACGCTGTACGCCCGCGGTCTCTGGAAGGCGCCCACCGTCTGCGTCGCCGGCGGCTGGCTGCTCGCCGCGATCTCCGACGTCGCCCTGTCGGCGTCCCTCCCGGTGGCCCACCGCGGCATCGCCCTGGCCGCGGGGCACAGCATCGGCGTCACCGTCGCCGGGATCGCGCTGCTCGCCGTCGTCGTCCGGGTCGTCGGCACCGGTGCCCTGACGGGGTTGGCGCGCACCGCCGGGCCGGCGCTCCTCGGCGCGGTCCTCGGTGCCGCCGGGGGGCTGGCCGTGCTCCACGTGCTCGGCGCCGACCCGGTCCCCGACGCCCGGGCGGTTCCTGCGATCGCGGTCGGCCTGCTCTCGGGCGCGACCGTGCTGGTGATCGTGGTGGCCGTCATGATGGTCACCGCGCGCGGCCCGCTGGCCGCCACCCTGCGCGGCCTGCGCGCGTGGGAGCGACAGGAGGTGCACGGTGACTGATGGGGCGCCCCTGCGCGGCCGCCGGATCGTGGAGGTGCTCGCCACCAGCGCGGGCGGGGTCGGCACCCACGTCCGGTCGATCGTGCCCGTGCTGCGGGAGTCCGGGGCCGGCGTGCGGGTGTGCGGTGCGCCCGCCACCGAGGAGCTGTTCGGCTTCGCCGCCGCGGGCGCCGAGTTCGAGCCGGTGGGCATCACCGCCGGGCTCCGGCCGGTCGCCGACAGCCGCGCCGTCGGCCAGCTCCGCCGGGCCCTGGCCGGGGCCGACCTCGTCCACGCGCACGGCCTGCGGGCCGGTCTCGTGGCCGCCGCCGCCCGCCGCCTGGGCGGCGGCCGGACCGCGCCGCTGGTGCTGACCCTGCACAACGCCCTGCTCGAGGACGGCGGCCGGCTGCACGGGGTGCTGCAGGCCGTCGAGCGCGTGACCATCCGCAGCGCCGACCTGGTGCTCGCCGTCTCCAGCGACCTCGCCGCGAACGCGCGGCGGGCCGGCGCACCCGACGTGCGGGTGACCCCGGCAGTGGCGCCGCCGCGCGCCCCGGCCCAGCGCGACCGTGCCGAGGTGCGCCGCGAACTCGGCGTGGCCGAGGGGCAGCCGCTGGTCGTCGCGGTCGGCCGGCTGCACCCGCAGAAGGGCTACGACGTCCTGCTCGACGCGGTGGCCGGGTGGGCCTCCGACGACCGGCTGCCGACGACGCCCCTGGTCGCGATCGCCGGCGACGGTCCGCTGCACGACGAGCTGGCCGAGCGCATCCGCGCCGGACGGCTTCCGGTGGTGCTGCTGGGCCGGCGCGACGACGTCGCCGACCTGCTGGGGGCCGCCGACGTGTGCGTGCTCCCGTCGCGGTGGGAGGGCAGCCCGTTCACCGCCCAGGAGGCCCTCCGGGCAGGGACGCCGCTGGTGTCGACGCGGGCCGGTGGGCTGCCCGAACTGCTCGGATCCGGCGCCTCGCTCGTGCCGGTCGGCGATCCGCGGGCGCTGAC
>Ga0308174_10000507_pt1 | contig 16468 bp, 14 predicted proteins | sample PhyPR2_FD_203894 | JGI IMG/M metagenome (GOLD analysis project Ga0308174, IMG submission 203894) | Soil microbial communities from UC Gill Tract Community Farm, Albany, California, United States - DLSLS.P.R2 | ecosystem: Environmental > Terrestrial > Soil > Agricultural land | place: USA...
TTCCATGGTGGACGTAAGCCGTAAGGAAGTGACCGGACGGACGGCTACGGCGCATGCCTACGTTTCCATGTCGCCGGAGGTGATCGAAGCACTTCCCCAAAACGCAAAGGGCGATCCCTTAGAGGTGGCTCGCATTGCAGGAATCCTGGCAGCAAAGAAGTGCGCGGAATTGATTCCGCTATGCCATTCGTTGCCTTTATCGCATGTGGCAGTCGAATTCGAGCTGGAATCCCAGGGGATCTCGATTATTGCGACCGCATCGACAACGGCACAAACCGGCGTCGAAATGGAGGCGATGACGGCTGCGTCCATCGCGGCCCTCACGATTTACGACATGACGAAGGCGCTCGACAAGGCAATTGAGATTCGGGAAATCTACCTGCTGGAAAAGACCGGCGGGAAGTCGGGCACATACCGAAGGAAAGATTCCGCACAATGAGTGGACGGGATCCGATTCGCGTCGCAGTGCTGACGGTAAGCGATTCAGCAGTCTCCGGAACGCGGCAGGACGCCTCTGGCCCGGCTGTGCGAAGACGGTGCGAAGAGATGGGATGGCTGGTTGTGAAGACGGCCACAGTCCCCGATGAAGTGAATGAGATTGCGAACCCTCTGCGAGAGTGGTCCGATAGCGGGGCGGCAATATTGATCCTGACAACGGGAGGAACGGGTGTTGCTCCTCGCGACGTTACGCCAGAGGCCACCCGCAGCGTGCTGGAGCGCGAGATACCCGGATTGCCTGAGCTGATGCGGGCCAAAGGATTGGAGCAGACCAGATACTCTGCTCTCTCCAGAGCGGTCGCCGGGAGCCGGAAGAACACGCTGATTGTGAATTTGCCGGGTTCACTGAAAGGGGCGCTTTTTTCTCTGGAAAGTATCGTGGATTTAGTACCTCATATTATCGACTTATTGGCTGGAATTACCGGGCACGCGTCAGATGCGAAACTGAGAACGACAACGGAAACCCTGGATTTACGTGAAACATCATACGAACATGAGAAGCCGGCTGAAAACAGACCCCGTTAACTTACCCGCGAGTTTGAGAACGGCCGGGCTGCTAATCTGTGTAGCCGCGGCGATTTTCGGGCAGACGTTGCCACCCGGTCAACTACCTCCGGAACCGGCGGCCCCTGGACAACTTGGTCCGCCCCCAGCCAAACCCAGCAAAGTGGAGAATCCGCTTCCTCCGAAGCCGAAAATTCCACCGGCGAGCGATGCTGCTGACACGTCGCCGACGTTTGTTATCAACCGGAGATTAGTGTATGTTCCGACCACCGTCACCGATAACGGGAATTACGTTAATGGTCTAAAGGCTGGTAATTTTCAGCTTTTCGACAACGACAAACTGCAGAAAATTGAATCTGACCTGACGGACCAGCCAGTGTCGGCGGTCCTCGTTGTACAAGCAAACTCTGAAGTCGCCCCGGCAATACCGAAATTGAGGAAAGCCGGCGTGCTGTTGCAAGGCCTGGTAACGGGGCAGGACGGCGATCTGGCTATATTGGCGTTTGATCACCGGATGCAGGTACTACAGGATTTCACCAGTGATCCGGCACGCCTCGACGATGCAATGCAGAAGTTGACAGCGGGATCGAGCACGGCCGCACTGATCAATGCGGTGATGAAAGCCGACACCATGCTGCGCGATCATGACCGCCAGAACGCACGGCGGCGCGTCATCATTCTGCTGAGCCGCGACGTGGATAAAGGGAGCGATATCAACCTTCAAGAAGCTGTCCACAGAATGCAGTTCGACAACGTGCTGGTGTACTGCGTGAACATTTCCAAGTTCCTGCTTTATTTCAATAAGCAGATGGACTATCCGCGGCCTGAGTATGGCGGCCAGCCTGCCTCCGCAATTCCGAACTTGCGCGGGAATGGTGCCATGACGGGCACCTCGGTCGTTCAACAGCAAGACGGAAACGTGCTGAATTTAGCTAGTCCTATTTACCATTCCATCAAGGATTTGTTCAAGAAAACGCCGGCTGATGCGCTGTCGGTTTTCACGCGTGGGCCAAGGGCCAAAGTGTATGAGTTCGCGAAGCTCGACGGACTCGAGGCGGCTCTGACGGATATTGGAAAAGATATTAACAGCCAGTATCTGCTCACGTATACGCCGAACGACTCCCGAGAACCCGGGTTCCATACGATCCGCGTCGAGGTAGACAAACCACAGCTACAGATCACGGCTCGTCCCGGTTACTGGGCAGGCGGCGGAGCTCAGCAATAGGATCGATCGTCAGCCTCTGTTATTCAAATCGCAGCGCGGCAAACGAGACAACGCTTCCTGCATCGATCTGCCACTGATCGTAATGGAGCAGTTCTCCACGCGCCTCGGGCAGGACCTTGAGGAAGGTGTATAAGGGCGCGGAGCCGCACCACTTCAGGTCGTCCTGGTTTTCTTGCACGAGACCCCAGTAAGAGGAACGGTCTCCCGCCGTTAACTCACCGATGCGCTGAAGGTCGCGCTGCTTCACGTCCAGCATCTCTCCCCGTTTGGCGGTGGCAGGAGTCCGATCACCATAACGGTTGCCCATGTGAGCCATGTCCACGCCAAGCACCCACAACAGCTTTCTGCCTTCGCGCGCAGACAGATTTCCCAGGGCGTGGAAGAAACGATCGACGTGCTCGTCGTCCTCCGGCAGACCGCCTTCGTAAAGGCTCTTTGCGAACGGCCCACATAAGATGGGCAAAATCGTTACGTTAGCGCCATATAGATGCTGAAGAAAGATAATCTGCAGCTCAATGGAGTGCTCCATCGCATGACAATAATCCTCCATGCGAACGGCTCCGGGCGCGGCCGACGCCAACTCATTTACAAGGCGCAGATCCGTCCCGGCCTCGCCTAGTGGTGTGACAAACGGCTTGCGCGTGAGCCCGAAACATTCCGGCTGTCCGTAGTGCGAAGTTCCCAAAACGACAATCGTTCGGCCATCCATGTTTTCCGGGGGCGGCAACGCCTGATACCCAGCGCGGTAAGTCTCCCAGCCGCCATCCGGGCTAGCATGGGGCGCGGCAATTGCCCTTGTTTTCGACGACCCCTGCGCCTGGCCCACCCGCAATGCGAGCAGACCCGCCAATGCGGTCTTGTTCGCCGGATAGGCCGACCCCGCAAACGCCGCTTCCCGCTTCGGGCGCGCAACGAACTCTGATTCCCTGTGCGCTTTCATGGCGTGATACGTGGCGTTTTCCAGAAAGCCTGCTTCGTCCAAAGCTCCACAAAGGTCTTGCGCCACCTTGGCACTTTGGAGAGGGCCCACCAACGAGGTCAATTCGCTTTGAAGGTCTAGAAAGGAGCGGGAGCCATCCAGAAATGGGAGCGCCCGGATCAGAAGAGGGGGAATCAGCAGCGTCTGTGAAGAGTATTGGTAAGGGTCACGAATCAGCAGTCCCGGCCGGGACGGATCAGGCGAGGGCAAGAACTCCAGATTCAACCGCAGCGGAGGAAGCACTACCGGCACGCCCTATTGTACGAAGGACTGCCCATTTCTTCCTCCTGTTCAAGAGCAAGTTGATCGCTCGAGTTAGGCCGCGTGCTGGCGCAAGCGGTCCAGGAATGCCCGGGGAACGCGGATATTGCTGTGGGCTCCCGTGCCCAGGTGTACATTCGGCTTGACTGCGCCATGAAAATCAGAGCCGCCGGTCGGAAGCAGTTCCAACTCCTCGGCCAGCTCATGATAATAAGCCTGCAGCTTTGGCGAGTGTTCCGAATGGAACACTTCCAGGCCCAGCAGACCGGCTTCCTTCCACTGCACGAGCATGCGCCGTTCAAGATCGCTCGGAAGCGAAATCCGGACTGGATGCGCCACAACAGGAACTCCGCCGCCCGAGCGCACCATGGCTATCGTGTCTTCGGTGGATTCGCTTTCGCGCTCAACATAGGTGGGAGCGCTTTCGCCCAGGTACCTGTCGAAGGCGTCCTGAATGCTTTCCGCATAGCCCTTTTCGACAAGGATCCGAGCAAAGTGGGGACGAGCGGCCAACGTCTTTCCACGTGCCTCCACCTCTTCCAATGTGATGTCGATTCCACGATCGGTCAGGGAGGTCACGAGCTTGCGGTTACGCTCGCGCCGGTCTTGCTGAGCCTCTTGCAGCCATTTTCGGAAGCCCTCGGATGGTTCGCCACTCACGAAGTACGCAAGAAGATGAACGTAACGATGCCCTTCGCTTTCCGGCAAGACAAGCCGCGAATTCAACTCGATGCCGCGAAGCAGGTCGAGCTTTGCGTCGCGAGCGAAGGGGAGCGCCTTCTCATAGCCAGCAAACGTATCGTGATCGGTGATCGCGATCGCGTCCAGCCCGATACGGCTGGCCAAATCAACCAGTTCAAGAGGCGACAAGGTTCCGTCCGACTCGTTGGTGTGCGAGTGGAGATCAATGTGGCCAGATAGGGCGAGTGATTCAGGCAATACAGACACTAGCGTGTTTTCGACTCCGCAAAAACTTCAAACGAGAAGACCTCACCACACGTGTGTGCAGTCAGCAATCCCCGTCCCAGACTTTTTTCCTTGGTCCGGTTCTCAAAAAAAACAGCTCCGTCCGTGCTGTCGCCGGGCTTCAGCTTCACCGGTATCATCGTGATGGCCGAGGCCGCGGCGGCTGCCGCGAAGCTTTTATTTACGAACTGTGCCATAGCGGCTTCCCGTCTTTGCTCGTACCCATTCGTTGCCCGGTAGTTGGAAAGCGAGTAAATGCTGTCCTCGTAAAGCACCTGAAGCTTGATTACATCATTGCGGCTTGCCCTGGCGAGAAGTGATGCCACAACTTCGTCGGCAGATACGGTGGACAGCCTCGTCCCGTCCTGGCGCGTAAAGGAGAAGTCACTGGGCCGCACGGTCCAGGAAACAGGCGATCCGTTGGTTACCGTAACTTGGACGATATTGTAGTTCTTGACGTGCGGCGGAAGCGGGGCGAACATGACCGTGATCCCGTTCCGCGTAAGCGCCTCATAATGCATTCCACGGGATTCAAAATCCACCGGACCGTTTGACGAGTTCATGGGGAACTGTCCCGCGCCAGGCGGCCGGGGAGGTGGCGGAGAGGACGAGTCGCGGGAAGGGGCGCTCGTCTGTGGCGCGGGTTGTCCAGGAGCGGATTGTGCACTAACCAGACTGGGGAAGCCCACAAATAAAGTAAAAAAAGCACACGCGCAAAAAAGTGAAATGCGCGCTTTAGAAAACGCCATCAAAAGACCAATCTACATGATAGACGGTAAGTTAATTCGGCCTCGTTCCGGTTATCGGTCGGCGGGTCACGCCTATGTCTGGGATGCCGCCATCTTGGCCGTCAAGTACCAACGCAAAACGCCCGCCGGCTGCGAGGAGAGCCGCTCGATATCCACGCGCATCAGCGCACCTTTTTTGAAGTCGATTCCCAGATGAGGACTGTTTAGCAAGAAGCGGGCCAGATCGCTGAACAGCGGATTGTGACCCACCAGCAACAATGCGGGCTCGTCGCCATGAGCACGAATCTCTGTCCAGGCCTGCTCCGGCGTGGAGCCGGGAACCAGTACCTGGCTCTGCAGCAAGTTGTGTTTATAGCCTAGGATTCTCTTGGCGATTTCAGCTGTTTGAACGGCCCGCTTCAACGGGCTGGTCACGATCAGCGATGGTTTAACATCTGTCTTGGCCGCCGCCTGTAGTACTTGCTGGAGCTTCTTCCGACCCTCGGATGTGAGGCCACGGGCGGCATCGCTCACCCCGTCCCGTCCATCTTCCGCGATTCCGTGACGAAGCAAGTAAACCTGCATTTCGGGGCCGTCGCTCTTCATTCTGTCATACTGGTGCCTTCATGCAGCTGAGGGAGGCCACGCAAGACCGCATTTTATTGGCTGTTGCGGTGATCGCGGCGGGATTGATACACGTTTCTATCGCGGCGAGCCAGGTCATTCTGGGGCTTGGCGTCTTGCTGCTACTTGTTTTCAAGCGGCGTCTTCCCTTCCCTCGCATCTGGATTCCATTACTTCTGTTTTTCATTTGGACGGTTCTCGCGGACGTGCTCTCGCCCGATCCCTGGGGCGGCCGCGCGCAAATTCGGAAGTTCTTCGTTTTCCTTTTTATCCCGCTGATCTACGGAGTGTTTTCAAAGCAGTTTCAAAAGGTCTATTATCTGGTTGCGGCATGGGCGGCGGCGGCCGCTGTATCGGGCACTTGGGGCCTTGTCCAGTTTGTTCAGAAATATGAGTACGCAAAACACACCGGCGCCGACTTTTACGTTTCTTATCTGGCGCGGAGAATCACGGGATTCGAAAGCCATTGGATGACGTTCGGAGCCCTCCAGCTAAGCGTACTGTCATTACTGCTCGCCCAGCTCTTTTTCTCCGATCGCAGAATGCCCCGGTGGACTTACTTCAGCATCGTGATCTTGTCGCTCGCGATCTTATTCGGCTGGACACGAAGCATCTGGTTAGCCACGATTGCCGCCTCGTTATATCTGGTTTGGTTCTGGCGTCCGAAGATGATGGTTGTGGTTCCCGTCGTCGTGGCGCTTGCCTATCTGCTGTCTCCGCCAGCAACGCGTGACCGTTTCAATTCCATTTTTCAGCCGCACGGCGACACAGACTCGAACCGCCATCGCTATGTGACCTTCTGGACCGGGGTGGAGATGACGAAGGCGCATCCATGGTTCGGCATCGGCCCCGAACAAATTCGCCGTCAGTTCGATTCCTACGTGCCCGCCACGATTCGCCGTCCGCTCCCCGTGGGCTACTACGGTCATCTGCACAACATCTACATCCAATACGCAGCAGAGCGCGGCATTCCGGCCTTACTGTTCATGCTCTGGCTGGTCGGTTTGACTATCTGGGACTGCGCACGCGGAATTGCGCGCACCGGGCGGGTGCGGTCACAAGAGCTCTTTGTTCTGCACGGCACAATCGCCGTGGTTATCGGAATTCTGGTGGGTGGAATTTTTGAGTTTAATCTCGGCGACAGCGAAGTGTTGATGATGTTCGTCAGCGTGCTTGGACTGGGATATGCTGCCTTGAACAATGTGGATGCCTCCGCCCGTCAGGCCTTATCGCCCACCGCCAGCAGTGTTTCAAAGTGAGGAGACTCCGGTTCGCGGTGCACTACCGCAGTGTGAACGTTGCGAAAGCCCGCCTTCGCTAAAAAGTTCTGCAACTCCAGTTCACTGAAACCCAACCAGAGATCCGCATATAGCTCACGCGCCTCTTCAAACTGGTGGCGCACGAGGTCGAGAACGGCGATCCGTCCGCCTGGCTTCAAGATCCGCCAAGCCTCGGCGACGGCCCTCTCGGGGTGCTGTGCGTGGTGGAGCGACTGGCTGAAGAAAGTCAAATCCACTTCGCCATCGGAGATTGGCAGCTCCTCCATGTCGCCCTGGCGGTACTCGAGATTTTCCACGTCGTGTTTTTCTGCCAGACTTGCGCCAAACTCGACCATTTTTTCGGACCGGTCCACCGCAATCACATGCTTCGCCCGTCGGGCGAGAAGCTGAGAAAACGTCCCTTCGCCGGCTCCCAGGTCCGCAATCACCAACGGCGGCATCAGCATAAGCAGCGCTTCGGCCAACCCCTTCCAGGAGCGCCCCGGAAGGTATTCACGCCCGAACTTTCCGGCCAATCCATCGAAGTAACTCTGCATTTTGTCCTGGCGCTTCTTGAGAATCAAAGCGACAGCCTGTTCATCCTGCTCAATTTCAGGGATCTCGCCGGCGGTCTTATGGAGGAGTTCCAGCAGAGGAGCGAGTGCGTCCCCCTCGCCGCCCTTTCCTTGCTTCAGACGGTACAGAATATTCTTGCCATTGCGCCTGTCCTGGACCAAGCCGGCTTGCTTCAGCTGCGCAAGATGTGTGGAGATTTGGCTCTGTCCCTTGCTGAGGATATCCTGCAACTCGGCAACCGACAACTCCTCGCGCTCCAGTAACAGAAGAAGCCGGACCCGGCTGGGATCTGCCAGGAGCCGTAACGATTTCAGAAGCGATTGCATTATTCATCAACATATCAAGATTTTTAGATATAATGTTTTAGAGGTTTTAAATGGGTACAGCAACTCTCAACCGCACTGCTGCCGAATTCAAGGTGGCCGACTTAGGCCTGGCCGATTGGGGCCGCAAAGAAATTACCGTCGCTGAACAAGAGATGCCGGGGCTAATGGCGATTCGCCGGAAATACGCCTCGGAGAAACCGTTGAACGGCGTGCGGATTACTGGATCGCTGCACATGACCATTCAGACCGCCGTCCTGATTGAGACGCTGGTCGAGCTCGGCGCAGAAGTGCGTTGGGCAAGCTGCAACATCTTCTCCACCCAGGATCACGCGGCAGCCGCTATTGCCGCGGCCGGAGTTCCCGTATTTGCCTGGAAAGGCGAAACACTGGAAGAGTACTGGTGGTGTACGTATCAAGCGCTGAGCCACCGTGGCGGAACCGGACCGCAGCTGGTCGTGGACGATGGCGGCGACGTTACGTTGCTGATCCACAAGGGCCACGAACTCGAAGAGGGTAGCGACTGGGTAAACACGCCGTCCTCCAGCCAGGAAGAGAAAGTAATCAAGGATCTTCTAAAGAAAGTTCACGCCGAAGATCCGCAGCATTGGCACAAGGTCGCCAGGGAATGGCGCGGCGTCTCGGAAGAGACCACGACCGGCGTTCACCGGCTCTACAAGATGCAGGAAACTGGCAAGCTGTTGGTGCCGGCCATTAATGTGAACGATTCGGTTACGAAATCGAAGTTCGACAACCTTTACGGCTGCCGCGAATCGCTGGCCGATGGTATCAAGCGGGCCACCGACGTGATGCTGGCCGGCAAGATTGCCGTAATTTGCGGTTACGGCGATGTGGGAAAGGGCTCGGCTCAGTCTCTGCGCGGCATGGGTGCGCGGGTGATCGTCACGGAAATCGATCCCATCAACGCGCTTCAGGCAGCCATGGAAGGGTACGAGGTCACCACCCTTGAGGAAACACTCGGCCGTGGCGATATCTACGTCACCACTACGGGAAATTTGGACATCATCACGCTGGAGCACATGCGCTTCATGAAGGACCAGGCGATCGTGTGCAACATCGGTCACTTCGATAACGAGATTCAGGTGGATCGTCTGAATGAAGCCGAAGGCGTAAAGCGGACCAACATCAAGCCGCAGGTGGATATGTATACGTTCCCCGAAGGCAACAGCATCTTCCTTCTGGCCGAAGGACGCCTCGTCAACCTCGGCTGTGCGACGGGCCACCCCAGCTTCGTGATGAGCAACAGTTTCTCGAACCAGACGCTGGCTCAGATTGATCTCTGGAAGAATCGCGACATCTATACGATTGGTGTTTATGTTCTGCCGAAGAAACTGGATGAGGAAGTTGCCCGGCTGCATCTGGAGAAGATCGGCGTTAAGCTGACCACACTCACACCCAAACAGGCGGAGTATCTGGGTGTTCCGGTCGAAGGCCCTTACAAGTCCGAGCACTACCGCTACTAGTCGCTGCTCTTGCAAAAAGCCGTTCGGGGTGAACCTGAACGGCTTTTTTTTGCCAGGACCTAGGCAATAGCGAAATCGGCCGCATTGCTCCGCCGGGCGAAAGCTTTCCATCCTCCGCAAGGGCGACAACGGTTCAGCTCCTTTTTGCCATATGGGCTTACACCTTGTCAGCCTTCAACACCTGGTATCTCCGCTTGCGAGTTCGTACGAGGATTCCGTCTAAAACGATGCCCCCGGTCAGGAACGTCAGCCATGCCAGCGCGTTCAAATTGTGCGAGGTTGGATTGTCCACCGCAATAATGGCCTCAGCGAGCAGAATGAACGAAACCCATAGGCACAGAGCCCAGGAACTCGTGGCCCGGTTCCAATGGAAAGCGACCCAGATCAAAAAGGCAAATGGCATCAGCAAGATAAGCCAACACCAGGGAACCGACGCGCGTTGCCACCGCTTGGTCAGGGAATCAAAGGTTCGCTGTTCCACGTCGATTCCAAATACCGTCTTCAGCATCTGCGCTTCGCGCGGCAGTGAATGCACATACTGCCCTTCGTCCACTTTCAACGAATTTTCCAATACGCTCCATTGGAAGTACTCGCCGAACGTGAAAGCCGCCAGCCGGAGCACGCCCCCCGGGTCACGCCTGGCGGCATGAATAGCCGTTTCCTTCGCCAGCCTGTTGGCTTCCAGCTCGTTATTTCCGGTACTTTGCTGAATCGCCTGGCATAATCCTCCCTGCATCCAACGCTGCGCGGACCGGTTTCTCGGATCGCTCAACGGATAGCGCAGAGCCGAGAAGACATCGGCTCGTTTTCCGGGGACCGGAAAGTCCACAGGCTTTATGAGGGGGGCCAGTACGCCAGCCATGGAGAATCCATCTTGATAAACGTAAGCTGGCGGCCGTTCCAGCAGGCTGCCATGCAAGCTCCGGTAGGCGATGAGAAGCGCCTGACTGAAAACGACCGATACCACCAAGGGCAACACCACGAACCGAAGCCCGTTCGGCCAGTTCACTCGCCCCCAGCCAGTCCGCGCCCTCCGTGATGTGGATTTCCAGAATCTAACACCTCGCCTGGAAAGCAACGGCAGAAGAATAGCATTGGCTAACACGATCGGGAGATAGCCAATCTCGATGCTGACAAGGACAACCGAGAGTATCTGAATGAAGACAAGCAGGGACAAGCTTCCGGTCTTCAGGTAATTGAATGCGGAAAGCATCACCATCGTGAAGAGAAAGGTGCCGACCGTCTCGGGCAGTATGTAGCGCTCCGACATGAGCTGTAGCGGTTCAACTGCACACAGCAGACTCGCAGCCGCTCCGACCGGAAACCGGACACCCAGATAGCGCACAAGACAAAGCGCAACGGCCCAGCTGGCAATCGCCGACAACCCGGCTTGAAATACGACGACCGGCTCCAAAGACCTCGGCCAGACGGCAAGCGGGCGCAGAAGTAGTCCATAGACGAAACTGTGGTTGGGCGGAATCCACTTACCGACCGCTGTAGTCAGGTAGGCGCCGGAGTCGCCAAAGTAAAACGAGGGGGTCGGATCAGCCAGTAAAAACACGGCCTTTATGATCACTAAGGCCACCAGCAGCAAAAAAAAACGTCTCCCCACGGGAAGCCAGCTTAACAGACACCCATCCGGGCGGGGGGAAATTCTCTATACTGTAGTTACGCCTAAAGGTTTGCTTCTGTAATGCCCTTTGCCGAAAAGATGAAGCAGCAAAAACTGCTCAGCGTCACGCTGCTGTTTCTCACCCTTGCTTTGGGAATCATTATAGGAACGTTGTTGAACACCGGCGTGAGGGCGGATAAACAGACGGTCGTATCCAGCGCGCCGGGCGCGACTCCCCTGGTGATCCCGCAAGCCGTTCCCATTTCCAACGAGTTTACAAAACTCGCCAAGCGATTGGAACCCTCCGTGGTCTACATTGAATCCGATTACCTTCCGAAGGCGGGAAAGCGGGCCAATCCGAACCTGCCCGATGAGGAAGATAATCCGGATTCGGCAGATCAGGGAGGGCCCCACAGCCAGGATCCTTCCGACCTGTTTAAGCGCTTTTTCGGGAAGCAGGAGCCCCGCTCGTTCCGCAAGGAAGGGTCGGGAACCGGTTTCATCGTCGATAAGAACGGCTACATTCTCACCAATCATCATGTGGTGGAGAAAGCAGACCGCATCAAGGTGAAGCTCAGTGGCGAAGATGTTGAGTACAGAGGCAAGGTAATCGGCTACGATTCCGAAACTGACCTGGCGGTTCTCAAGATCGACGCGAAGCATCCCCTGAACCCGGTCCAGATCGGCAACTCCGACAGCGTAGTGGTGGGCGATTGGGCAGTTGCAATCGGTTCACCTTTCGGTCTCCAGGCAACCGTTACGGCCGGCATCGTGAGCGCCACCGGACGCGATCTGCCCACTTCGCAACCCTTTCAGCACTTTCTGCAAACCGATGCGGCTATCAACCCAGGCAACAGCGGCGGGCCGCTTCTGAACATCCGTGGCGAAGTGATCGGCATCAATACGATGATCGCGACCACCAGCGGCTCCTATGAAGGGATCGGCTTTGCACTTCCTTCCAACATGGCCGTGCGCGTGTATAACGACATCATTCGTCAGGGCAGGGTTGTCCGCGGCTCGATTGGCGTCGTATGGAGCAAGGGCGGCAGCCAGGCGGACACTTTGGAAGCGTTTGGCTTGAGCCACGGCGTGCTGGTGGAATCCGTGTCGCGGGGAGGGCCGGCGGCCAGAGCTGGCATCCAAGCCGACGACGTCATCCTGGCTCTGAATGACAGGCCCGTGAAAGACGGCGAGGACCTCATCACGAAAGTGGCGGATCTGCCCATCGGATCTACCGGCCTGTTCACTGTGGACCGGAACGGCAAGCGGATGGACTTCAAAGTAAACATCGAGGAACGCTCCTCCGTTTGGAAGGACCGGCCCGAATTTGCCGCAGCACATCCTGAACCTTCCGACACCCCGCAAAATCAAAGTTCGTCTCAGGGCAGGTTCGGCGTTACGATCACGCGCCTGTCGGACAAGGAACGCGGGGATCTCGGCATTGACGAGAAGGTCGGCGTAAAGGTCGTATCGGTCGACACCGGTTCGTTCGCTGACGATATTGGCCTCCAGGAAGGCGATGCGATCATCTCGATCGACCGCCAGCCGGTCACCTCGCCCTCTGACGTGACGAAGCTGCAAAGCACATTAAAGCCGGGCCAAGCGGTTGCTTTCCATGTTGTACGGAGCATCACAATGGGCGGAAGACACACGCCTCCTGCTCGCTACTACTTGTCAGGCAGACTGCCGACCGACTAAGCCAGCAACTGCGTCGCTCGTTTCGCGAAATAGGTAAGAATAAAATCCGCTCCAGCGCGCCGGATAGCGGTCAAGGATTCCATAATCGTTCGGTCCAAATCGAGCCATCCATTGTTGGCGGCCGCCATGATCATGCTGAACTCGCCGCTCACCTGATACGCCCCGAGCGGCACATTGAAAGAGTCCCGAGCTTGCCGGATGATGTCCAGATAAGCCATGGCGGGCTTCACCATAATCATGTCGGCTCCCTCGTCCAGATCCAGAGCAATTTCGCGCATCGCCTCACGCCCATTGGCCGGATCCATCTGGTAAGTGCGCCGGTCGCCGAACTGGGGGGCGGAGTCAGCCGCTTCGCGGAACGGTCCGTAAAATACCGACGCATACTTTGCGGCGTACGACAAAATCGGAGTTCCAATACGCCCGGCGGCATCCAAAGCCTGCCGAATCGCATCTACTCGTCCGTCCATCATGTCGCTGGGAGCAACAATATCGGCGCCTGCCTCGGCATGGGAGACGGCCGTCTTGGCCAGCCACTCCAGAGTGGCATCGTTGTGAACGTCGCCGTCTTGCACCAGACCGCAATGCCCGTGGCTCGTGTATTCGCAGTTGCAAACATCGGTGATCACCAGCAGGTCCGGCACTTCCTTCTTCACAGCCCGGACAGCACGCTGGGTAATTCCGTCAGCCGCATACGCTCCACTGGCAAACTCGTCTTTTTCTTCGGGGATCCCGAAAAGGATGACGCCGCCGAGCCCTAACGATCTGCACTCCTCGCAGTCACGAACGAGATTGTCGATCGAAAGTTGCGCATTGCCCGGCATCGAGCCGATTTCCTTGCGGACGCCCTCGCCTGGGCAAACAAATAGGGGCAGAATAAATTGCGATGGTGCGAGTTGTGTCTCGCGCACGAGCCGGCGGATCGGTTCGGAGGAACGTAGTCTGCGCGGCCGCTGTACTGGAAAAGCCATGATTCTCTTTCCAGTTTGGCAAAGCACCCTGGCGGCGCCTCGCTCCATCTGTACAAATGAGCATGGATTTGAATGAACAGGGAAGCGAGGACGCGAGATTGGCAGCCGGATCTGAGGTCAACTCATCTCGCGAACAGCCATCCCAGCAACTACGATTGGAACGGACCAGCGCACAACGGCCGGAAGATGCCATCGCATTGATCGAGGAATACTACGAAGCCATCCAGGTAGTTGAGCGCGACAACCGGAAAGCTTTGTTGGAATACCTTTCCAATCCGCAAAGCGCCGTCTGGGTCGCCTACCACGGCACGGTTCCGGCCGGCTGCATTCTGTATCGGCCTTTACCGGCGGTGGACGGCGCAGGTGAAATGAAACGGCTCTATGTGCGGCCGGCATATCGGGGCCGCGGCTTGGCTTCTCAACTGCTTCGCACCCTGGAGGAGTTTGCAGCAAGCCAGGGCGCACGGTGGCTTTACCTCGATACCAAAGACGATCTTTACGAAGCCATTGCGTTTTACGAACGCCATGGATACGCACGTTGCGCACGCTACAATGACAATCCGCAGGCAACCATCTTTATGCGCAAGCAACTGCCTCCTCCCGTGACCGTTCGCTCCTTCCAGCCCGGCGATGAGGAAGCGTTCCGGACACTGAATGAGGCCTGGATTTCAAAATATTTTCACCTGGAGGACAAGGACCGGCAGACGTTACATGATCCGCACAGGTATGTTCTTTCTCCTGGCGGGCAGATCTTTATCGCGCTTCGCGACGGCGAGCAGATTGGGTGCTGCGCGCTTTGCGTACGGGAAGACGGCAGCCTCGAATTGTCCAAAATGGCTGTCGCCGAGCAGGAGCGAGGACAAGGAATCGGTCGCCAACTTATGGAGCATGCCATCGCCTATGCACGCGCGCATCGAATCCCGCGGCTGTATCTGGAAACAAATCACTCACTGGCAAATGCGATCCATCTTTACGAATCGGTCGGGTTCCGCTATATCCCGCCGGAGCGGATTCAACCATCTCCCTTCGCACGCGCAAACGTCTACATGGAGCTGTTTCTCATCTGACTTAAGTACCTGCGGCAAAATAGCTCGTATATGGGAAAGAAGAAAGCCCGGCGCTGGTTTGTCAGCGGCACGGTGCAAGGCGTTGGCTTCCGGTATTTCGTTGCGGGCCAGGCCCATGCGCTGGGCCTATCGGGATGGGTACGCAATCTGGACGACGGCCGCGTGGAAGTGTATGCCGTGGGGCCGGAGCCGGTATTGAATGATCTGGCCGGCGCGCTACATACCGGTCCGCGCATGGCGCATGTGCGCGGTGTGGTGCAACACGATGCGCCGGTAGAAGCACTCTCCGGATTCACGACACGTTGAAATGAGTGGCGAAGCCTTGGCGGTGCTACAAACCTCCCGCGTTGTTGACAGCTTCATCGACAATCTGATTCATCTGCGTTAAGCACTGCTCTACAACGCTCACCTCTTGCTGAGCAAGCGTCCAGTTTTTGCTATCAACTGCTTCCCGAATGCCCGGCAGCGTCTTCACGCCGTAACCGGTGTAATAGCCCGGCGCGTAAATCTGGTGTTTATACCACCAGCGATTGGGCAAGCCCTGTGGCCGCGTCAAGGATCGCTCGGTCTGCATCAATTCCGTATTCAGCGCCTTCAAGTGCGTCGCATCCAGAGACTGCTTCAACGTCGCCGCTTGCAACAGCCCTTCATACTTGTCACCATTCTCATTTAACGTCGTCAACTGCTTTCGCAGGACCGCGAAGTCGAGCTTCTTCCCGCTCTTTTGCGCCTCGTTCTGAATCTCATCCAGATACCCGTTGACGGTTTTCACAAAGTGCCCGAACTCAAACGGAAGCACGGAAGAATCCGCCAGCCTCAGCAGTGCCGTAGTCGTGAACTGCGAAAGCGCTTTACCGTCCACAAACGTACTGTCGGAAAAATGCGAGTACCAGTAAATGGAATCGTAAGTCGAATGATAGATACCGCTCTTAGTTAGCCCGCCAAATCCTTCGTTTGTGCTGGCAACACCAACGAAGTCCAGGAAGGCGACGTAGTCCGACCCGGCTCCCAGCGCGCCAATCGTGAAGTTCTTGTCTTTTTTCGCCGATCCCGAATCGTCCTCGTCATCCCCGGGTGGATGGTGCAGCGCGTAATTCGCCAGATTGGTATCGGCGCCCGGCTGTTCCACCGCGCCAGCGACTTCCGTCAGAAACTCCTCCAGCGTGTGCGAGCCGCCAATGTGTATCCAGCCTTTCCCATTGTTGTCTGAGTTGAGATAGGCCACGCCCTTCTGCTTCAACTCGTCCTGGTGCTTTTCCACCCATTCGGTGGAACCGACCAGGCCAAACTCTTCGGCGTCCCACGCCGCAATTTTGATGGTGCGCTTCGGCTTCCATCCACTATTCTTCAGGCTGGCAAGAGAGCGGGCGGTCTCCAATAGGGCAACCGTTCCGGACACCGGATCGTCCGCGCCGTTTACCCAGGCATCATGATGGTTTCCGGCAATCACCCACTCATCGGGCAACTCAGAGCCCGGAATTGTCGCAATTACGTCATAAAGCGGTTTGCTGGTCCAATCGTAATCGGTTTTGATATGAACGTTCGTCGCACCTGGCCCTGCATGATACGTCATCGCCAGCGATCCACGCCAGTCCGGCGGCACGAGGGGACCGGTTAACTGCTCGAGTATCGGCTGGGCATCGGCGTAGGAAAGAGGCAGCACGGGAATTTTCATCAGTGTCACCGCGTCGCTGAT
>Ga0308174_10000509_pt1 | contig 16444 bp, 16 predicted proteins | sample PhyPR2_FD_203894 | JGI IMG/M metagenome (GOLD analysis project Ga0308174, IMG submission 203894) | Soil microbial communities from UC Gill Tract Community Farm, Albany, California, United States - DLSLS.P.R2 | ecosystem: Environmental > Terrestrial > Soil > Agricultural land | place: USA...
ACGCAATCAGCGGGGCGCGCGTTGGACAATGACACGGGTCCCTGGGCGAATCGTCCGCCGCGGCCGCCGCCGGCCCCGCGGCGGACGGGGCTCTGGGTGCTGTTCGGGCTCGGGCTGGGCGCCCTGGTGCTGGGGCTCGCGCGGGCCTTTCCCGAAGCGGTGCGTACGCGCGGCGCCTGGGCCGACGCGGCCTATTCCGCCGGCCTGGTGGTGCTGGTCTCCGCCGGCCTGTTCCGCGCCAGCCGCAGCCGATTCGCCGACCGGCTGAAGCATGCGGCGGCGTGGCTCGCGATCGCCGCGGTGCTGGCGCTGGGATTCGCCTACCGCGACGAGCTCAAGGGGATCCCGCAGCACCTGCGGCTCGCCTTCAGCGCCGGCGATCCCGTGCGCACGGGTGACCATGAGCTGGTCATCCCGCAGGACGACCAGGGCGTCTTCGTGGTGGTCGGCAAGGTCAACGGGCAGCGCGTCCGCTTCGTGGTCGACACCGGCGCGACCGATACGGTGCTCAATCTGGACGACGCGCGCCGGCTGGGGATCGATCCCGCCCGGCTGCAGTTCGTGGAGGCGGCCGAGACCGCCAACGGCAAGGGCTACGGCGCCCGCGTCCGCGCGCGCCGCCTCGAGATCGGCCCGATCGTCCTCGATGGCTTCGAGATGGTCGTGAACCAGGCGCCGATGCGCAGCTCTCTGCTCGGCCTGAGCTTTCTCAAGCAGCTCGATTCGTTCGAGATCCGCGGCCGCACTCTCGTTCTGAAATGGCATGAGCCGGCGGGCTGAGCCGCGCCAGCCCCCACAAAAGCAAAACGGCCGCTCCTGGGAGCGGCCGTTCGCGGAGAAAAGATCAGTCGATCTTACTTCTTCGGCGGAGTCGAAGAAGACATCGAGCTCGTGCTCGAGGTCGAGTTCGTCGCGCCGGCCGTGGCGTTGGTGTCCGCCGGGGCCGTCGAGTTGGTCGCGCCAGCCGTGGCGTTGGTTTCCGCCGGGGCCGTCGTGGTCGTGGTGTTGGTGTCGGTCGCCGTCGTGGCGTTGGTGTCAGCCGTGGCCGTGTTGTCCGCCTTCTTTTGGCAGGCCGACAGGCTCACCGCGAGAACCGCAGCCGCAGCAACCGAAGTCAGGATACGCAGTTTCATGGATTGCTCCCCTGGAGGACTATCCCCCGACGCACAACTCATACACGGCTTCGTGAGTTCGCGAAATCGTGATCGTTCATGCGGCATGGATTTTTGTCGCAAGGACCTGTGGATTTCAACCCGCCCCTCCTCTAGTCCGCGAGAGGGATCACGGCGGCGCGCCGGTCGCATGGGCCCAGGCGCGGCCGAGCCTCGGCTGCAGTATCGGGTCTCTGTTCGGAGGAGTGAATGTCCAGTCGCGTGCGCAAGGCCGTGCTGCCGGTGGCGGGCCTGGGGACCCGGGTCCTGCCGGCGGCCAAGGCCACGCCGAAGAATCTCCTGAACGTCGTCGACCGGCCGATCCTGTCGTACATCGTGGAGGAGGCGCGCGCGGCGGGCGTTGAGCATTTCGTGTTCGTCGTCGGCCGCGGCCAGGGCGCCATCGAGGACTATTTCGACGCCAATCCCGAGGTCGAGGGTGCGCTCGAGGCCAAGGCCAAGGCGGACGTCCTGGCCGACGTCCGCGGCGACCTCGGCCCGCCGGGCGAGATGAGCTTCGTGCGCCAGATGGCCCCGCTGGGCCTCGGCCACGCGGTCTGGTGCGCCCGCCACGTGGTCGGGAACGAGCCCTTCGCAGTCATCCTGCCGGACATGCTGATGACAGCGGAGCCCCCGGCGCTCGCCCAAGCCGTGGCCGCCTACGACAAGGTGGGCGGGAACATCGTGGTGGTCGAACCCGCGCCCAAGGGGGAGGCCCACAAGTACGGCATCGTCGCCCTGGAGGCGCAGGACGGCCGGCTCAACCGCATGACCGGCATGGTCGAAAAGCCGCCGCCCGGGACCGAGCCCTCCAACCTGTTCATCTCCGGACGCTACATCCTGCAGCCGGACATCTTCGGCGTGCTGGAGACCCAGGAGCGCGGCGCGGGCGGCGAGATCCAGCTCACCGACGCCATGGCCAAGCTATTGAAAAGCCAGGCCTTCCACGCCCTGGAGTACGACGGGACCACCTACGACTGCGGGGACAAGATCGGCCTCTTGCGCGCCAATGTGGCCTTCGCGCTGCGCCGCCCCGAGCTCGCCGCGGCCGCCCGCAAGGCGATCCAGGCGCTGTTGTGACTGCGGCGGCCTGTCGCAGTTTGGCTTGGCGAAAGCGCCCTTCGTAGGGTAGCCCTTTGCCCGGGGGACCCACGTCGTGGAGTTGCGATGCGCGTATTGATCCTCGGCGGCGACGGCTTCTGCGGCTGGCCGACCGCGCTTCATCTGTCGGCCCGCGGCCATGATGTCCAGATCGTCGACAACCTCTCGCGCCGGCGGATCGACGGCGAGCTGGGCGCCGGCTCGCTCACCCCGATCGTGTCGCTGGACGAACGGCTGGCGGCGTGGCGGAAGGTCTCCGGACGCGCGATCCGCGCCCACGACATCACCGTCGGCAAGGATTACGACGAGCTCCTCGATCTCCTGAAGGCCTTCCGGCCGGACGCGGTGGTGCACTTCGCCGAGCAGCGCGCCGCGCCCTATTCGATGAAGTCCGCGCGCCACAAGCGCTACACCGTCGACAACAACCTCAACGCCACCAACGACATCCTGGCCGCGATCGTCGACTCCGGGCTCGACATCCACCTCGCGCACCTGGGGACCATGGGCGTCTACGGCTACGGCACGGTGGGGATGGCGATCCCCGAGGGCTATCTGACCGTCAAGGTGGAGACGCCGGCCGGCTGGGTGGAGAAGGAGATGCTCTATCCGCCGAGCCCCGGTTCGATCTATCACATGACCAAGACCCAGGACGCCCTGCTGTTCCAGTTCTACGCCAGGAACGACAAGGTCCGGATCACCGACCTGCACCAGGGCATCGTCTGGGGCACCCAGACCACCGAGACGCGACTGGATCGGCGGCTGATCAACCGCTTCGACTACGACGGCGACTACGGCACCGTGCTCAACCGCTTCCTGATGCAGGCGGCGGTCGGCTACCCGCTGACCGTGCATGGGGTCGGCGGCCAGACCCGGGCCTTCATCAACATCCAGGATACGGTGCGCTGCGTCGAGCTGGCGCTCGGCCATCCCCCCGCGCGCGGCGAGCGGGTCAAGGTGATGAACCAGATGACCGAATGCTGGCGGGTGCGCGACCTAGCCCAGATGGTTTCGCGCCTCACGGGCGCCGAGATCGCCTATCTGCCGAACCCGCGCGAGGAAGCCGACGAGAACGAGCTTTCGGTGGAGAACCGCCGGCTGCTCTCCTACGGTCTCGAGCCGATCACCCTCGAGGAGGGCCTGCTCCTGGAAGTGACCGAGATCGCCCGCTGCTTCGCCGACCGGGCCGACCACTCGAAGATCCGCTGCGTCTCGGCCTGGAACGCCGAGCGGGCCGCGGCCACCGCGGGCGTGGGCGCGGAGGCGGCGGTGGCCGCGGAATAAGACGCCCAAGCTGTTCGTCTTCGGCCTCGGCTACGCCGGGCGCGCGCTCGCCGCGCGGCTGGGCCGCCAGGGCTGGACGGTCCTCGCCAGCGCCCGGGACGCCGAGGAGGCGCATCGCGCGGCGGCCGCCGGCGCAGCTCCCGTCCGCCTGGACGATGAGGCCGCGCTCGCCGAGGCGCTCGCCGGGACCGACGCCCTGCTGGTCACCGCTCCGCCCGGCGAGACCGGCTGCCCGGGGCTCGCCGCCCTGGTCCCGGCGCTCGCCAGGGCCGGAGCGTTCCCGGCCTGGACCGGCTATCTCTCGACCACCGGCGTCTACGGCGACCGCGGCGGGCGCTGGGTGTTCGAGGCGAGCCGGCTCGCGGCGGGCTCCGCCGAGGGCGCGCGGCGCGCGGCGGCCGAGCGTGACTGGCTGGAGGTGGGCCGCGGCATGGGGCTCACGGTCGCGATCTTCCGCCTGCCCGGAACCTATGGGCCTGGCCGCTCGGCGTTCGACCGGCTGCGGGCGGGGCAGGCCCGCCGGATCGCCGCGCCCGGGCAGGTGTTCTCGCGCATCCACGTGGACGACCTGGCCGCGGGCCTGGCGGCCTCGATCGCGCGGCCGCGGCCGGGCGGGATCTACAACCTCTGCGACGACGAGCCGGCGGCCAACAGCGAGGTCATCGCCTACGCCGCGCGCCTGCTGGGGATCGAGCCGCCCCCGGAGATCCCGCTCGCCGAGGCCGCGCTGCCGCCCGCGTCGCGGCGGTTCTATGCCGAGAGCAAGCGCGTCTCCAACGCCCGCGCCAAGGCCGAGCTGGGCTGGCGGCCCGCCTATCCGAGCTATCGGGAAGGCCTGCGCGCAATCCTCGCCGCCGGCGCATAGCGCAGGCTCAAGCCACCTCGCCCACCGCGGCGATCAGCCTGGCGATGTCCTGCGGGCGGGAGAGGCGGTGGTCGCCGTCCTTGACCAGCATAAAGACCACGTCCTCGCCCTTGATCGCCTGGGCCAGCTCGAGCGCGTGGGTCCAGGGCACGTCCGGATCCTCGCCGCCCTGCAGGATGCGCACGGGAACTTCGATCGGCACGGGACCGGGCAGGATCGACCAGCGGGCGCCGTCCTCCAGCAGGGTTCGGGTGATCGGATAGGGCTCTCCGTAGAGCGACGGCCTGAGCCAGACGCCCTCGCGCTCGAGCGCCGCGCGGCCCTGCGGCGGGAGACCCGGCTTCATCAGCGCTTCCGTGAAATCGGGCGCCGGGGCGACCAGCACCATGGCCTTGATGCGCTCCGGCGCGGCCAGGGCCGCCAGACAGGCGAGCCAGCCGCCCATGGACGAGCCGACCAGCACCGCCTCGCCCTCGACCAGCGCCTCCAGCACCGCGAGCGCGTCGGCCCGCCAGCGGGTGATCGTCCCTTGCTGGAAATCGCCGTCCGAAGCGCCGTGGCCGAAATAGTCGAAGCGCACGTAGCTGCGGCCCGCCGCCTGCGCCCACTCGGCGAGCGCCTGGGCCTTGGTCCCGGTCATGTCGGACCGGAAGCCGCCCAGCCATACCACCGCGGCCCCCCGCCCGTCGATCTTGCGCCAGGCGAGCCGCGCGCCATCGTCGCGAGTCAGATATCCTGCCTGCTCGGCCATGGCTCGCTCATAGCGCGGGGTCGCCCCCGCGTCAGCGCGCCGCCGCGTGGGCCGGTCCCTTTTCGAGGTAAGCGAAGGACGTGCCGCTGCCGCCCGATTTCACCTTGCTGCAAGTGGTGCCGGAGCTGGAGACCGGCGGCGCCGAGCAGACCACCATCGATGTCGCGCGCGCGGTGATCGAGGCCGGCGGCAAGGCCCTGGTCGCCACCCGCGGCGGGCGCATGGCCGCCCGCCTGATCGCCGACGGCGGACGCCTGGCGCAGATGCCTGTCCACGCGAAGAATCCCCTGGCCGTGCTCGGCAACGCCGCCCGGCTGGTGGAGCTGATCCAGCGCGAAGCGGTGAGCCTGGTCCACGCCCGCTCGCGCATGCCGGCCTTCTCGGCCCTGTGGGCGGCGCGGGCGACGCGCAAGCCCTTCGTCACCACCTACCACGGCATCTATTCGGCGAGGTCGAGCCCCAAGCGCTGGTTCAATGCGGTGATGACGCGCGGCGACCTGGTGATCGCCAATTCGGAGTACACGCGCCGTCACATCCTTGCGGAGCACCACGTCGACCCCGCCAAGGTCGTGGCCATCCCGCGCGGCGTCGACCTCGACCGGTTCAATCCGGCCTGGGTGACGCCGGACCGAACCGAGGCGTTGCGGCGGGCCTGGAGCCTCGCCGAGGACGGCCGCCGCACGGTTTTCCTGCTCGCCGGCCGCCTCTCCCCGGTGAAGGGCCACGCGACGATCATCGAAGCGGCCGGAGCCCTGCGCGCCCGCGGCCGCGACGACTTCCTGATCCTGGTGGTCGGCGACGACCAGGGCCGCACCGGCTATCGCGAGGCGCTGGCCAGGCAGATCGCCGAGGGCGGGCTCTCCGAGCGCGTGCGCCTGCTCGGTCATTGCGACGACATGCCGGCCGCCTACCTCATCGCCGACGTGGCGCTCGCGGCCCGCACCACGCCCGAGGCTTTCGGGCGCACGGCCGTGGAGCCCCAGGTCATGGGCCGGCCGGTGATCGCCTCGGCCTGCGGGGCCCAGACCGAGACGGTGGTCGACGCCGTCACCGGCTGGCTCGTCGCGCCGGGCGATGCGCAGGCCTGGGCGGCCGCCATGATGCGGGCCATGGATCTCGGCCCCGGCCGAAGGCTGAAGATGGGCGAGGCAGGAATGAACCGGGCGCGCCAGCTCTACCGCAAGGACGCCATGTGCGCCGCCACGCTCGCCGCCTACGAACGGGTGCTGGAGGCCCGCCCCTGATGGTCCGCCGCGGCGTCGAGAAGATCCTGGTGATCAAGCTGTCAGCCCTGGGCGACTTCGTCCTGGCGCTGGCGGCGATGAAGAAGATCCGCGAGGCGCATCGCAAGGCGCACATCTCTCTGCTCACCACTCCGCCCTTCGAGGGCCTGGGCAAGGCGAGCCCCTATTTCAACGCCGTCCACACCGACGGGCGCCCCGAGACGTTCGGCCAGTGGATGGCGCTTCGAAGACGTCTGAAGGCGGCGGCCTACGACCGGGTCTACGACCTGCAGACCTCCAACCACTCCAACCGGATCTTCCACCTGCTGCGGCCCGATCCGCCGGCCTGGTCGGGCATCGCGCTCGGCTGCTCGCTGGCGCACCGGAATCCCTTGCGGAATTCGATGCACACGCTCGAGCGCCAGGCCGACCAGCTGATGTACGCCGGCATCTGGCCGGACGCGCCCACCTCGCCCGGCGCCGCGCCGCCGCCGGACCTCTCCTGGGTCTGGCGCAAGGAAGCGGGGGAGCGGCCCGTCGCGGGAGGCGTACGGCCGCGGCCCTATGTGATGTTCGTTCCCGGCGGCTCCGCGCATCGACCGGAGAAGTGGTGGCCGGTCGAGAACTACGCCGAACTGGCGCGCATCCTCTACGCGCGCGGCTACGACATCGTCATCATAGGCGGCGTGCAGGAGACGCCGCTCGCCCACGCCATCCAGCGGGTGGCGCCGCGCGCCCGCGACCTCACCGGCCGCACCGATTTCGCCCGGATCGCGGTGCTCGGCGCGAAGGCCGCTCTGGCGGTCGGCAACGACACCGGGCCGCTGCATCTGGCCGCCGCCGCCGGAGCGCCCACGGTGGTGCTGTTCTCGAAGGCCTCCGATCCGTCGGTGACCGCTCCGCGCGGGCGGGTCAGCATCGTGCAGTCCGACCGGCTCGCGGACCTGCCCGTGGCCAAGGTGGCCCAGGCGGCCTCGGCCCTGCTCAATCAGACGGCGGGCGCAGCTTGATAGTGCAGTAACCCTCCGCCATATACTGGCGCAGCGCGCCATCGTCTCGCGACGAGCCGGCGCGCTTTGGCTGAAACAACGAACGGAGCACCGCCTATTCGCCGCCCCATGCAAGCGCCACCCGTCAAAGACGGCCCGCGCATGAACGAAGACATCCGCGTCCCCCGCGTCCTCCTCATCGACCAGAATGGCGAGAAACAGGGGGTGATGCCCACCTCCGCCGCCATCGAAGCGGCGCAGGAAGCGGGCCTCGATCTGGTCGAGATCGTCCCCAACGCGGATCCGCCCGTTTGCAAGATCCTGGACTACGGCAAGTTCAAATTCCAGGAACAGAAGAAGAAGAACGAGGCGCGCAAGCGGCAGAAGGTGGTTGAGATCAAGGAGATCAAGCTCCGTCCCAACATCGACATCCATGACTACGATGTCAAAGCCCGCTCGATGACTCGTTTCTTCGAGGAAGGCGACAAGGTGAAGGTCACCCTGCGCTTCCGCGGCCGCGAGCTCGCCCACCCGGAGCTCGGCATGAAGCTGTTGCAGAAGGTGAAGGCGGACTTCGACCCGGTGGCCAAGGTCGAGTACGAGCCGCGCATGGAAGGCCGCCAGATGATCATGATCCTGGCGCCGAGGTAGGTCGGCTCCCTCTCCCGCGAGAGGCCCCTCGACAAGGGCGGGCGGAAAACGGATTTCGGTCTTGCCCCGGTGATCGGCTCGCCTTACCAGCGTCCGCCATGTCAGATACTGCGCCGCGGGAGGCGACGCCGCCTCGCTGGGCGGCGCCGTCGCTGATCGCTCTCATCTTCCTGAATCAGCTCGGCTTCGGGATCGTGGTCCCGCTGCTGCCCTTCTACGCGAAATCGTTCAACGCCCCGGCCTGGCTGATCGCGATGATCTTCTCGGCCTTCTCGATCGGCACCTTCTTCGGCGAGCCGTTCTGGGGGCGGCTGTCGGACAAGTACGGCCGCAAGCCGCTGCTGATCTCCACCATCTGCGGCAACTGTCTCTGCTATTTCGCCTTGGCCTTCGCCCCGACGGCCGGGGCGGCGTTCCTCATCCGCCTGCTGGGCGGTCTTTCCAGCGGCAACGGCTCGGTCGTGCAGGGCTACCTCGCCGACGTCACCCCGCCGGAGAAGCGCACCCGGGTGATGAGCTGGATGAGCGCCTCGTGGAACGTGGGCCTCATCGTCGGTCCGACGCTGGGGGGAGTGTTCGCCAAGCCGAGCCTCGGGCCGATCGGCTTCCAGCTGCCGCTGTTCGTCGCCTCGGGCCTGTTCGCCACCTCCGCCGTCTGCATCGCGCTGTTCATCCGCGAGAGCCGGCAACGCGACCAGACCAACACCCACCGGCCGAACCGCTGGGCGGCGTTCGGCGAGGCGATCCGCGATCCGATCATCGGACGGCTGTTCCTGCTCACCTTCATGGTCGGCTTCGCCTTCACCGGCATCGAGTCGATCTTCGGGCTGTGGACCCAGGCCAAGTTCGGCTGGGGACCTCGCGACGTGGGCGTGGCCTTCGCCTTCGTCGGCGTCGCCTCGGCGATCACCCAGATGACCCTGACCGGCCCCTTGTCCGAGCGCTATGGCCAGGGGACCATGCTGGCCATCGGCATGGCCATCACCATGGTCTGCATCGGCCTGCAGCCGCTGTCGCCGGGCGGCGCCTACACCATCGCCCTGATGACCGCCTCGGCGGTCGGCCAGTCGGTCGCCTGGCCGAACGTCTCGGCGATGATCTCGCAGAGCGCCGAGCCGCACCGCCAGGGCCAGATCCTGGGGCTCAACAACGCCATGGGCGCGGCCGCGCGCGTGGCGGGGCCGTTCTGCGCGGGGCTGTCATTCTCCGGGCTGACCATCGATGGGCCCTACATCCAGGGCGCGCTGGTCGTCGCCCCGGCGATCTGGCTGGCGCTGTCGGCCGGCCGACGGGTGACGGAAAGCCGGGCGCACGCCGAGCCTGTGGCGGCCGAATAGTCAGCCGATCGCAGTTTTCAGCGCCGCCGCGGTCTGCTTGGCCGCCTCGACCACCGCCGGCGAGACGTCGGCCATGATGTAGAAGTCGTGCGGCAGGTGCGGGTATTCGACATGGCGCGCCTCGACGCCCGCCTGCTTCAGCCGCTCGGCGTAGGCGTAGCCCTCGTCCTTGAGGCAGTCGTGGCCGGCGGTGACGATCAGCGCCGGCGCGGCGCCGCGCAGCTCGCGGTCAATCGGCGAAAGCCGGTGCGCCTCGGGATGGCCGGCGGCGGCCAGCATCTTCTCGAACCAGCGCATCGCCTGGAAGCTGAGGATCGGCCCGTCCAGCGTCCGGCGCGACGGCGTCGTCCACTCCGAGCTCGTCGCCGGATAGAGCAGCAGCTGGAAGGCGAGATGGCGGTCAGGATCGTCCTTCAGGTCGATGGCCACCGTGGCGGCCAGATTGCCGCCGGCGGAATCGCCGCCCACGGCGATCCGCGTGCGGTCGACGCCGATCTCGCCGGCGTGGTCGAACGCCCACCGGGCCGCCGCCAGCGCGTCGTCGTGGCCCTTGGGAAAGGGGTGCTCGGGGGCGAGCCGATAGTCCACCGCCATCACCCGGCAGCTCCCCCAGCGCGCCATCCGGCGGCAGTGGCCGTCGTGCGTCTCGAGGTCGCCGATCACCCAGCCGCCGCCGTGGAAGTAGACCAGGAGGCCCGAGGGCTTGCCGAGACCCTGCGGCTCATAGAGCCGCACCGGGATCTCGCCGTGCGGGCCGGGGAGCGCGAAATCGCGGATGTCCACGTCCCTGGGCGCGTTCTGGTCCTGGCTCTGCCGCTGCGCCCGGTAGCCGGCCCGCACCATCTCCGGCGGCAGCTCGTCGATGGGCGGCAGCGGGGTCTCCGCCGCGGCCTTGGCCTGCGCCTCGAGGTGGCTGCGGAAGTGGGGATCGATCTCGGACATGCAGTGCTCCTTCCCTCCTCTTCAGGGGAGGGATGTCCGCGAAGCGGACAGGGTGGGGGAGCGGGGCTGGCGGCAAGCTCTCAGCTTGGCCCGCTCAGCCCCACCCGGCCCGAGCTTCGCTCGGTCCGCCCTCCCCTGAAGAGGAGGGCTGGGACCAGCTCTGCGCTACTCCGCGGCTTCCTTCGGCGCGTAGCCGAGGATGGCCTTGGTTTCCAGGAACTCGTGGAAGGCGAAGTCGCCCCACTCGCGCCCGTTGCCGCTCTTCTTGTAGCCGCCGAAGGGGGCGGTCATGTCCGAGCCGCCGTTGATCGAGACCTGGCCGGCGCGGATCCGCTTGGCGATCTTGCGGGCCTGATCGAGGTCGGCGCCGTTCACGTAGCCCGCGAGGCCGTATTCGGTGTCGTTGCCGATCTCGATCGCCTGATCGACGGACTCGTAGCCGAGGATGGACAGCACCGGCCCGAAGATCTCCTCGCGCGCGATGGTCATGTCGTTGGTGACGTTGCCGAACACCGTCGGCTTCACATAGTAGCCCTTGTCGAGACCCTCGGGCCGGCCCGGACCGCCGGTGACCAGCGTCGCGCCTTCCTCGACGCCCTTCTTGATGAGCGCCTGGATCTTGTTGAACTGCACCTCGGAGACCACCGGGCCCAGCATGGCGTTGCCGTTCGGATCGCCGACCGTGACCTGATCGGCGGCTTCCTTGGCCACCGCCATGGCCTCGGCCATGCGCTTCGTCGGGACGAGCATGCGGGTCGGCGCGTTACAGGACTGGCCGGAATTGGTCATCATGTGCTGCACGCCGCGCGCCACGCTCTTGGCGAAGACGCTGTCGTCCAGGACGATGTTCGGGCTTTTGCCGCCCAGTTCCTGAGCCACCCGCTTGACCCCGGGCGCGGCGTTCTTGGCCACCTCGATTCCGGCCCGCGTCGAGCCGGTGAAGGAGACCATGTCGATGTCCGGGTGGCTGGAGAGCGCCACGCCCACGCCCGGCCCGTCGCCATGCACCAGGTTGAACACGCCCGCGGGCACGCCGGCGGCCTGCATGATCTCGGCGAAGATATGGCCCGAGAACGGCGCCACCTCGGAAGGCTTCAGCACCATGGTGCAGCCGGTGGCGATGGCCGGGGCCACCTTGCAGGCGATCTGGTTGAGCGGCCAGTTCCACGGGGTGATGAAGCCGCAGACGCCGATCGGCTCCTTCACGATCATGGTGGCGCCGCGGTCTTCCTCGAACTTGAAGTCCTTGAGGATCTGGGCGGCGGTGGCGAGGTGGCCCATGCCCGCCGGCACCTGCGCGCGCTGGGCGAGCGAGGCGGGGGCGCCCATCTCTTCGGTGACCGCGGTCGCCAGGTCGCCGAACCGCTTCTGGTATTCGGCGAGGATGCGCTGCAGCACCTCGATCCGCTCCTCGCGGCTGGTCTGCGACCAGGCCGGGAAGGCCTTCTTCGCCGCCTTCACGGCCTTGTCCACGTCGGTCGCATTGCCGAGCGCGATCTTGCCGCAGACCTGCTCGGTCGCTGGATTGATGACGTCGAGCGTCTTGTTGTCGGTCGGGTCGACCCACTTGCCGTCGATGTAGAACTTCAGGTACTCGCGCATGGACGTCCTCCTGGACCGTTCGCTGGTTCGCTCGATTTTGGCCAGCCGGAGCCCGCGCGCCCCGACCTTCAAACGCGCATTTTAGTGATCGGCGGTAAGGGTGGAAGAGTCCAGAGGGCAAATATCCGGCATTCGCTCGCCCCATTGAGCGCCCCTTCCTCCTCGATGGAGGAAGGGTAGGGATGGTGGTGTGAGCAGGGCGGCGAAGTGGCTGGCCTCGTTTGGCGCGCGCGCCAAGCTGCGCACGTGACGTCACCTCCGCGGACACACCACCACCCAATCCTCCTCCATCGAGGAGGAGGGCTCGTGCGAGGCCTACACCGACCGAGAACCGAAGCGCCTGTCGACTTCTCGGCCGTAAACCTCCTCACCTACCTCGGGCGAAAGAGCCGCGTTGAGCGCGAACATCGCTCGCTTTAGGTCGTCGTGGGTGAAGAAGCTCGGGCGGTCCATGTCTTAGACCTGATGCGCAAGCGGCTGGCCCGCAACCGGGGACCGCGCCTTGAGCACATAATCGGCCCGGATCGAGCCGATGTAGAGGTCTTTCAGGTCCGCCCCGCCCCAGGTCACGTTGGTCGGGTGGTTTATGGTCTCGCCCGTCGGATCGTGGAACACGGTGACGACGCTCAGGTCCGGCTTGATGGCGACGACCTTGTTGGCGGCCGGCAGGCACACCCAGAGATTGCCCTCGGCGTCCATGCCGACGCCGTCGGTGTAGCCGAGCTCGCTCGCGTCGTGCTGCGGTTCGCCGGGGCGCTGCAGCTTGCCGAGCACCGGGCCATAGCGCTCGCCCGCGCCGAGCCGGCCGCCAGGCCGGATCGGAAAGCGCATCACGTCCGCGCCGGAGGTCTGGGCGCAGTAGAGCCAGCTCTCGTCGGCGGCGATCGCCAGGCCGTTCGGGAACTTCAGCCCCTCGGCGACGATGTCCGACGAGCCGTCGGGCCGCAGCACGAAAATGAAGCCGTCGGGCCGCCCGTCCAGCGCCTGCGGCCAGGTCTCGGCGTGGGTGGAATTGGCGCACCAGATGTTCCCGGCGGTATCGACGATCGGATAGTTGGACGAGGTCAGCCGCTTGCCGCCCACTTCGGCGAGCAGGGTCTCGTGCTTGCCGGTCCGGGGATCGAGCCGCTCGAGCGGCCCCGGCTCGCGGTCGTAGATGCCGAAATTGGCGATGATGATCCGCCCCTCGCGGTCCATGTTGAGGCCGTTGGGCGCCCCGCCCTTGGGCCCCATCCGCTTGAAGCTCCCGTCGGGGAAGATCTCCGCCACGGCGCTCTGGTGGTCGGAGGCGAAGACCCGGCCGTCCTTGCCCACGACCACGTCCTCGGGCCGGTCGATGCCGAGCGCGAGCTTGGCGAAGGCTTCCGTCGGGATGGGCGCAAGCGACATGGCTCTTTGATCTCCCTGAAAGACCGGCCGAACCTTGAGCGCGTCCGGGAGGCTTCGACAAGCCGGCTTGCCGTGGCCGGCGGCCCTCGCTAAAGCCGCAGCACCAGTTCGGAGAGGCCAAATGCTCGCCATCGGCGCCATCGTCGTCTTCCTCATCGTGGTCGGCGCGCTGAACTTCTACGAGTTCGGCCGTCTCGACTGAGGCCCTGAAGGGAGGCCGCCCATGGCCAGCCGCGGGGCGGCGCTGATCACCGGCGGCGCGCGGCGGATCGGCCGGGCGCTGGTGGCCGCCGCTGCGGACGCGGGCTTCGACGTGGCGATCCACGTCCGCGCCGTGGACGACGACGCCGAGGCGGCCGCCGCCGACGTCCGCGCCCGCGGCCGCAAGGCCCAGATCTTCGCCTGCGACCTGCGCCGCGAGTCCGCCACCGTCGCCCTGGTGGGCGAGGTCGAGGCCGAGCTCGGCGCCGTCACCCTCCTGGTCAACTGCGCCAGCGTCTTCGATCGCGACGCTTTCGCCGACATGAACCGCGCCTCCTGGGACGCGCACATGGAGACCAACCTGCGCGCGCCGCTGGTGCTCGCCCAAGCCTTCGCACGCCGCCTGCCCGCCGAGCGCGAGGGGCTGATCGTCAACCTGCTCGACCAGCGGGTCTGGCGCCCGACCCCGGAGTTCTTCTCCTACTCGCTGTCCAAGGCCGCGCTGTGGGCCGCGACCCGGATGCTGGCGCAGGACCTGGCGCCGCGCATCCGGGTGAACGGCATCGGGCCCGGACCGACGCTGCCCTCGGTCCACCAGGATCAGGGCGCCTTCGCCGCGGAAGTCGCCTCGACGCTGCTCGGCCGCGCGGTCGATCCCGCCCAGATCGCGGGCGCGCTCAGGTACCTGATCGACGCGACGGCGGTGACGGGGCAGATGATCGCGGTCGATTCCGGCCAGCACCTGGCCTGGCGGTGAGGCGATGAGCGAGCCCCAGGTGGTCATGACCAAGGTCTTCGTCAGCGGACTGACGGTGCAGGCCCAGATCGGCGTCTATCGGCACGAGATCGGCCGCGTGCAGCCGCTGGTCGTCGACGTGGAGCTGGACGTCCCCACCGGCGGCGCCGAGCGCCTCGCCGACACGCTCAACTACGAAACCATCCTGCAGGCCGCCCAGGCGGTCGCCGGCGAGGGCCATATCGCGCTGGTAGAGAGCTTCGCCGAGCGGCTGGCTCGCGCCTGCCTGCGCGACGCCCGCGTCACCCGCGCCCGCGTGCGAGTGGAGAAGCCGCTGGCGCTCGCGCCCCACGCGGTGGGCGCCGGCGTCGAGATCACCCTCGTGCGCTGACGCGCCGCAAGCCTACAAATCCTTCACTGGCGCGCCCACGTGGATGGGGCATCATCCGCCCGCACGGGAGGGCAAACCCATGACCACCGACTACTCACCGCGCCGCAGAGGACCGCACCCTGCCGGCCATCGTCTATGCGCTCTACCTCGTCGGCCTGTCGCACGGGCTGACGACGGTGATCGGCCTGATCATCGCCTACGCCAACCGCGACGGCGCCGGGCCCGTCATGCGCAGCCACTACACCTGGCTGATCCGCACCTTCTGGTTTTCGCTGGGGGGCTTTGCGCTGGGCGCGGTCGTGCTCGCCGTCGGAATCCCCTTGAGCCTCATCCTGGTGGGCATTCCGCTGGTCGCGCTGGGCGGCTTCGTGATGGCGGCCGCGTGGGTCTATTGCGCCGTGCGCTCGGTGATCGGGGTGATCTTCCTCGCCCGCGACGAGCCGATGCCGAGACCCTACGCGCTGATCGCCTGAGCGGACGCATGTCGCGCCCGAAGCTCATTGCGCTGCTGATCGTCGAGATCGTGGCGATGGTCGCGGTCATGGGCGCCGTGCTGTTCGTGGCGGCGGGGAGCTGGCGGTGGCCGGCTGGCTGGCGGTTCATCGCCCTGTTCGGCGCGCTCAGCCTGCTGCTCAGCCTGTGGCTGCTCTGGGCCGATCCCGCCCTCCTGCAGGAGCGGCTGAAGCCGCCGGTGCAGCGCGGCCAGGGCCGCTGGGACCGGGCGTTCATGGGCGCCGCGGTCCTGACCTTCCTCGCCTGGCTCGCCCTCATCGGGCTCGACGCGGGGCGCTTCGGCTGGTCGCGCGCGGCGGGCTGGGCGCAAGGGCTGGGCGCTCTCCTGCTGATCGCCAGCTACGTCGGCATCGGCTGGGTGTTCCGCACCAACAGCTTCGCCGCCCCGGTGGTGCGCATCCAGGCGGAGCGCGAGCAGACGGTCATCGACAGCGGCCCCTACGCCCTCATCCGGCATCCGATGTACGCCTTCGCCCTGCCGATCTTCCTGGGCGCCCCGCTGGTCGCAGGCTCGCTGTGGGGCCTCATGGCCGTCCCGCTCGCGATCATCGGGATCGGCTGGCGGGCGGTCCGCGAGGAGCAGGCGCTGGCGTCCGGCCTCCGCGGCTACGCCGATTACGCCCGCCGCGTGCGCTGGCGCTTCGCGCCGGGCGTCTGGTAGCGCCTCAGGCGGTGACCAGCTGGCGACGGACCATCTTGGCGTAGTCGTCCATCAGGCTGAGCGAGATGTTGCCCGGCCGGAAGCGGTGCTCGCCCACCTCCGAGACCGGAGTCACCTCCGCCGCCGTGCCGGTGATGAAGCACTCCGAAAATCCCGCGAGCTCCTTGGGCTCGATGTGCCGCTCGATCACCTCGAGGCCCTTTTCGCGCGCCAGCTTGATCACCGACTGGCGCGTGATGCCGTCCAGGAAGCAGTCGGCGACCGGCGTATGGATCGCCCCGTCGCGGACGAAGAAGACGTTCGCCCCCGTGGCCTCGGCGACATAGCCGCGCCAGTCGAGCATCATGGCGTCGGCGAACCCCTCGCGCTCGGCGGCGTGCTTGGAGAGGGTGCAGATCATGTAGAGGCCGGTGGCCTTGGCGTGCACCGGCTCGGTTTCGGGGCTCGGGCGCTTGTACTTGGCCCAGGTCAGCCGGATGCCCTTGGCCTTCTCCTCGGGCTTGAAGTAGCTCGGCCAGTCCCAGACCGCGATCGCCACGTGGATGGACGTGTTCTGGGCCGAGACGCCGATCATCTCCGAGCCGCGCCAGGCGATCGGTCGCACATAGGCGTCGGCCAGCCCGTTCTTCGCACAGGTGTCCTTGCACGCCTGGTCGATCT
>Ga0308174_10000510_pt1 | contig 16444 bp, 12 predicted proteins | sample PhyPR2_FD_203894 | JGI IMG/M metagenome (GOLD analysis project Ga0308174, IMG submission 203894) | Soil microbial communities from UC Gill Tract Community Farm, Albany, California, United States - DLSLS.P.R2 | ecosystem: Environmental > Terrestrial > Soil > Agricultural land | place: USA...
ATCGGTGATCGTCGTGCCCGGATCGTTGCCACCGGGACTCCGGTTCAGCGTGTTGAACGTCTTGCCGCCACGGTTCGGCGGCTCGTACATGACCTTGTGCGCGCCCTTGCCGAGATCGACCGGCTTCAGGATGTAGAAGTTGTGCTGATATTCGACATGCCCGTTCGCATTCCGCGGCGCGAGCTTGATGTCGGTGATGACGGCGTTGAGCGGATCGTCGGGGTCGATCTCGCCGCTCGCGATGCCTTTGATCACTTCGTAGGGACCTACGCCGGCAAACGAGAATCCGCCGAACGCCGGGCCACTCGACAGGATCTCGATTTTCGTCGTTCGTGCGTCGGCGGACGCGGCGATCACCATGCCGGCCGCCATTGCGCTCGCAATGCTGAGATGCAGAAGCTTGCGCTTCTCGAGTTCTCGAGCGCGGCGGAAGGGAATGCTTGATTCGTTGCGAACCATCTTTACTTCTCCTCGGGTGAAATCCGGTCCGCTCACCGTTGAGTCGGACGCCGGACGTTGGCACAGGGCAAAGCGGCGGCTGCACGACCGCCTCGACAGGCGGCCGGGCGACAGCGGCGTATGTTGGCGCGAATCAGTCGCGCGCGGCGGGAAAGCCGCCATCGACGTTCAGAATCAAGCGTTACGACGGGGCATTCGGCGTCTTGCCGCTGAATGCGCTGGGCGCATGGGCCGAGGCGGAGTACCTGCTCGACGAATGAATGGACCGGCGCGCTGCATCCGGCGCCTACCTCGGTGACGCAAGGACAACCTGACGTGCCGACATCGTGATTCCTCCGACTTTCCGGCACCTCACCTTCGGATGATGGGCGCCTTGTGCTTGTCGTACGCCGGATTCGCCGATTCGGCGCTGCGCACGGGGGATCGTATAGAACGCCTTTGCTCGGGGGAAGTCAACTCGCGGCCATGCGCGGCGAAATGGCACGCCCGACAGGACTCGAACCTGTAACCGCCGGCTTAGAAGGCCGGTGCTCTATCCAATTGAGCTACGGGCGCACGCGCACATGATCATACCGCGCTGGTGGGCGCGCGACGCCTGCCGTAAAGTACTGGCGCAAAGGCCAAATCCGGGGCGATTCGTGCAACGACAACCCGCGGTCACGACGTTCCTGTTCACCGACATCGAGGGGAGCACCCGGCTGTGGGACCAGGAGCCCGAGCGCATGCGCGACGCGCTCGCCCGGCATGATGCGCTCGCGCGCTCCGCGGTCGAGACGCGGCAGGGAACGCTCGTCAAGACGACCGGCGATGGCGTCCACGCGGCTTTCGATGATCCGCTGGACGCGGTGATGGCGGTCGTCGAGCTGTCGCGGCGCCTCGAGAATGCGCAGGAGACGGCCGGACTTGCGCTACGTGTTCGCTGCGGCCTGCATGCGGGCGTCGTCGAGCACCGCGATAACGATTACTTCGGCACCGCGGTCAACCGTGCGGCCCGCATCATGAGTGTCGCGCACGGCGGCCAGATCCTCGTGTCGCAGTCGGTCGCCGAGCTCATCGGCGGCCGGCTGCCGGGCGACACGACGCTGCTCGATCTCGGCGTCGTGCGCTTGCGCGACCTGGCACGAGCCGAACGCCTCTACCAGGTCGTGCATCCCGCGTTGCGCGCGGCGTTTCCGCCGCTCCGCTCGCTCGAGGCGATCCCGAACAACCTGCCGCAGCAGCTCACGTCGTTCATCGGGCGCGAGCGCGAGCTCGGCGAAATCCGTGCGCTGCTGCGAACGTCGCGGCTCGTCACCGTTACGGGGACCGGTGGCCTCGGCAAGACACGGCTGTCGCTGCAGGTGGCGGCCGACGCGCTGGACGATTTCGGCGATGGTGCCTGGCTCGTGGACCTCGCCTCGCTCGCCGACGCACGGCTCGTCGCGCAGGCGGCGGCTGCAGCCCTCGGCGTCAAGGAAGATGCGGGCCGTTCGATCACCGATGCGCTGGTGCGGCGTTGCCAGGATCGCGCGCTGCTGCTCGTGCTCGACAACTGCGAGCATCTGATCGATGCTTGCGCCGAGTTCGCCGTGCAGCTTTTGCAATCGACGACGGGCGTGCGCATCCTCGCGACGAGCCGCGAGCGGCTCAACGTGCGGGGCGAGCTCGCCTACCCGCTGGCGCCGATGCGCGTTCCCGACCGGGATGCGCCGGACGCTGCGGCGACGCTCGCGCAATCGGATCCGGTGCGGCTGTTCATCGACCGCATCGCCGCGGCGCAGCCCGGCCTCGACGCAAACGGGCAAAACATCGGCCTCATCGCCGAAATCTGCCGGCGTCTCGACGGCATTCCGCTTGCCATCGAGCTCGCGGCAGCGCGCGCTCGCGTGCTGCCGATCGCCACGATCGCCGCGCGCCTCGACGACCGGTTCCGGCTGCTGACCGGCGGTGACCGAACGGCGCTTCCGCGGCAACAGACGCTGCGCGCGTTGATCGACTGGAGCTACGAGCTGCTTTCGGAGTCCGAGCGGATGCTGTTCCGCCGGCTCGCCGTATTCTCCGGCGGCTTCACCGTGGAAGACGCCGAGGCGGTGGCGTCGGATCCCGCTCTACCCGACACGGGCATCATGGAGGTCCTCGCGAAGCTCGTCGACAAATCGCTCGTCGTGCTCGACGCAGACGGCGCGCGCTATCGAGTGCTCGAAACCGTACGCGAGTACGCGCGCGAGCGCCTCGACCAGAGCGGCGAGGCGAAGCGGCTGCGGGACTGTCACTTGCGCCACTACGTCGCGGTTGCCGAATCCGCGGTGCCGGAGCTTTTCGGGCCGCGCCAGGGCGAAGCGTTCGCGCGTCTCGACGGCGAGCGCGAGAACCTGCTGGCCGCGCATGCCTGGTGTGCGTCCGCCGAGGACGGGGTCGAGCTCGGATTGCGCCTTGCTGCGCTCAAGTTCTACTGGATCCATCGCGGCGTGCCGGGACTCGGCTATCGGCTCGGCGTCGAAGCGCTCGCACGCACGCGCGCGGACGACCGGTCAGTGGTGCGCTGCCGTGCGCTGTTCGACGTCGGTCAGGTGGCCTGCTACATGGGACGCTACGCCGAAGGACAGCGACACCTCGAGGAAAGCATCGCCATCGCGCGCGAGCTCGGCAACGACTCGCGCATCGCGTCCGCGCTGCAGCCGCTTGCCATGGCTTATCTTGGTCAGGGCAATGCGGCTGCGGCGCAACGTCTTCTCGACGAAGCACTCGAGCTCGTGCGTGCCCAGGGCAACAAGCACGACCTGGCCGCAGCGCTCAACGCAATGGCACAGGTGCACCGGACGCGCAACGATCTCGACGCAGCGCTGCCGCTCTACGAACAGGTCGTCAGCCTCGCGCGCGAAACCGGCGACCGGGAAAGCGTCGCGTTCGGACTGCTCAATCTGGCGATGGCGCTCATCGCGCGCAATGCCAACGATCGCGTGCCGGCGATCCTGCTCGAGGCGCTCGCCATCGCCGACGAAAACCGCTCGACACCGGCTGCGCAGAGCGTGCTGGAAGTGTCCGCCGGCTGGGCGGCCGCGCAAGGCGACTGGAAGCGCGCCGCGCGCCTGTTCGGGGTTGCCGAAGCGTTGGCGGAGACGACGGGCCTGCGGCGCGATCCCGCCGACGAAGCGTTTCTCGCTCCGCTGATCGATCGGGCGCGCGCTGCGCTAGGCGCGCCGGCGTTCGGAGCGATCGAAGCCGCAGGCCGCGCCGTCAGCCGCGATGCAGCCATCGCCGAGGTGCGCGGCTGGATTGCCGCGAGCGCACAGCCGGCGCCGGTCTGACATCAACCGACAGGGACGCCCGGCTCATCTGTTGACGATCCACGGATCGAGCGACACCACACCGCGCGGCCCGAACAGGCTGTGCGGCACCGTGACGGTGATCCGGTATTCGAAAACGCCGAATCCCGGAGACGTGTCGCCGCAAACGAATTCACGTCCGTCGCCGCGCGGCTCGCACTTGAACAGGCTGTCGTTGAATGTCACACCGTCGCTTGCGAAGCGCGCGCCGGGTTCGCCCGACAGCCGCCACACGATGTCGGTACGCTGTCCGCGATCTTCGACGACGATCAGGTCAGGGACGACGGAGATGCTGCAGCCGTAGAAGTGATCGCACGTGACATTGACGTCGACGGGGCAGGCGCTGCCGGCGTGACAGCTCGCGTGCTTCAGGACCCGCGCGGGTTGCGGATGCATCGCGGCGCAGCCGGCGAGCAGAGAGCAGGCGGTGATGCAGGACCACAGCGCTTTGCGCATTGTTCTCCCCCGGTGGTGATCGTGGCAGCGGCATTGTCGGTCATCCGGCGGGCAAATGGAACGTGATGCGCCGCGTGCCACCGCGCAGCGCATTGCCACGGCTCGCGGCGCGGGCCACGGGCTGCCGGTGTTTCTCCTACACGAGCGGTATTCGCTACACGCCGCGCCGGTTCCCGGGGCTACCGTGAGCACATCGCGTCCATGTAAATCATTGCGTTGCATTCCGGCAGGCTACTTGCATCAACCCCGCTCACCGGCGGCCATCGGCCGTCCCCCCAATGAAAGGAGAATCGCGATGAATTCCTCGTCAGGAAAACTCGCTACCGCGTGCGCGGCAGCCTTCATGGCGCTGGCCGGCGCCGCGTGCGCAACCACGTCCGACCCGGCGGCGGCGACATCGTCGAGCGCGTCCACCACGAAGCTTGCACAGTCGACGCGATCGCCGGACACGTCCGCCACCACGGCCGCGACGCCGGCCCCGTCGACCGCCCCATCGACGACGAGCGCGTCGCCGTCCGCGCCGGCGGGCGCATCGCCATCCTCGTCGGCGTCCGGCGGCACGTCCAGCGAGGCGTCGGGGAATACCGCGGCATCGGGCAGCGGCACCACGTCGCAGGAGGTCGAGGCACGCAAGATCTTCGACCAGCTCGACGCGAACCACGACGGTACCCTGTCGTTCGAGGAATTTTCGCGCGCAACCTTCCGGGCGAAATGAGTGCTCGCATGCGGGGGCATCCCCGCTGATGCACCCGAGCCATCACCGGCGACACGGCTACGCCGCAGTCGCCGTGTCGCTTGCGCTCGCATGGTCAGCGGCTGTCGCCGCCGCGGGGCATGAGGACCGGGTAACCGATCTGCCCGCGGCCTGGGCCGCCGCGCGCAGCGCCGATACCGAGCGCGCCATGCTCGAGGCGCCCGGCGTTGCGCAAGATTCGACGTTGCGCGACGAACGTGTGCAACGCACGCAAGGCGACGCTGCACAAATCGACGCGCACAAGAGCTATGCGATCCCTGCCGCCGAGATTCTCGGCTTCGAATTCCTGCTGAACCAGTTCGATCGGCACGTGCTCGGTACCGACTTCGCAAGCAACGCATCGACAATCAGGCGCAACCTGCACAGCAGCTGGGTGGTCGACCGCGATCCGTTCGAGATCAATCAGCTCGGCCATCCGTATGCGGGGTCGATGTACCACGCGTTCGCCCGCTCGGCGGGGCTCGATTACTGGACATCGCTCGGCTACACGTTCGCCGGCAGCGCGCTGTGGGAAATCGCCGGCGAGCGCAGCCTGCCGTCGCGCAACGACCTGATCAACACCGGCATCGGCGGCAGCTTTCTCGGCGAGATCCTGTTCCGTTTGTCGAACCTGACGCTCGAGCACGAGAACGTGCCGCCGTTCTGGCGCGAAACCGCCGCGGCGCTGATCTCGCCACCGGTGGGTTTCAACCGGCTCGCGTTCGGCGATCGATTCCGCACGCTGTTCCCGAGCAACGACCCCATCTATTTCAGCCGCCTGCAGGTCGGCTTCAGCCGCAGCGTGCAGAACAGCGCCGCCGCCTCGGCAGCCGACTTCAAGCGCAACGAAGCGTTGATCGACTATTCGATCGACTATGGCCTGCCGGGCCGCCCCGGCTACACGTATGCGCGGCCTTTCGACTACTTCAGCCTCGAAGCCACGGCATCAAGCGCGAACGGTGCCGAAAGCCTGCTGACCCGCGGCCTCCTGCTGGGCAAGGATTACGAAGCGGGCCACGACTACCGCGGCGTGTGGGGGCTGTACGGCCTGTACGACTACATCGCGCCGCAGACCTTTCGCGTGTCGAGCACGGCGGCCGCCCTCGGTACTACCGCGCAGTGGAAGCTGTCGGAGACGATGGCGTTGCAGGGGACGGCACTGGCCGGGGCCGGCTACACGGCGGTGGGCACGACGCGCAGCACGTCGGACAACGATTACCACTACGGCGTGTCGCCGCAGGGGCTGCTCGCGCTGCGGCTGATCTTCGGCGACCGCGCAGCGCTCGATATAACCGGCCGCGAATATTTCGTAAGCCGCGTCGGTGCCGCCGCGCGCGGCGGTCACGACAACATCATGCGTCTCGACGCTTCCCTGACGTTCCGCGTCCACGATCGGCACGGTATATCGATCCGGTACCTGCTGAACCGGCGCGACGCGTTCTATCCGGACGTCGGCGACAGCTCGCAGACGCGCGGCACGATCGGGCTCTACTACACCTACCTCGGCCACCAGCGCTTCGGCTATGTGCCGTGGCAGTAGGCGGCGATTGAATCAGTAGCGTGCGCTGCCGGGCGTGCGCGGGAACGGGATCACGTCGCGCACGTTGGACAGCCCGGTCGCGTACGCGATCGTGCGCTCGAAGCCGAGGCCGAATCCCGCGTGCGGCACGCTGCCGTAGCGCCGCAGGTCGCGATACCAGGCGTAATGCGCCTTGTCGAGCCTGGCCTCGTCCATCCGCGCGTCGAGGACGTCGAGGCGCTCCTCGCGCTGACTGCCGCCGATGATCTCGCCGATGCCCGGCGCCAGCACGTCCATCGCCGCCACCGTCTTCCCGTCGTCGTTGACCCGCATGTAGAACGCCTTGATCGCCTTCGGGTAGTTCATCACGATCACCGGCTTCTTCGCGTACGTCTCCGACAGGTAGCGCTCGTGCTCGGATTGCAGGTCGATGCCCCAGCTCACCGGAAACTGGAATGCCTGCGGGGCTTCGCCCAGCACGCGGATCGCCTCGGTGTAATCCATTCGCACGAATTCGGAATCGACGATGCCGGTGAGCTTCGCGATGACGCCCTTCTCGATCCGCTGCTCGAAGAACGCCATGTCGTCCGCGCGCTCCTCGAGCACCGTGCGAAAGACGTGCTTCAGAAGCGCTTCGGCGAGCGTCGCGTCGTCCGCCAGGTCGGCGAACGCGATCTCCGGCTCGATCATCCAGAACTCGGCCAGATGACGGCTCGTGTTCGAATTCTCCGCCCGAAACGTCGGACCGAACGTGTACACCTTCGACAACGCGAGACAGTACGCCTCGACGTTGAGCTGGCCCGACACCGTCAGGAACGTTTCGCGGCCGAAGAAATCCTGCGCGTGGTCGATCGTTCCTTCCGCGGTGCGCGGCAGGTTCGCGAGGTCGAGCGTGGACACGCGGAACAGCTCGCCCGCGCCCTCGGCGTCCGACGACGTGATGATCGGCGTGTTGATCCAGAAGAAGCCGTGGTCGTGGAAGAAGCGGTGGATCGAATGCGCAATGGAGTCGCGCACGCGCGTCACCGCGCCGATCACGTTCGTGCGCGGACGCAGATGCGCGACGTCGCGCAGGAACTCGAGCGTGTGCGGCTTCGGCTGGATCGGATAGGAATCGGGATCGTCGACCCAGCCGACGACACGCACCGCGCTCGCCTGCATCTCGAACGGCTGGCCCTTGGCGGGCGATGCCACCACGGTGCCGGTGATCTCTACCGCGCAACCCGCGGTCAGATGCACGACCTCGTCGGCGTAGTTCGGGACCGTATTGGGCACGACGGCCTGCACCGGGTTGAAGCACGAGCCGTCGGACAGGTGCACGAACGAGATGCCGGCCTTCGAATCGCGTCGCGTCCGGACCCAGCCCGCCAGCACGACCGGCACGTCGGCCGGGGCGCGCCCCGAAAGGATATCGCTGCAGGAAAAGCGCTTCATTGCGTTGGCGGAAGCATGAAAACGGACACTCTACCCGAAGCCCAGCACCCGCCGCGGCGTCTCCCATAACACCTTCCGCCGATCGGCCGGGTCGGGCACGACGTGCTCGAGCAGCATCAGCAGCGGCCCGACGTCGATACGCCGGGGCGCGCGCAGGAACGGCCAGTCGGAAGCCCAGACGCAGGCGTCGGGTGTGAACGCGTCGAGAAGCGCTTCCATGTGCGCGCGGACGTCGTCGTGAGGATGGGGCGCGCGCGAAAATTTGAAATAGCCCGACAGCTTGACGACCGCGCGTCCCTCGCGTCCGAGCCGCAGCAGTTCCTGGAATCCGGGCTCGTGCAGTCCGGCGCCGGGCGACGGACGTCCGCAATGGTCGATCAGCAGGCGCACGGCCGTGCGCTCGAAAAGCGGCGCGAGCGCGCAAAGTTGTGTGTGCTGCACCTGCAGCGACACGCACATGTCGAGCGCCTGCAGCTTCGCGAGCAGCACCTCCGCGGCGAGGTAACGCTCGACGCCGTGATGCGTCGCGTTGAATGCGACACCGACGATGCCGCGCTCGCGCAACGCGAGGAGTTCCGGCTCGCCGATGCCGTTCGAAACCACCGCAATCCCCTTGTAGCGCCCGCGACCGCGCTCGATCGCATCGAGAAGGCAGCGGTTGTCCTCCTCGTAGCCCGAGTTCGGTCCGACGATCAATCCGTGGCGCACACCGTACGCGTCGTGCATCTGCGCAAGCTGCAGCGCGGTCGCCACCTCCTGGCCCGACGGACGATAGAACGTGTTCTCGCCGTACGCGAAGCCGGCAGGATCGAGCACATGGCAGTGACAATCGATCTTCGGCTCGTCGAAGAGGGTCATCGCGGCGGGCGACTCAGCGCCACTCGTCGATCGCCGGCACGCGCAGCGATTCGACCGCCGGCAGGTCGAAACCGAAGTGCGCGGCAAGCAAGGCACGCAGCGCCGCGCGATCGGGGAGTTGGCTCGTGCGCGTGCCGCTCTCGTCGACCACGGTCACGTCGCGGTTCATCACGCTGACGCGGCCGCGATCGGTAAGCGCGCGCAGCAACAGCCGGTTGCGAAACGCCGATGCGGGGTGCGTCGCGATGTAATGGTTCGCGACGATGAAGTCGCTGGCATTGTCGGTCTCGAGCGTCGACGTCCACGCGTCGATGATCCTGCCGTCCTTGCGCGTGCGCATCACCCAGTACGCACCGTCCCGGGCCATCCAGTGCGACGCGTCCGCGGCCGGCGCGTCGCGCAGCAGGAGCGGCGCGGCCGGGGCGAGGCTGCCGAAGCCGGGATCGACGACGAACGTGCCTTCGGCAAGCGGGCTCGTAAGGAACATGTGCGTGCGCGGCACCTCGCTGCGCGGCGCAACCAGCACGACGCGCGCCGAATGACGCGCCGGCGCAAAGCCCAGCGCGTCGAGCACGGCCGCGAACAGTGTTCCATGCTCGAAGCAATAGCCGCCGCGCCCAGCACGCACCAGCTTCGCCTGCAACACGCCGACGTCGAGTTCGATACCCTTGCCGAGCAGCACGTCGAGGTTCTCGAACGGAATGTGGCGCATGTGCGCCCGGAGCAGCCCGGCGAGGGTTTCGTAGGTCGCGTCGGTCGAGCCGCCCCACGCGATGCGTTCGAAGTAGGCGTCGAGGTCGATCGGCACGTTCATCACGGTGAATCGTAGCGCCGCATCGACATCAGCGCGCGCCGCGCAGAAGGCAGTCGTGAAACCGCTGGTCGACCCGGCGAGCGAATCCCTCGGTCGTGAACCGCCGGGTGATCTTCGGACCCGAAAGCACGATCGTCGGCACCACCGCGCGTGGCAGGCGTGCGTGCGCAGCCGTATCGGCGAGTGCGAACACGCGCGCGTAAAGCGCCGTCTGCTCGAACGCTTCGTCGCGCCCGAGCTCGAGATCGTGGCGAATCTCGGCAGTGCTGCTTCCGGTGCGGGCGGAGAGCACGCGCAGCGCAAGTTCCGTGTTGCCCGCCTCGGGCGCCGGCTCGCCCGCATCGTAACGGAGAAGGTCGCCGTCGGCGACGAGCGGAATGCCCGACACTTCGGCCACGGCGCGCTGGAAGGCAGCGTTGCGGCTCGCGTAGCGTCCGGCGTTGTAATCCGCAAAGCGATAGAGATACCGGTCGTACGCCGCCCGATACGCCAGGAGATGCGCGATACCGAAATACACGCCCCCGCGGCGGGAGAACACTTCGTCGCGTACCGGACCGCTCATCGGATACGGATACGGCGCCGCCTTCACCTGCGCTTCGGCAAACGCGACGGCGACCTGCATCGGGCCCCCCGTGCGCACCGGATTGCGATCGGCGAAAAACGTTCGGCCGAGCGGGACGCGCCCGATGAAATCGTCGTAGAGCGCGCTCAACTGCCGCTCGGTCGTGACGGTATCGAGCCGCTCGCTGTAACGCCTGCCGTCGGACGAGCGCAGCGCGAGGGCTGCGTCGAGGACGAGCTCGGGCACGCCGGCGCGCTGGCGCCGCGCCTCGATCTCCCTGCGGGCGATGCGCGCGAGCCCGGGCACCGGAGGATCGGCGCGCATCCCCGATTCCTGCTCGGCAATCGCGATCGCGGCGCAGGCGTTCTCCGCGGTGGTCGCGATGTCGAGCGCCGCGATCGCGGCGTAAATATCGGTCGCCCAGCCCGCGCGGTCGGCAAGGCCCGCCGGAAGATGGCGGGTCACCAACGCGCGACCCTCGGCGCCGGTCAGTCGCGTATGCGCGGGAAGCCCGGGCGGCGGCGCATTGCTCGCGCATCCGGCAAGGCAGATGGCAGCGATTACCGCGAACCGTCTGCGGACGTCGAAATGGCGAACCCCGCCGCCGCTTTGCGTTCCCATCGGACGTAGCATAGAACCGGCTCGACGACGTTGCATGCTTCGCCTTGATCGCCGACCGGCCGTTACGCTTGCACGATGATCGCGTTTCCCCATCGCCGACGTCCGTGACTGCTGAAATCCGTGACTGGATCGTCGAGCACGCCCTCGCCGGTGAAAGCGAGGTGGATATCCTGACGGGTGTATGCGAACGGCTCGAAGCGCTCGGCTGTTGCGTCGTGCGCGCGTCGGTTGCCACGGACCTGCTCGACCCGACGTACGACGGCCGCGGCGTGCGCTGGAATCGCGGACACGGCGGGGTCGAGGAGGCGTTTCCGCGGGCGGATGGCGCGATCGTCAACGAGACCTGGGTCGGCAGCCCGTTCTACGCGTTGTCCGAAGGAGGCTTGACGCGCCTGCGGCGTCGCCTCGACGCAACCGGTCGCCGCGGCGAATTCGCGTTGCTCGACCGGTTCGCCGACGAGGGTGCAACCGACTACGTCGCGTTCGCGACGCGCGTGGGCGAGCGCGCGCGTCTCGGCGAGGGCCAGGGTATCGCTTCGTCATGGCTCACCGACGCGGCGCCGGGGTTCAGCGAGGCGCAGATCGACGCGATTGCCGGCCTGCTGCCCACGCTCGCGCTTGCGTTCATGCTGCGCACGACGTATCGCACGGCGCACACGGCGATCACGACCTACCTGGGAAGCGACGCGGCGATGCGGGTGCTCGCGGGCAATATCGTGCGTGGCCGCGCAACGCCGATCACCGCAGTGGTGTGGTTCAGCGATCTCGTGAGCTTCACGCGGATCGCCGACAGCGTGAGCCCCGACGTCGTGCTTTCGCTTCTGAACGATTACGCCGAAGCGCAGGTGGAAGCGATCGAGATGAACGGCGGTCACGTCCTCAAGTTCATCGGCGACGGCATCCTGGCGATCTTTCCCGAGGACGACGCCACACTGGCGTGCGCGCGAGCGCTCGACGCGGCCGCCGAGCAGACGCGTCGCATCGACGCGTTGAACGCGCGGCGCACCGCCGTATCGCTGCCGGTGACAGCAACCCAGCTGGCACTGCATCTGGGCGAGCTCCTGTACGGCAACGTCGGCAGTCCGCGGCGGCTCGATTTCACGGTGCTCGGACCGGCGGTCAACGAGGCCGCGCGCATCGAGGCGCTGTGCCGCTCGCTCGACCAGCCGGTCATCGTGTCCTCGGCATTTGCGGATGCCGCGGGACCGGCGCGCGAGCGCCTGGTGAGCCTCGGCCGCTATGCGATGAAGGGCGTCGCCCGGCCCCAGGAGCTGTTCACGATCGATCCCGCGTGGCGTTGAAGCGTCGGCGCGAGGTTGTTACCCCTGTCTCAGGTACGGACCGTTGCCTGTGTCTGCGGTCCGTACAGCCAATTGCTGGTCGGGGTGAGAGGATTCGAACCTCCGACATCTTGCTCCCAAAGCAAGCGCGCTACCGGACTGCGCTACACCCCGAACGGCGAATTATGACATCTGCCGTGCGGGCCCCGTGGGCCTGCGCTGTTCGATTCGGCCGTTCACCGCCCGCCATGCCTTGGGTCGGAACTTCGGCGCGTGCGCTGCCTCGTACACCAGACAGACCACCTCGGCGCGAGACGCGCGGTCGCTGACGCCGGCAACCAGGGGAACGCAATGGATCATCGATGGAACGTCGCAGTGCTCGTCGGAAGCCTGCGCCGGGAGTCGTTCAACCGGAAGATGGCGTTGGCGCTGGCAAAGATGGCGCCGCCGGAACTCGCGCTTGAAATCGTCGAAATCGGCAATCTGCCGCTCTACAACCAGGACGACGAGGCGAACCCGCCACCCGCCTCGGCAGCATTCAAATCGCGCATCCAGCAGGCCGACGCGGTGCTGTTCGTCACCCCCGAGTACAACCGTTCGGTCCCCGGCGTGCTGAAGAATGCGATCGACATCGCATCGCGCCCCTATGGCAAAAGCGCGTGGAACGGGAAGCCGGCGGCGGTGATCAGCGTGTCGCCGGGTGCGATCGGCGCTTTCGGCGCGAACCACGCGCTGCGCCAGTCGCTCGTGTTCCTGAACATGCCGGCGCTGCAGCAGCCGGAGGCGTACATCGGTGGTGCCGCCGACCTCTTCGACGCGCAGGGGAACCTTGCCAAGGATTCCACGCGCGAGTTCCTGCACAAGTTCCTCGCGGCCTTCGCCGCCTGGATCGATCGCAACGCGACGTCGCCGCGCGACACCGCCGGCGCCCGTTCCTGATAATCGCAAGCCGGCGCATTCGGTTCATCGCAAGGCGCGCCGCCCGCCATCGGCGAGCGCCCCGCTACGCCTCCGGCCGCATGTGCGGGAACAGGATCACGTCGCGGATCGATGCGGCATCCGTGAGCAGCATGACGACCCGGTCGATGCCGATGCCCTCGCCGGCCGTCGGCGGCAGCCCGTATTCGAGCGCGCGGACGTAATCGGCGTCGTAATACATCGCCTCCTCGTCGCCTGCTTCCTTGGCCTTCGCCTGCGCCATGAAGCGCGCCGCCTGGTCCTCGGGATCGTTGAGCTCGGAGAAGCCGTTGGCGATCTCGCGCCGCGCAATGAACAGCTCGAAGCGATCGGTGACCGCGGGATCGTCCTCGTTCGCGCGCGCGAGCGGCGACACGTCGGTCGGATGCGCGACGATGAACGCCGGCTGCACGAGCTTTTCCTCGGTGGTCGCCTCGAAGAGCTTGAGCTGCAGCAAGCCGACGCCGTCGCTGTCGAACACCTCGACCTCGAACGGCGCGAGCGCGTGCCGCAACGCCGCCACGTCGCCCAGGTCGACCTGAGCGTATTCGATGTTGTGGCGACGGATCGCCTCGGCCATCGTCATGCGCGGAAACGGCGGCGCGAGATCGATCGTTTCACCCTGGTAGACGATCGTCGTCGTTCCGCACACGCGCTGCGCCACGTCGCGCAGCAGCACTTCCGTCAGGTCCATGAGGTCACGGTAGTCCGCGTAGGCCTCGTAGAACTCGAGCATGGTGAATTCGGGGTTGTGCCGCGTGGAGATGCCCTCGTTGCGAAAGCTGCGATTGATCTCGAACACGCGCTCGAGTCCGCCGACGACCAGCCGCTTGAGATACAGCTCCGGTGCGATGCGCAGGTACAGCGGCATGTCGAGCGCGTTGTGGTGCGTCGCGAAGGGCCGCGCCGCGGCGCCGCCCGGGATCGGATGCATCATCGGCGTCTCGACCTCGAGGAAGCCGCGGGCGACGAAGAACTCGCGGATCGCCTGCACGATCTGCGAGCGCTTGACGAACACGTCGCGCGCCTGCGCATTGGTGATGAGGTCGACGTGCCGCTGGCGATAACGCTGCTCCTGGTCGGTCATGCCGTGGAATTTTTCCGGCAGCGGGCGCAGCGCCTTCGACAGCAGCCGCACGCCGGTGCACTTCACCGACAGCTCGCCGGTCTTCGTCCTGAAGAGCGTTCCCGTCGCGCCGACGATGTCGCCGAGGTCCCAGCGCTTGAACGCGTCGAGCACGCCTTCGCCCACGCCATCGAGCGTCACGTACAGCTGGATACGGCCGGACATGTCCTGCAGCGTCGCGAAGCACGCCTTGCCCATCACGCGCTTCAGCATCATCCGCCCGCCGACGGCGACTTCGATCGCTTCGGCTTCGAGTGCGGCGTTGTCCTTGCCGTCGTGCGCGGCGTGCAAGTCGCCGGCGAGGTCGGTGCGCCGGAAATCGTTCGGATACGCGTTGCCCGCCGCGCGAAGTGCGTCGAGCTTCTCGCGGCGCTCGGCGATGATCCGGTTCTCGTCGACCGTTACGTCGTCCGGCGAAGCGTTCGTCCTGTCGCGCACTACACCCCCTGCTTGAGGCTTGCGGAAATGAAATCGTCGAGATCGCCGTCGAGCACCGCCTGGGTATTGCCGACTTCGTAGCCGGTGCGAAGATCCTTGATCCGCGACTGGTCGAGCACGTACGACCGGATCTGGTGTCCCCAGCCGATGTCCGTCTTCGTATCCTCGAGCTTCGCCTGCTGCTCCTGGCGCTTGCGGAGCTCGAGCTCGTAGAGCTTCGATTTCAGCATCGCGAACGCCTCCGCACGGTTGCGATGCTGCGAGCGGTCGGTCTGGCATTGCACGACGATGTTCGTCGGCAGATGCGTGATGCGCACCGCCGAGTCGGTCTTGTTCACATGCTGGCCGCCCGCGCCCGATGCACGATACGTGTCGATGCGAAGCTCGGCCGGATTGATGTCGACCTCGATCGACTCGTCGACCTCTGGATACACGAACACGCTCGCGAACGACGTATGCCGCCGCGCGTTCGCGTCGAACGGGCTCTTGCGCACCAGCCGGTGCACGCCGGTTTCGGTGCGCAGATAGCCGTAGGCGTAGTCTCCGTCGACCTTGATCGACGCGCTCTTGATCCCGGCAATTTCGCCCGGCGACTCCTCGAGCACGTCGACCTTGTAGCCCTTGCGCTCGCAATAGCGCAGGTACATCCGCAGCAGCATCGCCGCCCAGTCCTGCGCCTCGGTGCCCCCGCTGCCGGCCTGGATGTCGACGAACGCATTGCCGGGGTCGAGCGGATTGTGGAACATGCGCCGGAACTCGAGGTCGGCGACGCCGCGCTCGAGCTTGCCGGCATCGGCCTCGACCGCGAGCAGCGCATCTTCGTCGGATTCGGTGCGCGCGAGCGCATAGAGCTCGCTGCTGTCGTCGATCTGCTTTTGCAGCTCACGCAGCGTGTGCACCACGCCGTCGAGCAGCTTCTTCTCCCTGCCGAGCTCCTGCGCGCGCGCCGGGTTGTCCCAGATCTTCGGATCCTCGAGCTCGCGGTCTAGCGTGGCAAGCCGTGTCTCCTTGACGTCGAAGTCAAAGATACCTCCGAAGCTCGCGCGTGCGCGCCTTCAACCCCTCGAGGCCGTTGCCGATCGCATTGACGTGTTCGGGTTCCATGTCGCTCGCCTTCCGCGGTAGTGAACTGCGCATTATAGCGGGCGGTGTGCGCGCAATCCGGCGCAGCACGCGCCGCTTGTCGCACGTAGCCACTGCGCCTCCCGCAAGACGCTCTACCATTGCGGTCATGCGTACACCGGCCGCGCACGCCGCCTGCCAACGATGATGCACACACCCGAAGGCTTCACGCCTTCGCATGTCGCGCCGTCGCTCGTCCCCGGCACGTCGATGGTCTTCGCGTTCGCCGGCGCGAGGCTGCTCGTCGCCGGCGACGAGCTCAACCCGGCGATCCCGCTCGCCGGTGAGCTCGAGCGCATCGGCATCGACGGCACGCGCCACTACCTCGGCCGGCTAGACGGGATCCAATGCGTGGCGTTGCTGTTGCCCGACGACGCGCCGGCGCCCCCCGGGTACGCGCTCATGGGCCTGCGCGCGCTTTTCCTGCGGCTGCCCGAGTCGCTGCTCGCCATCGCGGCGCGCGCGTTCCAGGTGATCGAATGGGAGCGGACGCACCGCTACTGCGGACGCTGCGGCGCCCCGATGCATGACAGGGCGGGCGAGCGGGCGAAGCACTGCGACGCCTGCGGTTACGTCGCCTACCCGCGGATCTCGCCGGCGATGATGGTGCTCGTCACCCGCGAACGCGAGGTCCTGCTTGCGCGCGCGAACCGCTTCCCGGGTGCGATGTACAGCGCGCTGGCCGGCTTCGTCGAGGCGGGCGAGTCGGTCGAGGACTGCATCCACCGCGAAGTGCGCGAGGAAGTCGGCATCGATGTCA
>Ga0308174_10000511_pt1 | contig 16440 bp, 10 predicted proteins | sample PhyPR2_FD_203894 | JGI IMG/M metagenome (GOLD analysis project Ga0308174, IMG submission 203894) | Soil microbial communities from UC Gill Tract Community Farm, Albany, California, United States - DLSLS.P.R2 | ecosystem: Environmental > Terrestrial > Soil > Agricultural land | place: USA...
AGTTGCAAGCTGCGCTCGATAGCCAGTTTGTTCACCAATGCTCCGCGCTGTTTGATCTGACGTTCGATTTCACCATAGCCGAAATCGAAAACAGCCACCAGGGGAGCGGAACTGAATTGTTCGCTGGCAACCGCAACGGATTGCAAGCTGTTCGCCTTCCGGAACGCACGGAGGAAAGCCCGATTGGCGCGGCGTGCGCGGCCGAACACGCCGCCTTTCGATAAAGCAATGGTCCAGGAGAACAGAGAAAAGAGAACCAGGATGGCAACAACTGCTAAAGGAACCGGCCGAAGGTTCTGAAAAATATCCCACAGGTTAAGCTCCGCGGGGAACAGCAAAAGGGGCAATATCCGTGTGTCCTTTCGTTTACCTCGTACTTATTATAGGGAGTCGGCCGTAATTACCGTAGCTTTTGATGTGCCGAAAATCCCAGCCGTTACAATCGGCAGGCTATCTGGTGCGCTCACCGTATAATTCCTTCATCGAATGTTATTGGAGCTGATTGTCGAGAACTATGCCGTGGTCGAGCAATCTCGCATTCGGTTTCAGGAGGGCTTGAATGTACTGACGGGCGAGACCGGCAGCGGTAAGTCGATCGTGGTGGGCTCGTTGGGGCTGCTGCTGGGCGCGCGGGCCTCGGCGGACATGATCCGCAGCGGTGAGGCGCGCGCCAGAGTCTCCGGAATTTTTTCCATGGAGCCGCGACCGGACGTGACGGCCTTATTGGCGGAAGCCGGGATAGATGAATCTAACGATGGCGAGTTGATTGTCGAGCGCGAGATTACCGCCAACGGGAAATCCCGGGCATTTGTCGGAAACCGCCCCGTCACCACGGCGCTGCTCCGGCTGCTGGCGCCCGCCTTGGGCGATATCCATGGCCAGAACGAGCAGCAATCGCTCTTCAATGCCCAGGCGCAGCGAAATCTGCTTGACGAATACGGGCGCGCTTTAGACTTGCGTGCGCAAGTGGGTCGCGTGTATTCCGAGTGGAAGAGTTTGGGCGAAAAGCTGGAAGAGCTGAACCGGAACGAGCAGGAAAAACTTCGGCTTCTGGACCTCTGGTCCTTCCAGCGCCGGGAAATCGACGACCTTCAGCCGAAGCCCGACGAAGATACGGTGCTGGAAACGGAGCGCAAGGTTCTGCAAAACGTGACACGGCTGCAGGAGAGCGCGGCTGCGGCGTTCGGCTTACTGTATGAGAGCCCCGAAAGCGCAACCACCCAGCTAGGCCAGGCGCTGAAGCGGATGGATGAGCTGATGCGGATTGATGAAAGCGTAGCCGAAATGTCCGCTTCGATGAAGCAGGCGACAGTGCTATTGGAGGATGCGTCCTACGCATTGCGGGATTACGTCGGGCGATTAGAGGGCGACCCCGCGCGCCTGGAAGATGTGGAATCCAGGCTCGCTGCCCTGGACCGCCTGAAAAGAAAATACGGCCGCACCCTGCAGGAGGTCTTGGCATTTCGTGACGACGTGGCGCGGCGTATCGATGAGGTGGAAAATTCGGCTGAACATCGCTCCGCCTTGGAAAAACAGCGCGACGAGCTGGCTAAAGAATACGGACGCCTCGCCGGCGAGTTGAGCCGCGTGCGTACTGCCGCAGGGGTGAAGTTAAGCAATCAGGTTGAGAGCGAACTGAAGAGCCTGGCGATGAGTGGGACGCAATTTCAAATCGCCGTGACGCAAGCCGAGTGGACCGCCTCCGGTATCGATCAGGTTGGATTTCTCGTGTCGCCCAATCGCGGCGAAGAATTGAAGCCGCTCGAAAAGATTGCCTCAGGCGGCGAACTGTCGCGGATCGCTCTGGCGCTGAAGACCGCAATCGGCGACGCCGGCCGGCATCGCGGCGTACCGACGCTGGTGTTCGATGAGGTGGATGCCGGCGTGGGCGGTGCGGCGGCAGCCGCGGTTGGTAAGCGGCTAAAGGCGCTCTCACGTGCGAACCAGGTGATCTGTGTGACGCACCTGGCGCAAATCGCCGGATTTGCGGATCACCAGTATGCGGTTTCGAAGCGCGAGAAGAAAGGCCGCATCACCACCCAAATCGAAGAGCTGGGCCGAGAGGAGCGGGCGCGCGAAATCGGAAGGATGCTATCGGGAGAACAGATCACGCCTGAAGCGCTGAAGCAGGCGGAGCAGTTGATCCAGGCTGGAAATTGCGGGTGATCCCCGGCTAATCCGGATATTTCGCGCTGGCGATCCGGATGTCGTGGTCGGTGAATTTATGATGTCCGCCCGGAAGCTCCACGCGGATCATGTGGCAGGAGACGCAGGGTGCTTTCGTTGCTACCTTGCAAGCCTTCGCCCCCGGCTTGCCCCCGCCGTGGCACGCCTGGCATTTTGAATCGTAATCGGCGTCGTTGTGGTCCACTTCGCGATGTGGATCGTGACAGGCCACGCAACTGATTCGGCGATCATCCGTGTCGTAACACTTGCTGTTGGCCAGACGGTAAGGCTGGAACCGCACATTCGCGGTCCCGTGCGGGCCGTTCATCGCAATCTGCGCCCATGTCCGGTGGCATTGGCCGCAGAAGTTTGAGATCTCTTCCGTTGTCATCGCCGGCAGTTTCGCCATCGCAAACAGCTTCGGGTCGCCCTTTTTCAGACCTTGCAAGTGATCGTCAGTCGGCCCGTGACAGCGTTCGCACTGCACACCCGGCGTCATCGTATCCAGTGTGACCGCTGATTTCGAAGCGCCATTCGTGCTGTGGCACCCGAAGCACAACGCCGCCTCCCGTGGCCCCATGTAGCGCCCGGCTGCTTCGAGTATCGTCGTCGGGTGCAGCTTCTGCGCGCCCATCGTCATGTCCAGCGCATCCGGCTCCCGGTAGAAGCTGGCCCGGCTTTCGTACATCGCTCCGTCTTTCATAAAGACATAGGTCTGCCCCGCCGCCCCAAGCCCGAATGCCCAGCCGAGCGGAGTCGAGAACGTCTCAACTCCATCCGTGACCGTGTAGACACTGGCATCACCGCGCCGTTCGATGCGGTAGGAGTAGCGCCCCAACTGCGCGGTCAAGACCGGATGCTTTCGCAAAATGCTACATTCCGCCACCGTTTCCATGGCGTGCGCCATCGACGTAGCGGGATGCAGTTGCGCCTGCGCTTTGTGGCAGGTTGCGCAGTTTCTTACTTCACGAAATGGAATGGGGGCATGAATACCCGCGCCCGGTTCGCTCGTTTGCCCGAACAGAGCGGCGCTCGTGATCAATAAACCAGCCAGCCCGGCTGCCTGCCGCCTCATTTCGGTTCTGGCTTGCCGCGGTCGCGTGTTTCCGAAGCCGCTGCATTTTCGTCATACGATTTCCGCAGCTTCAGAAACTCGGCGCGCTCACGCGTAGCATCTTCTTTTCGTCCAGCCTTCCGGTAGGCGGTTGCCAGGAAGAAGTGTACCTGGGGGCTGCCGGGCTCCAGGCGTCCCGCCATTTCCAATTCTTTTATGCCCTGTTGGAGATTCATGTTGCTCTCCATCAGAATGCGGCCCAAAACGGCGTGCGCCGCGAAAGAATCGCGGGAAGCTTCCACCGCCCTCTCTGCGTAAGGTAATCCGGTCTTATAATCCTGCCTCTGGGCGTATTCGCCCGCCATGGTAACGAGTGTGGGAACGTGATTGGGCGTGATCGCCAACTCTGCCTTGAACTGCTCCAGCGCCTGGTCGGCATCGCTGTACAGCAGAAAAGTGCCAAACAAATAATGGATGTTCGATTGCTTCGGATACTTATCCAGCAGCCGCTTAAATTCGTTCTGTGCCTCGCTCATGCGCAGCGCCGTCGCGTCGAACATGGCGCGCCCCACATCCATCACCAGTTCATGGTCGGCCGGTGGAACCTCGGCGGGAAGCAGCGGTTTTCGCAGCCCGGCAATTCCCATCGCCTGCACGTAATCCGGCAAGTCCTTCCCGTGCTGCGAAAATTCAACCAACAGCTTCATCGCTTCTTCGTAGCGCTCATACCGGGTCAGCAGCATCGCCAGATGGTATGTGGTTACGTCGGAAATCTGCTCGCTTTGCCCCAGGCCCAGCGTGTTGCCCCGCTGTAAATGCCGCAGCGATTCCAGATATTGCTTCGTCTCGAATTCACATAGCCCGAGCATGGCCCACGCTACCGCCACATTCGGATTCGTCACGGTCAAATGCCGGAATGCATCGCGACCTTCGACATATCTGTCGAGCTGGTAATTCAGCATCCCCAAGTTCCACCAGCCCTCTTCCCAGGAAGGCTTGATGCGCAGTGCCTGCGTATACAGCCGGATGGCATCGTCCACCCGATTGGCGCGCCCGGCGTCCTCGGCCTGTTTTGCCAGCCTGTCGAATGTGGATTGTGCGGGCGGCGCGGGCGGCTTCACCTGCCGGGCGCTGAGAACGGCGCTCAAACAGAGCAGGAGAAAGAGCTTCATTGTTGACTCGCCCTCACCCCGGGTTGCGCAGCCTGGCGCTCGGCATTCAATTTGTCGACAATGGCGCGTTCCCGGTCACCCTGCGGCTTGAGCTTCTCGCGGTAATAAATCGTTGCCAGCATCACATGTGCTTCCAGGAATGTAGGCGCAGCCTTCACAATCGACTCCAGCTCCGCCCTGGCTTGCGCTTCCTTTGATTGTCCGAAGTGGACCGAGGCGATCTCAAAACGCGCTGATAAGTCGCCGGGTCGTACATCCAGGGCATGTTGCAGATAAGGCAGTGCGCGATCGTATTCTTGATCGATCCGTAACAGAAGGCCCATTCTCAAGTTCGCGTCGAAGTTGTTCGAATCGTGCTCCAGTTCCTTCTCAAACGCCTTTTGGCCACCCGCCTGGTCGCCCGTGTAAAGCAAGGCAAGGCCGTAATATGAATAAACGTCCGGCAGGTTCGGATTCATCTCAATTGCCTTCTGGATGTCGGCCAAAGCCCCCTTGTAATCGCGGCCGGTGAATTTTGCGGTGCCCATCAGCAGACGCACTTCAGCGGAATCCCCGCGGCGCGTGATCTGATTAATTACTAACTGCGCCTGCGTCGTCTCGCCATCGCGCGCCAAGGCCGTGCCCAGCAGATAGGCGATGCCCAAATTATCCGGATTGGCGCGGTGCATCGGGCTCAGCAGATCAATTACTTTCTTGTTTTGGCCCATGCGCAGATCGCAATCGGCCAGCAGCAACATCGCCTGAATATTTGTCGCGTCGGTCTCGCGCACTTTCTCAAGTTCCTCAATCGTCTTGCTGAAATTGGCGGCCTTGTAATACGCAAGGGCCAGGTTCAGGCGAACAGCCGGGTCGGGTTTCTTCTCCAATGCACGCTTGTATTCGGCGATGGCATCCGCATACCGGCCGGTGCCCACCAGCGCGGCAGCCAGATTCGAGCGAACCTCCGGCACATTCGGATACATATCGAGGAATAAATCGTAGTCGCGGATTGCCTGGTCGAATTTCCCCTGCTGTTGCAGCGCAATGGCTTCTTTCAACAGTTCCTGGGGCGATTGCTTGCTTTGGCCGCACAAGCTTCGGCCGCACAATAGGACCGCGCACAAAGCGGCCGCTGCCAGACGGTACATCACGATTGCGTGCTCTATCCTAACACGCAAAAACCCGACAGGGCGGGTTGTTAGCCGCGTGTGGCGATTTATCGCGCCGGCTGTCTAGCCGGCCACGCCTACTTGCCTTCATCCTCCACCTCAACCGCATAAACCGAGGCGTAGTTCACCACCGGCTCAAACGATAAAACCAGCTTTCCTTGCGCATTCGGCTTCAGTCCATGGAAAGTCTTCGCCATCGCGCGCATCCCGCCCACCTGCTTATAAATATCCAGATTCTCAAGCAGCCGTACGCCATTGCAGTTCACGTTGAAGACCCGGTTCCCCGCGCCTGAACCCGCCGGAGCCTGCGGCCCTCCCCAATAGGTCTCGGCGAAATGCAGCGTCACGCTGTAAGAGTCCCGCGTGTCGGCCGGTATCGCGTAGCTGAAATTGCCATATCGTTCGCCTGCGTAGAGATCCGGATCGGGCGTCCCTGTTACCGCGTCCTTATGAATCGACATCTGCCCGCCGCTGTAGAACGTATCCGGACTCCAGAATCGCCCCTGGTGATCCGTAAACGAGGTTTGCTGCGCAACGAAGCGAATGGGAATCTGCCGGTCAGGCGTACCCGGAAGAATCTCAATGGCGTTCACCATGGGCTGTCCCCGCTGGCTGATGAATTCCAGTTTCAGGTTTCCGTCCGGCCCCGGATGCACATCGCGAAAGACTCGTTCATCCGCGATGTTCGGCCCGTCAGCGTCGGCCAGAACGTCGAAATTGTCGATCAGGTTCTGCCCGTTCAATTTAATCAGGAACGTACGGCTATTTTCTCCGCCGCCGGTCGTCATTCCCGGCCCGTAAACCGTCTCGACAAAGAACAGGTGAAGCTCGTAGGACCCCGGCTTCAGCGGAACATTGTACGAAAACTCGCCGGTCCTGATGTTCTGGAAGAGCATCGGGTCACTGGTCCGCCACAAAAATTCGTGCGGGCAGTTTCCAGGACGGCCGCCCGAAAAGTATTCGTCGCACTGCCAGGCATTCCCCATCGGGTCCGTGTGGCCCCGCATAGTGCAGCCGGCCAGCAGACGGATTGCCGCGCCCGGCGCGATTGCCGCGGCAGCCGTTGGAAGCAGCATGGAAGAGCCCGCCGGAGGCGAATCCACTGCTGGCTGGCTTGAAAATCTCCAGACCGATACCGCAGCAAGCGCCACGCCGGCCGCGATGACCAGATAGATCCACCGCCGGTGGTTGGAATCCTCCCCTTCAGCTTCCGCTGAAATAGCCGCGGAGTCTGCGGGCGTGCACGAACGTACGGATTCGATCGGCGAACCCGCCGCTTCGCCGTCCTCGTCCACCACGGGCGGTTCTGTCGCGCAGACAGAGCGGGGGCACGTAAATACAGGGACGTATGTCCCCGGGGAAAGGACGATTTTGACCGCGTCATGCGCCCCTTCGAGCGCGTAGTATTCCTTTAACTTCTTGCGGAGCCGGTGCGCTTCAACTCGCGCAATCGCGTCCTGGCTGGGGTCGAATTCGGCCGGGCGTCCCAGCACCTCCGTGGCGATGTTGTATTCCTTGATTTGATCGGCTTCGCCCTCGAAATACTTGTGGCACAGGTAGACCAGCAGCCTTGCCAGCCGGGGCGATCGAACGAACCGCTCCGAAGCCAAAACCGCTGCTAACTCGGCTCGCTCCCGCTCGGAGGGCAGCGCAATTGAGTTCCCCATAGAAGTAACGTAAGTCTTATATATCATAGGAGCGCTGTTGCATGTTAGGGAACTGACAGCGATTACAACGCGAAACGGTTACATCTAACGCGGACGGTCGTACTGGCTAGTACGTACCAGAAAACAAAGCACATCCACCAACGCCCCGAGCTCTCAATAGCCAGGGCGACGTAACAGCCGTAACCTGACGCAGCCCACGGCTTCCACCTATACTCCAGAGAAGCAATTTCCCGTTAAAGGGGGGAGATTCATATTTTTATGTTTAAAGGCTTGAAGTGGGTCCTCATAAGCGCGCTGCCGGTTTGGATGCTTTTGCTATCGGCTCCCGGCGTGCGCGCGCAAAGCACGAACGGTACCCTAACCGGCACCGTTGACGATGCGTCGGGCGCGGTCATTCCCGGGGCTTCCATCACATTGAAGAACGTGAACAGCGGCGATGAACGGCGGACCGTTACTAATAATGACGGGTTCTTCTCCATCAACGCCGTTCCGCCCGGCGACTACACCGTCTTGATCGAAGCGAAGGGATTTCAAAAGCTCGAGCGGTCGGGAGTCCACTTCGATTCGGGCGACCGGCGCAATCTGTCGAACCTGGCGCTTCAGGTAGGCACTTCGACGGAAACGGTTGTGGTCAGCGCCGCGGCCGAGTCGATTACACCCGTCGATTCCGGCGAGAAGTCCGTTGTCATAAGCTCCAAGCTCATGCAGAACGTGCAGATCCAAGGTCAGAACGCCGCGGAGTTCATAAAAATCCTGCCAGGCTTCTCTCAAACGGGCTCGCTTACGCCTTCCGCCTTTAATGGACAGCAGCAAAGCACCGGCGGCGGCCCGGTAGGCAGTTTCTCCGCCAATGGCCTTCGCACCGCCGCGCTGGATATCACTTCGGACGGCGCGCACATTGTCGACCCAGGCTGCAACTGCGGGCAAGCGGTCAATACGCAGGTAGATATGACGTCGGAATTGAAGGTGCTGACCTCGAACTTCGGAGCCGATAACGCCAAGGGGCCAGTGGTGATTTCTGCAGTCGGCAAGTCAGGCGGCAGCCAGTTCCACGGCGAAGCATATTTGTACGCTCGGAACAATGTTTTCGACGCAAACAACGCGTACAACAATTCCCTCGGCTTCTATGCCAACGGCAAGCCGATCGGGCCAAAGCCGGACACTTACTTCTACTACCCGGGCGCAAACATCGGTGGCCCGGTTCTGATTCCCGGCACGAACTTCAACCACAACCGCGACAAGCTGTTCTTCTTCTTCGCATACGAGTACTACAAGCAGCAGGTCCAGGATCCGAGCCATGATGTATTCACGTCCTTCGTGCCCACGGCCGAAATGCGAGCCGGCAACTTCACGCAATCCTATCTGAACAGCATCACGGCTTCGAACTCCGGGTACGCGATCACCGGCGCCGCAACCAGCGGCCCGTTCGGCACGAAGACCGGTCAGATTCCGGCGAGTTCCATCAATCCGGTTGGTCTGGCCATGATGAATCTGTATCCGCTGCCGAACACCAGCGCGTTTTCAAACCCGGGCGGGTACAACTACATCTTCGCGACGACTCACTCGGACAATCAGTACCAGCTTCGCCCGCGTATCGACTGGAGCATCAACGACAACACCAAGCTGTTCGTAAGCTACAACCGGCAGCGCGAGTTGAATCACAATAACAGCACGGAGTGGTGGGGCACCAATCCGACCGTGCCCTATCCGTCAGCGCTCCAGCAAGGCAATTCTTCGGATTCCATCTCCGCGAACCTGACGAAAGTCTTTACTCCCACGCTCACGAACGAGTTCATCTTCACCTACACGAACCTGGATGTGCCGAACACATTCGTGAACCCCGATAAAGTGGATCCCGCCAAGGCCGGCATCAATTATAAGTATTTGTTTAACAATCAGCCACACACGGTTTTGCCGGTCATGACCGGTTGGAGCGACGGCGTGGCCAACATGTTGAATCCCAGCGGCTTCCAGGCAGCGAATGGCAACCTGTACGCCAACAAGTGGCTGCCGACCATTGCCGATAACGTCTCCTGGGTGAAAGGGACCCACACCATGAAACTCGGCTTTTACTGGGAACACACGAAAAACCAGCAGCCGAGCAACAGCTATCAGAACGGCGAATTTCAGTTTGCGAACTGGAGCCAGGGCAGCACCGGGAATGCTTACGCCGATATGCTGACCGGCGTTATCACGGGCTATAACGAATCGAACTTCGATTACATTCTGCCGATGCACTATACATCTATCGCTTTCTTCGGAATGGATTCTTGGAAGGTCTCCAGGCGGCTGACACTCGATTACGGGCTGCGCTTCGATCACTTGGGCCCATGGACCGAAGACAACGGAACCGGCGCGGCTGTGTTCGTGCCAAGCCTCTATGACCCGAATGGGCAGGCTTCGGACCTGACGGGATTTACGTGGCACAAGCGCGATCCATCGATTCCGAACTCAGGCACGAGCTCGCGTGCGTTCTTTTACAACCCGCGTTTGGGCTTCGCCTGGGATATCTTCGGAAGCGGCAAAACGGTGCTTCGCGGTGGGGTGGGTTGGTATCGGTACCATGACGAGCAGAACGTGCAGGCGAGCGCCTTCGGCACCTCGGCTGGATCTTTCACCTATGCCGTACCAAACCCGGCTAACAACCAGCCTTTGACGTTCGCGGGATTGGCCGCCTTGACACCCGGTACCGCTGTTCCTGGAACAAATTCGCTCGATCCGAGTGACAGCCAACAGCCGGAGACGCGAAGCTACAGCTTCACCATTTCACAGCGCGCACCCGGCTCGTCGCTATTCGAGATCTCGTACGTAGGCAACCAGGCCAGATATCTCAATAACTGGAATAACAACTACGGAAACCTGAACCAGATCCCGTACGGAACGCTGTTCCAATCTCAGAATATCGGGATGTTCGGAAAGGCGGGAAACATCAGCAACTCTCCGGATACTACCGACCTGCAACCGTTTCCGCTGTATGGCACGATTCACCAGACTATCCACACCCTCTACTCGAACTACAACTCGCTGCAGGCGAGTTGGAACAAGCAAAGCGGCCGCGTGAATTACCTGGTGAACTACACCTTCAGCAAGTCGCTGGGGATTCTGGGCGAGGGCGGCAACAATGGTGTCGGCGATCCCACCACTCTCCGGAACAACTACGGTCCGCTGCCGAATGACCGAACCCAGGTGTTCAATGCAGCTTACATCGTGCAGTTGCCCGATCCCATCCACTCGAATAAGCTCCTGAAGGGAGTGGTCAATGGCTGGCAGATCTCGGGCGTCACCCAGATCCAAAGCGGCTCGCCGATGCAGGGGCAAGTCAGTTCGAACTTCGGGATGGGCGGAACACTTCTGCCCGGAACGACTCTACAAAACGGCGTGGATGTCAGCGGCGTGGGATTGAGCAACGATATCATTACAGGCAGCCCCACCATCAGCATGCAGCCCGTTCTGACCTGCGATCCAAGAAAGGGCCTGGCGAACGACCAATTTGTTAATGGCAACTGCTTCGCGCCGCCTTCACCGGGTCACAATGGCTCCTTCATTTTCCCGTATATAAAGACGCCTCCGTTCTGGAACAGCGACCTGTCGCTCTTCAAGAACTTCCAAATTTCGGAGTACAAGAAGATCCAGTTCCGCGTCTCGGCATATAACTTCATCAACCATCCGCTGACGGCGTTCAATCCGGCGGGCGGCGATTCCAACTTGACCTTGAGCTTCGACTCCGCCGGCAAGCTGGCGAACAAGAACTTCGGTTACGCCAATTACCTCTACGGCGCTCGAAGCATCCAGTTCGTGTTCAAGTTCTACTTCTAATGGGAATGGTAGGGGCCGGGCATACCCGGCCCCTGGAGATTGGAGATTGGACACTTGGAGGTTCACTGAATGGCCCTCGCGTGGATCTCCACCTTCTGCGACCCGTGATATCACCGAAACGGAGCGGGAAGCGTAAGCGCCCTAGTTCGGGCGGCTCCAGATGATTCTCATGGGAGGTCGGGGTAACAAGCCATCCGCCTGCCTTGGCCATGCAAAACGTACTCAATCGCCGCATGGAAGCTCACCTTATTCCAGAGATAGCGTGTGCTTCCATGATCGGTCCAATACCGGCGACGCTGAACGCTTGGGAAAGCACTGCGAAAGGAGCGGGTGGCATAAGCCTTGCAATCGGAAAGCATGCGTTCCGGCTTTGTGTCACCTGCGATGACGGCGTGTACGTGATTCGTCCGGACGTGGATAGCGTGAGCGATCCAGTGGCGGTGCGCGCATACGCATCGAATGGTGTCCAGGGTAATGCGCCGGGCTTCCGGATCTAGTTTCCAGGGTTCCTCACGTAAATGCACTCGCCACCAGGTTTGCCGGCGAGGGTTGGCTGCCAGCAATGGGCTGCCGGGAAGGCAGTGCTCTGCATCGACCCAGCCCTTTTTCGATCCTGGCAGGTGTGTGCCGTAGGTCGAGAATGTTAACAAGTAGGCCAGCGCCGGCACAAAAGTCAGTCTCTGATTGGGTTCGGAACTCTCATTGCCCCCACTTAGGGCGCTTACGCTTCCCGCTCAGTTTCGACATGTCTCACGTCAGTAAATGTCCAAACTCGAGGGGCATGCCCGGCCCTTCTGTTACAAATTCACTTTTCTCAGCCTCAGCGCATTCCCAATTACCGATACCGAGCTGAACGTCATGGCTGCGCTCGCGATCATCGGGCTCAGCACGATCCCGAGGAAGGGATACAGCACACCGGCCGCGATCGGAACACCCAGCGCGTTGTAAACGAACGCCAGAAACAGGTTCTGGCGAATGTTCCGCATGGTCGCGCGGCTCAAGCGGCGGGCGCGCGCCAGTCCTCGCAGATCGCCTTTTACTAGTGTGATGCCGGCACTCTCCATCGCGACATCCGTGCCGGTGCCCATCGCAATCCCAACATCTGCCTGCGCCAGCGCGGGCGCATCGTTCACGCCATCGCCCGCCATCGCCACCCGGTGCCCTAGCACTTGAAGCTGCTTCACGGCCTCGGCCTTCCGCTCCGGCAGCACCTCGGCTTCGATTTCATCGATGCCCAGCTTGCGGGCTACGACCTCCGCGGTGGCCCGGTGATCGCCCGTGAGCATCACCAGGCGTATGCCTTGCGCGTGCAGCATCCGAATGGCTTCCAGTGATGTTTCCTTTACTGGATCGGCCACGCCGAGCATGCCCGCCGCCGTTCCGTTCACGGAGACAAACATGACAGTCTGCCCTTCTTTCCGCAGAGCGTCAGCCTTGTCGGCATCGCGGCCATTTGTGCCAAACATGGCGCTGTTGCCAACCATCACCGTGCGGCCCTCCACCGTTCCGCGAACGCCCTTGCCCGTGCTGGATTGAAAACCCGTCGCGCTCGCCAGCGCGATATTGCGCTCCTTCGCGCCTGCAACAATCGCCGCCGCTAAAGGATGCTCGCTGGCCTGCTCAAGGCTGGCGGCCAATCGCAGCAGTTCCGTCTCGTCGTATCCGTTCAGCGCCCCAACGGAAATCAGCTTCGGCTTGCCTTCCGTCAGCGTGCCGGTCTTGTCGATTACGAGCGTGTCAACCTTCTCCAAGGTTTCCAGCGCTTCCGCATTGCGCACGAGCACGCCGGCTTGCGCGCCGCGGCCGGTTCCCACCATGATGGCCATTGGGGTGGCAAGGCCCAGCGCGCACGGGCAGGCAATAATGAGCACCGCGACCGCGCTCAGCAGCGCATGGGCCAGGCGCGGCTCCGGTCCGTATACTGCCCAGCCGATCGCGCTCAGAACCGCCACCGCGACCACCGCCGGAACAAACCATCCCGCCACGATGTCCGCCAGGCGCTGGATCGGAGCCCGCGATCGCTGCGCCTCCCCCACCATTCGGACAATCTGCGCCAGCAGTGTTTCGCTTCCCACGCGCTCCGCTTGCATAATCAGGCTGCCGGTCCCGTTCACCGTGCCTCCTGTAACGCGCGTGCCCGCCGTCTTCTCCAACGGCACGGATTCGCCCGTCACCATCGACTCATCCACCCAACTCACGCCGTCCTGCACCACGCCATCTACGGGCACCTTCTCGCCCGGACGGATGCGCAGCCGGTCGCCTGGCCGTACGTGCTCCAGCGGAACGTCTTCCTCATGGCCGTTGGCATGCACCAGCCGCGCGGTCTTCGGCGCAAGGCCCAGCAGAGAACGTATAGCACTGGATGTTTGGCTGCGCGCCCGTAGTTCGAGAACCTGGCCCAGCAGCACCAGCGTCACGATCACGGCCGCCGGCTCAAAGTAGACCGACAGTGCGCCGCTGTGCGGGTCGCGGAAAGCGGCAGGAAATACCCAGGGAAACAGAATCGCCGCCACGCTGTAGATATACGCCGCTCCAGTCCCGAGCCCGATCAGCGTAAACATATTCAGATGCCGGCTCACTACCGATCGCCATCCCAGCTCGAAGAACGGCCATCCGCCCCACAGCACTACCGGTGTTGCGAGGGCGAATTCCACCCAGGGAAATGCGCCCATCGCAAAGATCATTAGAGCTAGAATGGGCGCGGTTAGTGCGACGCATATCCAGAAGCGCCGCGTCATATCGCGGAGTTCCGGATTGTCCTCCTTCGCCGTTACCGTGCGCGGCTCCAGCGCCATGCCGCAGATCGGACACGACCCGGGGCCTTGCTGCACAATTTCCGGATGCATCGGGCAGGTATACTCGACGCTTTCCTCCATCGGCTCTGGTTCCAGCGCAGCCCCTGAATATTTTCCCGGGTCGGCTTTAAACTTCCGAACGCAAGATGCGCTGCAGAAGTAATGCCGCTGCCCCGCGTGTTCCACCGTGCCCGCAGCCCTGTCTTCCGCCACGTTCATCCCGCAGACAGGGTCGCGATGGAGGGTTGCTGGCTGGTTTACGATTTTGAAGGCCGGTTCCATTGACATATCGCTTCACTTCCCCTCATCCAGAGCTTCCAGAATGGGGCACTCAGTCGCGGGGCCATGCCCGCTGCATCTCTTCACCAAGTGCTCCAGTGCTCGCTTCATCGCTTCCAGGCTGCGGATCTTTTCTTCCATCTCTGAGATCTTTGCCCGCGCCACGGCGCGAACCTCCGCCCGGTCCCGCTTCCGGTCCACCCGCAGGCAAAGGAGTTCGCGAATCTCCGCCAGCGTGAAACCTAGCTCTTGCGCGCGCTTGATGAAACGCACCCGGCGCACGCTTTCATCGCCAAATGTCCGGTACCCGGAAGGCAGCCGTGGCGCTTCGGGCAGCAAACCCTCGCGCTCGTAATAGCGAATCGTCTGCAGATTCACTCGGCCTCGCTCCGCTACTTCACCGATTTTGAGACTCATGGGCGCCCCTCGACTCCCATCCTAAACCCTATACCTAACTATAGTGTCAAGGCTTGCGACCCGCCGATGGCGCGGGCGACGCTGGCAGCATATTCCGAATCGCCGCGATCCGCCACCCTGCGGAACCGTTGACGATCACGAACGTCGTCCACATCCGGCGCGTTTTTCCTCCGGCTAATCCGCTCAGTTCATAGCGTCCGTCCGCGATGGCGACTTCGGGCGTCAGAAAGCGAACGGACTCAATCTCAATCGAACGCTTGCCGCCAGTCCGCTCGGAAGATGCCATCGTGCCGCGTACAATCGCGGCGCGGCCTTTCCGCCACTCTCCCGAGGACACCAGTTGATCGGCATCGGCCGTAAACAGACTCTGGATGGCGGCTGCATCCATGTGCTGCCGCGCGTCGACATACTTCTTTACTACGTCGCGAATCGCCGCGTCCTGGGCCAATAAGCCGCTGGCCGTTGCAAGAAGAAGTAGATATTTCATCTCGTGGAACCCCCAGCCTCATTTTCGATCCCGAATATTCGGGGCGCAAGAATCCAGGCGCGCAATCGTCTTGGCGCGTTTCGGGCCTCAGGACGTATGCTTTGTGATCCAGTCGCCGATGATTTGCAGAACGGTGGGTGAAATAGTTTCTGAGATAGTAGCGTATTCCCAACTGAGGCCCGTATCCGCTTTTTGGAACATGTAATTTAACCCGGGCAGAAGCTGAATGGTCACGTCAGGGTTGCCGCCGCGAGCGAAGGCCGCTTTCATGGCCGCGATGTTCTGCTCGGGGTCTAATTGCATGTCCCTATCGCCATCCAGCGCGAGAACCGGGCATTTCACCTTTTCTAATGTTGGCGCGGGGTCATAGAACAGGAAGAAGCGGGTCCAGGGCGATCTCATAAGAGGAAGCTGCTTCTCCCAGGGCTTCGCGAAAGGCTGGTCTTCATCGCGGATATCTACGGTTTTTTTGCCCTCGCGCACGGCTTTGTAAAGTGCTGCTCCGATCCTTTTGTCGGCTTTGATCTGCTCCTCGGACAACCCGGCGGCCTTCTCGGCGCGTTCCGTTTGGGCAATCAGCACCTGGTAGCCCGGCACCGCCGTTCCGGCCAGCAGCACGATGAAGGAAACCTCTGGCATCTGTACGGCCGCCATAGGGGCGACAATCGCGCCTTCGCCGTGGCCGATCAGTCCGAGATGCTTGGGATTCAACTCGCTTCGGGTCAGCAGGTAACGGACGCCCGCTTCCGCATCGGATGCGAAGTCCTGAGTTGTAGCGGCTTTGAAGTCACCGGTTGATTTTCCGACGCCGCGATCGTCAACGCGGAGAACCGCGATTCCATGGCGGGTCAGATAATCGGCTAGAACCAGAAAGGGCTTGTGGCCGGCCATGGTCTCGTCCCGATCCTGGGGCCCGGGTCCGCTGATAAGCAGCACGGCTGGGAACGGACCGCCCTCTTTCGGCTCCGTGAGCGTTCCGGCGAGCTTGACGCCTTCGGCCTGCGCGTTCACGTACTGGACTTGCTCCTGTAAGTACGGGAAGGGCGGTTTGGGCTCTTGCGGGCGCGGGTTCTGCGCGAAAGCCAAAGCGGCCGAACTCCCCAAAAGGCATACCAGTGCGCGATGTAAGCACATTGAGAACATGATACGAATTGCGCGCGGATGCGAAACTAAAGAATAAAATTGATGACCGGAAACGAGATTCGCGCGAAATTCCTCGAGTACTTTGCCGGGAAGGGCCACAGAATCGTTCGCAGTGGATCTCTAGTGCCCGCAAGCGATCCCACCCTGCTGTTCACGAACGCGGGCATGAACCAGTTCAAAGAAACATTTCTTGGACTGGAGAAGCGTGACTACACGCGGGCGGCCTCATCGCAGAAGTGCGTGCGGGCGGGCGGAAAACACAACGATCTGGAAAACGTCGGCTACACACGACGCCA
>Ga0308174_10000512_pt1 | contig 16440 bp, 11 predicted proteins | sample PhyPR2_FD_203894 | JGI IMG/M metagenome (GOLD analysis project Ga0308174, IMG submission 203894) | Soil microbial communities from UC Gill Tract Community Farm, Albany, California, United States - DLSLS.P.R2 | ecosystem: Environmental > Terrestrial > Soil > Agricultural land | place: USA...
GCCGGCTTCACGCAAATGCTCGCTAGCCGTGGCGTCGGCCGCCCAACCAAGGAGCAGGCCCTCGGACTGATGGCCCTCGACGCGCGTCGGGATATCCTCGATGCGGTTGCGACCGCTCACTATCCCGCGCCCACCATCGACGATCTGATGTCCCTGACGGCGGTCGGTGTAACGGGCCCTTACATCAGCCAAATGGCCCAGGTTGGTTATCGGCCGAAGTCGATCGAAGCGCTGATCGAATTCAAGGCGCTGAACATCACGCCGCAGTGGATTGGTGGGTTTGTCCGCGCAGGCTACGCAAATGTTCCGGGTGACGAGCTTGTCCAGCTGAAGGCCATGAACATCACGCCCGATTACGTCGCCGGTTTCGAGCGTGCGGGATACCCGAATTTGCCGGTCGACACCCTGGTGCAACTGAAGGCGCTGAACATCACGCCGGACTTCGTTCGCTGGGCTTCGGCGGGTCGCTCGACCATGCCGCCCGTGAACGATCTCGTCGAGATGAAGATCTTCGGCCGCAAGCGGTAGGCCCATCCTTCCATCCATTCGTGCTCGCGTAACGGGACTTCGGTCGATCCGTTGGTCGATTGATCGAACCTCCGTCGCAGCGGGGGCGCGGTCCCCTTATCTGCCGCAATCACCTCAGGGGGAGAGACGCGTGCGTACTACGCCATGGCTGGCAGGCATTGCCGCCGTTGCCTTCGGAACGGCATCACATGGCCAGCCTGCTGCACCAGCTGCTTCAGCGCCGGCCCCGGCGCAGAATAGTCGCGTCACCCCCTACGATGCGGGCTATTTCGCGCAGTTTGCTCCCCGCACGGCCTACGACATTGTGCAGCACGTTCCCGGCTTCCAGCTCGACCTCGGGAGCACTCAATCAGCGAATGGGAACGTGGACGTTCGCGGCTTCGCTGGAACTGCCGGCAACGTCGTCATCAACGGGTCGCGGCCAAGTTCAAAGGCGGAGACATTAGATGCCACCTTGCAGCGCATTCCGGCCCAGCAGGTGGTGCGCGTCGAGGTCAGCCCCGGGGACCTGTTCGGCTCGGATTACGCCGGCAAGAGCCAGGTGCTCAACATCATCCTGTCGAAGAGCGCAGGGTTCGATGCGGACGTCACTGCCTCGGCGACGCGTCGCTTCACGGGCTACATTCAACCCAACCTGTCCGGCTCCGCCATCATCCGCCGCGGTCCGTCGACCTTCAATTTCTCAGCAGGTCTGGGCCGCAACAAGCAATATGAAGAAGGCACCGACACCCTGACCGATCCGTCGACGGGCGAGCTGCTGGAATTCCGCCGCAAGCATAATGTCTACGAAAACCGCGACCCCTATGTTTCCGCCGCTTACGCGCTCGAGCACGGCTCCGACGACGCCTACCGCGTCAACTTGCGGTGGCAGCCGAGCAGCTTCGACCTGTTTCAACGCAACTTGGTGACGCCGTCGATCGGACCACAGCACGACGACAACCTTTACCAGAATTACAAGGATCCCGTTTTCGAGCTCGGTGGCGACGTAACCCGACCTGTGGCGGGCGGCGCCATCAAGTTCGTCGGCCTCGCCACGCGCCGCAAGCGCGACGACGTTGATCTTTCGATCGTCAGGAATGGACTGATCGTGGATGGCGCAACCGTCGTCGGCGGCTCCCATCAGATTGTCGACGCACGACGAAACGAGACGCTCGGCCGTTTAAGCTGGACACGCTCGAACTTGCTGGGATTTTCGTTCGAAGCGGGCGCCGAAGCGGCCTACAACACGCTCGAAGATCACGTCTCCTTGTTCGCCTTCGATGAAAATGGCGACGAGTTCCCGATCGACCTTCCGATCTCAGATGCGACCGTCAGGGAGCAGCGCGGCGAAGTCTACGTGAACGCGGGTAAGACGCTGACCTCCAATCTTCGAGTGGATGGGGGAATCAATTTCGAATTTTCGCATTTGACGGTCAGCGGGGATGCGACCGAAGACCGTAAGCTCAAGTTCCTCAAGCCCAACCTGACGCTAGACTGGAAGCCGGGCAAAAACTGGCATGCGCAGGTATCGGTGAAGCGAACCGTGGCGCAGCTCGACTTCTACGATTTCATTAGCAGCGCCGATCTGTCGGCTCAACGTATCAACGGCGGCAACGCGGAGCTGCAACCGCAGCGCACGTGGGAGTTCCGTGCAACCGTCGATCACCCCATCCTGGGAGACGGCCTGTTCAAGCTGGACCTCGGCCACGATCAAGTGAGTCTGCTTCAGGACCGCATCCTGATCTGCGACCCGGATCATCCGCTTGAATGTTTCGACGCCCCAGGAAACATCGGAACAGGCCGCCGCGACTTCATCCAGCTCACGCTCGACATGCCCTTATCCAATCTGTGGAACGGCTTGCGCGTCAAAGGCGGCGGCACTCTTCAGCGGACCCGGGTGGACGATCCGATCAATGGCAGGCCTCGCAAGTGGAGCGGCTACTATCCCGCCTGGCAATGGAACGTCGACGTACGTCGCGATTCAGGAAAGTGGTCGTACGGCTTTTCCGTCAACGACGCTCAGCGGTTTACCTTTTACCGGACCGACGAGTTCGACACTAACTTCAACGGCGGGCCATACGGCACGGCCTTCGTCGAGTATCGGCCGTGGAACAATACGGCAATCACGTTCGACGTCGACAATCTGTTTGAAACCAGCGGCAATCGAGATCGCCTCCGTTTCTTTCAGGACCGCGCTCATATCGATTTCATGATTCATGAGTTCCGCGAGCGTAACCGCCACAGGAGCTTCGGCATCACGCTGAAGCATAGCTTCGGCGGCAGTGGCAGTACGAAGGTCGCGTCCGACAAATAAAAAGGAGGCCGGGCGTTGCCACCCGGCCTCCTCTTCCCCTGTTCGTCAATCAGAAGCGGAAGGTGACGTCCACCAGGCCGCGCTGATCGCTGATTGGCGCGTCTCCGACAGTCGCCTGACCGGAAAGGCCTAGGCTCAAGGCGCCGCGTTCGACCGAAACACCGCCCTTGGTCTCCAGCCATCCGCTGCCGCCGTTGGTAAGCGGAAGGGCGAAGCTGTACTCAGGCGCCGCAGCGAAAGCGACGTTCATGCCGTTCTTCCCACCGGAGAGCAGGCGGACGTAGTCGGCCTGCAATTGCGGACGAACGGTCCAGCCGGCAAACTTGGTCGACCCGTCCAACCTCGCACCAATCCGGCTTTCGAGCCGGTTGACGTTCAGGTTGTCGAGCTGCAGCGCCGTCTCACCGCCCTGCTCATGGAAACCGCCGAGAGAGTAGCGGCTGTAGCCGAGCTGGGCACGCGGGTTGAGCGACAAGCCATGACCGATGCCAGTGCGGAAGCCCGCCTCTGCAGTCGCCATGTAGCGGCTCGAATGGGTCGCGCCCGATAGGCGGAACATCGAGACCGTGTCCGTCGCAAGACGGTTGCTGTCGCTACGTGCCTTTTCGGCCGCCAGGATACCCCCGACATACGCGCTCTTGCCCAGAGGCATGGTCGCGTATGCTGCCGCCTGCGTCACCTTGGATGTGGCGCTGTCCTGTCCGGCATTGGTCAACGCTTCAGCATAACCGACCGCCGTACCGACGATCACATTGCCGAACGGCGCTTCGACTCCCGATCCGAAGAACCGGCTGTGTTGGCCGGAGCTTGCCAGACGGTTTTCGCCATAGCTGGCCTTGGCGCTGTCGCCGCCAGTTACGACGAAGCCGGTAAGACCGCCGCCCATCGGAACGCTCGCCGACTGACCACTTTGTGTCAGCCCTAGACGCTCACCCGGTGTCAGGCTGTTGCTGTTCCGTGCGAAGGCCTGCGCACCGCCACTGATGCTGAGACCGCGGGCCTGGCCCGTGCCTAGCAGCGAGAGGCGGTCGCTGACATTGCTGAACAGCTGTTGGCTCTGGCGATCCTGCAGCAGCTGGGTCTCGCCAACGATCGATGGGGTCATCGAATTGAACGTGGCCGTGAGCTGTCCGGAATTCATCCAGTCGACGTTGCCGTAGAGGTTGAAGAGCTTGTCGTAGAAACCGGTACGCAGCTTATCGAGCGCGCTAGCGAAGGCGATCGCCGTTGCGTTCTGCCCATCCAGGATCGTCACCAGGCTTCCGGCGCGCAACGTCGCCGTGACCGTAGTGGCGGTGTAGGTGAGCTGCGGACGGAGAACACCTTGGAAGGTGTAGGTCGTCCCGAACGTGCCGGCGATGCCGCCCGCGGCCTGCGCGATCACGTAGCTTTCACCATCGCGAGGAGCTGGCGCGTTCGACACCTTGTTGAAGACGACTGCTGGTTTGGCACCGGTCGAGCTTGGGCTGAGCGTCAGGACGCCTGTGCTCGGGCCATCCGCCGCGACGACTAGCTTGTCGGCACTTCCGCGTTGCGCGTCGACGAACAGCGAAGAAGCCGACGCCAAGATCATGTCGCTCTTAACCGTGAAGGTGCCGACCTTGTCGCCGCCGCCCGGCGCAATGGCACCCGCAACTACCGTGAGGAAAGTCGGGTCGAAGGTGCCGTTGCCGGACAGGAGGCCCGTAGCGACCATCGCCTCGTCGGTCTTCAATGTGCCGTCGACGTTCGTCCAGCCTGCGAGCTGGTTGAACTCGGCCCAGACTTTCAGGTTGCCGCCGCTCTTGATGTCGAGCTTCGTCGACCCGCCGTTGATCGTCAGCTTGTCGATGGTCGCCGCGGCCGAGAGGGTCGTCGTGCCTGCTTGGCGCAGAGTTACGTCATAATATCGCGCCTGCTTGTACAGGGTCGCATCGGCGCTGTTCACTGGCTCGACGTTGTTTGGGACGAAGTTGGTGGAACCTGGCCCGCCCGCCGTAATGATGGGACCACCGCTTCCAACCGGAGCACCAGGTCCATCGAAGGTCGTGCACGAGTCGGGAAAGAGGTCGCCGAGGAAGCAAAGCGTGCCGAATTTGTCGACAGCTCCGTCGGCGCCACCCTGATGAGTGTTCGGGACCGAGTTCACAAGGTTCCCGTCGGATCCAATTATGGCGTAGTTCGGATCCATGTCCTGGACCCAGTGCGCGGCATCGAACCAGTCGCCGTTTCCGGCTTTCGCCGAGGCATATTTGTATGGGTTATTCTGGACGATTTCTTCCCAATACTGGAACAAGGGCGGGTAGACGGAAAATTCACCGTACAGACCCGTTCCACCGTCGAACGACCAGCTACCGGTCAATACGCCTGCGACGACCTGCTTGAAGCTGCCGTCCGGGTTGCGGAACGTTTGATCAATGATCAGCGGGCCGCCTGAGTCGCCGCCAGCAGTCGTTCCCTCGTGTGGGAGCGCACTCCCGCCGAGTCCGTTGAAATCATAATATCCGTTATTTCGCGAACCCGGCGGCGCCGTGTTGTGGAAGAAGTTCGGGTTAGTGGCTGCGGCGAGTGCATTGAATTTAGGATCGTCGAAATCGGTCCAGTACATCACGTGGATGTCGCTGGCGTAGCTGGTGTTGCCCGGATCGATGGCTGGGCTATCCACCCAGTCGTTGCTGCTCATGAGAGCGTCGATCATGTTCTCGGCGGCACGCCGACGATAGTCGATGCCCGCAGCGCTTCCGATGCCCGAGGTACCGACGCCTGCGGCGCCATAACCGGTAACCGTTGCATGCGTCGATCCGTCGATCGGCGAGAACAGCAGAGTCCAGGTCGGTACATTCTTTACGTGCGTGTCGAGGGTGACAAGCGCGACGTCCTCATTGGCGAATTCGCCGCCGCCGCCCAGGTCGACCGGCTGACTGCCGGTGCCGTACCAAACTTGGTTGCCGTTATAGATGTGCTTGCTGACCACGGTCTGGAAGCCGCTGTCCCGCCAAGCCTCGTAAGGGCCTGTACCGCTTCGGCAGCCATTCCCAACCGCGGTCGCGGTCCCGGTGCAGCGATTCGTCGATTCGAAGCCGAAGCTGATCGGAATGCCATTCGTGGGCGTCAGTCCGGATCCTGCGGTGATGCCGCCGCCGATACCGGTGTTGCTGCCGTAAAATTGCTTGGGTTCTTCATACACGCAGTGCGCCGCAGTGATCACCGTGCGAGGGTTGATGAGCGTGCCCGTGCAAAGATTGAGAAATGGCAGCGTGATGGAGATCATCTGGCCGACGCCGTTGACGCCGGTCGAAAGAACATCAGGGCTGTTGGCGTAATTGGCGCCCGTGGTTGCGCTTCCCGTTCCCGGGGAGACGGTGCTGTTCGTGACGATGTCGGTGGTTCGCCCGAAGCCAGAGCCCGCGGACAACTGCGCCGCAGCGGGCGATGCCATTGTCACTGCGGTAAACGAGGTTGCGGCAAGCAGCGCGACTCGAGTCGCGCGGGTACGATTCACTCTCACAGGCCCCTCCTGTTACACGACGGGAAGATGCCCCTCCCCAGAACCATCGAGCTTACGTCATTGATTAAAATCGCAAAGGCTCTTTTTAACAATTTATTTAGAATCTCATGTCCCGTTGCGGGACGGCAACAACAGTTTGAAAAAACAGCAGTTTTGCAAGATTCGTGAAGGGCGGCTAAGGGGGCGGCATCCCTATTTTCGGAGATTTGCCCGTGGCTGAGCCAGCCGTCCTGCCGTTCGACTGGCAGGACCCCTTCGATCTCAATCATCAGCTTAGCGACGAAGAGAGACTCGTCCGCGACACGGCGGAAGCTTACTCTCAGGAGAAGCTGCTTCCCCGCGTGACATCGGCCTATCTCGAAGAGCGGTTCGACCGGGAGATTATGAGCGAGTTCGGCGAGCTCGGTTTGCTCGGCGCCACCATCCCACACGACTATGGAGGAGCTGGCCTCGGCTACGTCAGCTACGGCCTCATCGCGCGCGCGGTGGAGCGCGTGGACAGCGGCTACCGATCAGCGATGTCGGTGCAGTCGAGCCTCGTGATGTATCCGATCTTCGCTTACGGGTCTGAGGAGCAGCGGCAGAAGTATCTCCCGAAATTAGCCGCCGGCGAATGGGTCGGGTGCTTCGGATTGACCGAGCCCGACGCAGGTTCTGATCCGGGGGGCATGCGGACGCGCGCCGAGAAGACCGCGGACGGCTATCGGCTGACCGGCACAAAAATGTGGATCACCAATTCGCCGATCGCCGATGTGTTCGTCGTTTGGGCGAAGTCTGACGCGCACGGCGGCAAGATCCGCGGGTTCGTCCTCGAAAAGGGCATGACTGGCCTTTCCGCCCCGAAGATCAAGGAAAAGCTGAGCCTTCGCGCCTCGATCACGGGCGAGATCGTCATGGAGGGCGTCGAAGTTGGCGAAGACGCGCTTTTGCCGAACGTCGAAGGGCTCAAGGGCCCATTCGGATGCCTCAACCGCGCCCGCTATGGAATCAGCTGGGGGTCTATGGGCGCGGCGGAGGCCTGCTACGCCGCGGCGCGTCAATACACGCTGGACCGGAAGCAATTCGGCCGTCCCCTCGCCTCGAACCAGATCGTCCAGCTGAAGCTCGCGAATATGGTCACTGAGATTACGCTGGGTCTGCAGGCGTCGCTCCGCGTCGGTCGCCGTCTCGAAGCCGGCGAGCTGGTCCCAGAGACCATCAGCCTCGTGAAGCGCAACAATTGCGGCAAGGCGCTTGATATCGCCCGCATTGCTCGCGACATGCACGGCGGTAACGGCATTTCAGCGGAGTTCCACGTGATGCGGCACGCCGCCAACCTGGAGACCGTCAACACCTATGAAGGCACGCACGACGTCCACGCGCTCATCATGGGTCGGGCGATCACCGGGCTGAGCGCCTTCTAGCGAACGGCAGTAATCCCCCGTATGTAGCGCCCCCAGAGGGGGAATTTATATGATCGGCTGGATTGTCCTGGGCGTATTGGTCCTGCTGCTGCTCTACGCAGCGGGTCTTTATAACCGGTTGGTAAGACTCCGCGCGCTCGTGAGGGAGGGTTTCAGCGGCATCACCGTCCAACTGCGACGCCGAGCCGACTTGATCCCGAATCTGGTCGAGTCCGTTCAAGGGTATGCGACCCACGAGCGCGAGGTCTTCGAGGAGGTTTCGCGCGCACGCGCTGCCACGGTCAATGCGGGCAGCGTCGATGCCACGGCCCAGGCAGATGCACAGATGACCGGTTTGCTCGGTCGCCTATTCGCGGTCGCAGAGGCTTATCCCGAGCTCAAGGCAAACACCAATTTCCTCCAGCTGCAGGATCAGCTCGCGAGCATTGAGGGCGAGTTGCAGGGCGCGAGGCGCTACTACAATGCAACGGTCCGGGACCTTAACTCGGCGGTCCAGAGCTTCCCCGCCGTGGCGGTCGCCGGCCCGCTCGGATTCCATGAAGAACCGTTTTACCAGGACGAAGATCCCGCAATCAAAAGCGCCCCCAAGGTGTCGTTCGCCCGTCCGGCAGCCTGAGATGGCGAGCGCTTGGCGCGCCCTCCCCGCTCTATTCCTGCTAATCGCGCCGGTACCCGCCGGCGCGGACGAGAGGATTCTCCGCTACGTCAGTGACGTCCAGGTTCGGAAGGACAGCTCGCTGGCCGTCACTGAGACCATCAACATCCGCGCCGAGCACGACCGGATCAACCACGGGATCTACCGTGACTTCCCGACGCGTTATCGCGGACCACATGGCAGCTTCGTACATGCTGGCTTCAAGTTCCAAGGAGCCACGCTGGATGGACAGCCCGTGCCGGCGAGCACCTCAGCGATTGGTAATGGTGTGCGGATTAAGGTCGGTGACGCAGACAAGACTGTGGAGATCGGAGACCACCAGTACGTCCTACGGTATGCAACGACGCGGCAGATCGGCCACTTCAACGGTTATGACGAAGTCTACTGGAACGCGACCGGGAACGGCTGGATCTTCTCTATCGACGAGGCGATCGCCCGCATCACGTTTCCTGAGCCCGTCAGGCTCGGCCAGCGTGCCGTCTATACTGGCCCGCAGGGATCGACAGCCTCCAGCGCAGAGGTAATCGACGAGAAACCGGGAGAAATCAGCTTCCGAACGACGCAGCCGCTTGGTCCCAACGAAGGGCTGACGATTGCGGTCGCCTTCCCCAAGGGTGTTGTCGCGCAATCGTCGAATGCGTTCGGCGACTGGTTCTCGGACTACGGCCCCTATTTCGTCGGGGTCAGCGGGCTCCTTGGCCTTTTCGCTTTCTATTACGTCGCCTGGACGCGTGCCGGTCGCAATCCGCGAGCGGGCACTGTCGTCCCGATCTTCACTCCGCCCGACGATCTCTCTCCCGCTGGAATGCGCTATGCGATGAAGATGGCCGCTGACAACCGTGCGTTTGCGGCTGCTCTCGTCGACATGGGCGTGCGTGGCCATGTTCGCCTCGTTGAGGAGGACGGCGGCTGGCTCTCTGGCAAGAAGACGCGGATTGAGCGGCTGACGTCGGATGCGCCGCTTCCCGAGGAAGAGCAATCGGCGCTCGCCCAACTCGCGCGAAAAGGCGAGTCGGTCCTTATGGTGCAGTCAAACCACGATCGTTTCGGCATGGCTAAGAATAGCTTGGGCGAAGTTCTTAAGATTCAGTACGAAGGAAAGTTGTTCAAGCGAAACATCGGTTGGGCAATCGCCGGGCTCATGCTGTTCGCCGCAGCGCTTTGGCTATCTGCAGCCGCCGTTGTGCTTGCGATCGACGGCAGCGCCGTGTGGCAAATCGGCGTCGTGCTCGGCGGCCTGGCCCTATCCGCAATCCTTTGGCTCGCGTTCCATGACTCAGCGGTTGGTAAATGCCTGCTGTCGCTGATTAGCTTGCTCGCCATCGTCGTCGCGTTCGCGCTCGGCATGCCGATCATCGCAGAGGCGCTTAACAGCGGTTGGGTCCTGCCGCTGCTCTTCCCGATCATCGCGCTGCCTTTGGTCGTCTCGGCGTTCTGGTGGATTGCGGCGCCAACGCCGGAGGGCCGCAAGGTCCTCGACCACGTCGCAGGTTTCAAGCAGTACCTGTCGATTACCGAGCGCGAGCGGCTGGATCGAATGACGCCGCCCGCCGACACACCTGAGCTGTTCGAGCGCTATCTTCCGTACGCAATTGCGGTCGGGGTGGAAAATCGGTGGGCTGAACGATTTGCCGCCGTTCTAGCGGCTGCGGCAGCGCAGGGTCGTCAAGGCTTTGGTTGGTATTCTGGCTCCAGCAGTCCCTGGAGCAATCCAGGCGGTTTCGTGAGCGATGTCGGAACGTCGCTCGCCAGCACAATCAGCTCAGCTTCGACCGCACCCGGATCGAGCAGCGGCTCGGGCGGCGGTGGATCTTCAGGCGGTGGCGGAGGCGGGGGCGGCGGCGGAGGCTGGTAAGCGTCCAGGGCGCCGGAACAATGCAATCGGGGAGTCGCGATAGACAGCATTTGCCTGCCGAACGAAGCCAAGCCGCTCCGCAAGCCTCATTGACGGAAAGTTCTCCAAGTCGATGATTGCTGGGAAAGAATCCGCGGCAAGCGCCTCTTCAGCCCACATCAAGGCCGCATTGCATGCTTCGTACGCGATCCCCTGCCCGTGCACGGAGCGATCGAAGATCCAACCCATCTCAGGCTCACCGGTTATACTCGGCTGCATGTCGCGCTCGAACTGGAAGAAGCCGCAGTGCCCGACCATGCGACGGTCGGCCTTCAACTCGACGGCCCATGCACCTGTGCCGAGTAGCGTCCACATGCCGACGCCGGACATCAGCCGGCGCCAGGCATCTTCGCGACCCAGAGGCTTGCCGCCGATGTGCCGCATCACTTCTTCGTCGCCGAGCGTCGCCGCATGGGCGTCCAGATCGTCCCGCGTGAACGCACGCAGGACGAGCCGCTCGGTTTCGAGCGTCGGCGCCGCGTGGTGCAAGCTTACTTCTTGCCGAGGCTGAGGCCGCCGAAGCGCTTGTTGAAGCGAGCGACCTGGCCGCCTTCCTGAAGCAGACGCGTGTTGCCGCCGGTCCAGGCCGGATGAACTTTCGGATCGATGTCGAGGTGCAGCGTGTCGCCTTCCTTGCCCCAAGTTGAGCGGACCTGAAACTGGGTGCCGTCGGTCATCTCGACGTTGATCACGTGATAATCGGGGTGGATACCGGACTTCATCTGACTTTTCCTTGGGTTAGCTGCTGGTTTCCGACCAGCTGCCGAGGAGTGAGGGCGCGACTTAGAGGCACAGCCCAAAAAGTGCAACCTCAGGCAGGTTGCGGCTTCGCGGTCACACGCAACGCAGGAACGGCCCGCTCAATCAAAGCGAAGCCACCGAATAGCACCCCGCTGTAGAAGAGGTCGCCCGCAAGAGTATTCTGGAAGAACGGGATCGCAGCCACGTAGCAGGCGGCGAGACCGCTTGGCGTGAGCGGATACATTCCGCTCATCGCCCACACGCCTAAATTCGTGACCACGAAGAACGTCAGTGAGCTAGCGATTGCAGCCGTGGCGACCCGCAAAACCGATATACGCGGCAGTGCGAGGCAGCCGACGGCCACCACGAGCGCAACAGCGAGATACTGCACCCAGAACCCCGGATAGAAGCCGAGCACTAGGTCGCTCAGCAGCATCGCTGTGAGCGGCGCCGCGAATGCGATCGCCCTTCGCCCAAGATAAGCACCGCCGAACAAGGCCATTGCACCGATGGCCGTGAAGTTCGGCGGATGCGGCACAAGGCGCAGCGCGGCGGCTGCAAGTATCGCGGAAACAAGCGTGATCAGGCGGGCATGATTGTTGGTCATGCGCTCCCATTAATCTGCTCGAACAGAATTTGACAGTCCGCTCCGTGCCAGCCTAGCAGGGCGGCCGATTGGGGTGCCGCCCACGAGCTTCGGCTCGGCGGGGGCGGTTCAAAGGGAAGCCGGTGAAAATCCGGCGCTGTGCCCGCAACTGTGAGCCGGAACTCCGGCAAAGTCAGGAACCTGCCTCGGTCAGTCGTCCGTTTCTCCGGCCGGGACCAGCCGTGGGGGCGTGGGCCCTACGCTGCATTGGCGGCGCATCCCTCTGTGACGGCAGTTTCGTCAACGGAGAGATGACATGCCTGCTTTAGCTGTTCCAACCGACCAGATCGTAATCACCGCATCCCGCGCGCCCGAGCAGGAAGCGAGAACCCCAGCCAGCGTCACCATCATAGACGGCAAGGAGATCGAGCGGCTCGGCCAGCCCTTGATCCCTACTCTGCTCCAGCTGACGCCGTCCGCTGCGGTGGCGATCTCCGGGCCCGCCGGTTCGCAGACCGATGTCCGAATCCGCGGTGCGGAAGCCAACCATACTCTCCTGTTCATCGATGGCATTCGCGCGAACGATCCTGCATCTGGCGACATCCCGCGGTTTGAATTGCTCAATGCTGATATCCTGTCGCGGATCGAGGTGGTGCGCGGACCGCAGTCTGCGCTCTGGGGATCGGACGCAATCGGCGGCGTGATTGCAATCAACGGCACCGACCAGCTTCCGACGACGGCGGCGAAGGTCGAAGGCGGATCCTTCGGCTTCGTTCGAGCGAGCGGTTCGGGAGCGCTGTCCACCGATCGGGCCAACCTTGCCGGCGCGATCGGCTTCCAGCGTGCAACGGGCATCGACAGCTTCGGTGCGCCGCGGGGCGACAAAGACGGCTATCGCAATCTCTCGGCACGCCTGCGCGGAATCTACCAGGTCGCGCCCGCCATTCGGCTCGGCGGAGCGGCGATTGCACTAACGGGTCACAGCCAGTTCGATGGCTATGATCCCGTCACATTCGAACACACGGATACGTTCGACGACAGCCGCAATCAGTTAGAGGCTGGTCGACTTTGGGCCGATTTCGGCAACGAGACCTCTGCGTGGAGCGGAAGTCTCGGTGGCTCCCTGCTAGGGTCCTCAAACAAGAACTATCTCGATGCTGACCGCGTCAACCGGACGAAAGGAACCAGACGAGTCGTGGACGCGCAGGTGCAGCGGCACCTCACCACGGGCGCCTTCGAGCATCGAGTCATCGTAGCCGGAGATTCCGAACGAGAGACCTTCACCGCACGTGACGTCATTTACGGTGGCGCAACGGACCAAGATCGAAGCCGCAGTCACAATTCGTTGACGGTGGAATGGCGCGCAACAGCCAGTCGCTTGACCGCTGATGTCGCGGTGAGGCGCGACTTCTTCGATCGCTTCAAGGATGCAACGTCATCGCGCGCCTCTATCCTCGGCCAGTTGGGCGCCGGTTTCTCAGTCGCGGGGTCTTACGCCGAGGGCATCGCGCAACCGACCTTCTTCGATCTTTACGGGTTCTTTCCCAATAATTTCGTGGGCAATTCAGGACTTAAGCCAGAGAGTTCACGTGGATTCGAGGGCTCGCTGCGCTTTCGGCGTAGCGCGTTGAATGCGTCGCTGACCGGCTATCGTCAGCGTCTCCACGACGAAATTGTGGACGTGTTCGATCCGATCACCTTCCTGTCCAGCACAACCAATAGAGCCGGCACAAGTCGTCGGTGGGGAGTTGAGGCGCAGGCCAGCTGGCAAGTCGGCGATATGATGCGGCTCAGCGCAAACTACGCCTACTTGCACGCAACCGAGCCCGACGCACTGAACGATCGGCAACTTACTGAGCTACGCCGTCCCAAGCATAGCGGCTCCGTCGCCGCGGACGGGACGGCGGGACGTTGGACTTACGGAGCCTCGATCACGTACACGGGTTCGCACCTGGATCGCGAAGAAGTCTTCCCCTTCGGGATCGTGCGGCTCAAATCATACTGGTTGGCTGATGCTCGCGTTGCTTACGCGGTGAAGCCTGGCGTGGAGCTTTTCGCGCGCGGGGCCAACCTCTTCGACGCCAAATATCAGGCTGTCGCCGGCTACCGAACCGAACCTCGGGCGGGCTACCTTGGCATCAGGCTGGCGGGTCGGCGATCATCGCTGTGAAATTGGCCTCGGCGGCGAGCTTGCCATCGATGCTCGCGCGGCCGGCGAACTTGCAAACTGTCGCGCGCTTCTGAACGAACTCGACGTCAAGCCGGAGCAGCACGCCCGGCTCGACTGGTTGACGGAATTTCGCACCGTCGATCGCCATGAAATAAACGAGCTTGCCCGAGTTCGCGAGGCCAAGCGATTCGACGGCGAGTATGCCAGCTGCCTGTGCCAGCGCCTCGACGATCAGGACGCCGGGCATGATTGGGCGTCCGGGGAAATGACCCTGAAAGAAGGGCTCGTTGATGCTGACCGCTTTGATGGCGCTGATCGACCGGTCAGGCTCTAGCGCCTCGACGCGGTCGACCAGCAACATCGGATAACGATGCGGCAGCGCCGCCATCACGCGCCGGATGTCCAGCGGCGAAGCGGCGCTCCCGTGGGTATCGCTCATCTTGTGTTAGCGGCCCTGCGGCTGCTGCTGAGCCTGTGCCGGAGCGGTCGTCTGCACCGACGGCAGCTGCGTGTTGAGCGCCGCAAGAACGTCATTGGTGACGTCCAGCGCCGTGCCGGAGGCGAGCGTCGCACCCATCTCGACCATGAGATTAGCGCCGCGTTTCTGCATCACCTGCTGGTAGATCGGCCCGAGCTTGGTCTGAATCTGTTGCGAGATGTACGCCTGGTTGCGCTGGATTTGCTGCTGCTGGCGCTGAAGCTCCTGAGCGCCCTGCTGCTGCTTTGCCTGGAAGGTCTTGACGCGGGCTTGAAGCGCCGCATCGGGTTCCTTGCCCTGCAGAGTATCGATGGCCGCCTGGATCGACTTCTGCTCGGTCTCGAGCGGAGCGGCCAGCGCCTTTTCGCGATTCTGCAGCGAAGTGATCTGGCTGCGGAGCGTGGCCGCAGCGCTCTGGCACGCAGTGCACTGGCTCTGCACCTTCTCTAGATCGACGACCGCGATCACGGCCCCGGGTATCGCCTGCGCATTGGCAGCGCTCGGCGCCATCGCGACAGCGGCAAAGAGAGCGGAAATAACAATCTTATTCATTAGAATGAGGTTCCTACGTTGAAGCTGAAGAGTTTGGTTTCGTCGCCATCCTGCTTGAGAAGGGCCTTGGCGAGATCGATACGCAGCGGACCGAACGGCGAAGTCCAGTTCACGCCGATACCGATGGACAGACGAGGTTTCGGAGAGTCGCCGACGTAGAATTCCTTGAATCCAGGAACTTTCGTGTAGCCGTTGACGCCAGTCGTATCGCCGCACGTCGTGGCCGGCCCACCCGGCACAATCTGGAACTGCTTGCCGGTCGTATTCTCCGTCACCGGTACGCAGGTCGCGATGATGTCAGTCAGGATCGGCTTTCGCAGCGAAAAGAGCGAACCGACGTCGATGAATGCAGATGGCCTCAGACCCACGCTGCGAAGCCCGGCACTTGTCGGGAACTCGAGCTCCAGACGACCCATGTAATAGGCATCGCCGCCAAGCGCATCGACGGTCTTGTTGTTGCTCCCCTCCGTGATGAGATTGCCATCCGCGTCATAGGCGAAGCGCAGGACACGTGGGCCGATGCCTCGGATATCAAAGCCGCGCAGCTGCGGACCGAAGAAGCGGTCGGTCAGGCGAATCGGCTCGATTATGTTGCCAAGCTCGTCGACACGCTGGTTGCCAAGAGACGCGATGTAACCGCCTTCGGCATGCGCGGAGAAGATCCAGCTGCCGAAGCTGTGGAACTTGGTCGCGTCGACGCGATTGCGCAGATACTTCACGTCGCCGCCGAGACCGGCGAAATCCGTCGAGAAGGTCAGGCGCTGGCCGCGCGTCGGGTGAATGCCGTCGGTGTCGTCATAGATCGTTGAGAAGCCGATCACCGAGCTCAGGTGTTTCCCGACTTCATCGCACAGATACCGACCGGCCTTCAGTGGATCGCACTCAAGGGTGCCGTCGTCGTTCAGATCCGAATAGAAGGTCGACTTGTCGAGCGTCACGTTGTCCTGGCTGAGCGTGTAACGCCCCCCGAAATTCCAATACTCGGAGAGTGGGAAGCCGAACCTCAGACCGCCGCCGGTGCTCAGCTGGCGGTACGTCGTGTTGCGGTCATTCCCAATATAGTTGAAGCTGTTGTAGTCGGAGCGGAAGAGCTGACCGCCGAAGAGGATCGACTTGTCGAGGAAGTACGGGTCGACAAATCCTAGCTGAGCCGACTTCGAATAGGCCGAGTAGTTGACCGAGGCGTCGAGCGATTGTCCCTTGCCCATGAAGTTGTTCTGACTGACCGCCAGCTGGATCACGAACTTCTCGAGGCTTGAATAGCCGCCGGACAGCGACAGCTGGCCCGTGGGCTTTTCCTCGACGTTTACGCCAAGAACGACGCGATCCGGAGCAGAGCCCTCGGTCTGCTTGATCTCCAGCTTCTCCTGGAAGAAGCCGAGGCTCTGGATGCGATCCTGGCTACGCTTGACCTTCAGTGCATTGAAGGCGTCACCCTCATTCAGGCGGAACTCGCGGCGGATAACCTTGTCGCGAGTCGTCGTGTTGCCAGTGATGTCGATCCGCTCGACGTAAACCCGCGGCGTCGGATTGACCTTGATCGTCAGGTTCATCAGTCGATGTTCCTGATCGCGGTCATAGGACGGGCTAATGTCGGCGAACGCGTAACCTAGATTGCCGGCTAACTCGTTTAGATTGGTGACCGCGTCTTCG
>Ga0308174_10000513_pt1 | contig 16438 bp, 20 predicted proteins | sample PhyPR2_FD_203894 | JGI IMG/M metagenome (GOLD analysis project Ga0308174, IMG submission 203894) | Soil microbial communities from UC Gill Tract Community Farm, Albany, California, United States - DLSLS.P.R2 | ecosystem: Environmental > Terrestrial > Soil > Agricultural land | place: USA...
GACATAAGCCGTCGCCGCCATGGCGAGCACGAGGAGGATCATCAGCACCGGTGTCATGATGGCTATTTAGGCTTCCTGGAGCCGAAAACCAGACGGGAGAAGGCCGGTCTGGAGTCGCGCCGCGAGGGTTGGCCCATCGACGCCGCTTTCGCGCATGGCGGCGAGCGTGGGCGCCAGGTCACGTTTGGCGAGGCGCCGCCCGTCCTCGTGACTGACGAGGGCGTGGTGCAGGTAGGTGGGTTGCGGCAGATCCAGCAGCCTCTGGAGCAGCCGCTGGACAGGCGTGGAGGCCCGCAGGTCCGCGCCGCGCACGACCATGGTCACGCCGCTCGCCGCGTCGTCGACCACGCACGAGAGGTGATATGATGCCGGCGCGTCCTTTCGGGCGAGAATGGCATCGCCGACGTCGCTTTCACTCGCCGTGAAGCTTGGCCCGTCGGCTTCGCGCCAGCTGGGGAGCCCGGCAAGGAAGAGCGCCTTGGCCGAATCAAGCCTCCAGCAGTGCGGCGTCGCCTCGCGGCGCTCCGGATCGTCGGGCAAGGCGCGGCAGGTGCCTGGGTAGGAGGTCGCCGCATCGCCATGCGGTGCGGTGAGGGACTGCGCAATGTCGGCACGTGTGCAAAAGCAGGCATAGGCCAGCCCCGCCGCTCGCAGTTGCTCGAGCGCGCCAGCATAAGTCTCGGTGCGGATCGACTGTACCAGCACCGGCTCGGCCCAATCCAGACCGAGCCAGCGAAGATCTTCGTAGATGCCGTCGACAAACTCCCGTCGACAGCGCGTCTGGTCGAGGTCCTCGATCCGCAGCCTGAACTCACCGCCGCTTTCCCGCGCCCGGGCATGGCCAATGGCGGCGCTATAGGCGTGCCCAAGGTGTAGCCGGCCGCTCGGTGAGGGGGCAAAGCGGGTTATGAACATTCGACCTGTTGCGCAAAGGACTCTTGACGCTGAGTCACGGATGATGCTGTCATAGCGATGTCACGCCGGGTTGGCATCCGGTGGTCAACAAGGGAAGACGGGCCGCGCCGCCCTCTCCTCCTTGAGTGCGACGAGGCCGGGGAGCAGCAGTTCGGTTCGACCGAGCGAAAGGCTGTGCTGGCTTCGTATGTATCACCCCGAGCTGATCCGCCATCCCGATAGCTGTCCGGCGCTGGTGCTCAACGCCGATTACACGCCGCTATCTTATTATCCGCTTTCGTTGTGGCCATGGCAGACCGCGGTGAAGGCGATGTTCCTCGAACGCGTCGACGTCGTCGCGCATTATGACCGGGAGGTTCACAGCCCCAGCATGGCACTGAAACTGCCGTCGGTCATCGCACTAAGGCAGTTCGTGAAGCCTAACGAATATCCCGCGTTTACGCGGTTCAACCTCTTCCTCCGCGACAGATTCCGCTGCGTCTACTGCGGGTCGCACAAGGAGTTGACCTTCGACCATGTCGTTCCGCGGGCGCATGGCGGACGGACGATGTGGGAGAATGTCGCGACCGCATGCGCGCCATGCAACCTGCGCAAGGGCGGCCGGACACCAGCCGAAGCGCACATGCACATCATGCGCGAGCCGATTCGGCCCACAAGTTGGCAGTTGCAGGAACATGGGCGCGCCTTCCCGCCTAACTATCTGCATGAGAGCTGGCGCGACTATCTGTACTGGGATGTCGAACTGCTGCCGTAAACGCGGTTATTCGGCTCTTAACCATATGCCCTTAGCCTGTTCGGCATGGATATTCGCTTTCCATCCGTGCCCGACGAGCGCGCGCGCATCCTCGTGGTTGAGCCGAACAGGACCAACCTGAGCGTGCTCACGCGGCGGCTGGTGGAGGCCGGCTACAGGGCTTCGACGGCCGATAGCGCGCCGGCAGCCGTAGCCGAGCTGCACCGCCAGCCGATCGATCTCGTATTAGCCGAACTCAACATGCCGCGCATGACCGGTGCCGATCTTGCCCGAGTCATCCGTGGCGCGGCGAACTGGCGCGAGATCCCGGTGATGCTGATCACGGGCAAGTCCAAACCATCGGGTGCCGTCGAAGCTTATGAGGCAGGCGCGGATGATGTAATTCTGAAGCCATTCCATTTCGAAGTGCTCTTCGCCCGCATCGATCGCCGCATCGATCGCGCCCGCTCCTTTCAGCGGCTGCGTGACGACAATGCGGCGCTTGATGCCCGTGTCGTCGAACGGGCAATCCAGATCGGCGAACTCAAGGACCAGCTCGCAGAGGCCGAAGCTAAAGCCTCGCGATGAAGTCCCGGACGTGGGGTCCGACGTCCCCGCGCTCCAACGCCATCGCGAGATTGGCGATCACGAAGCCAGCAGCACTGCCGCAGTCGTAGCGCTCACCTTCGAACCGGAACGCGTGGAATGGCTGCTTGCCAATCAGCTTCGCCATCGCGTCCGTCAGCTGGATCTCGCCGCCCGCGCCAGTTTCCTGCGCGTCAAGCGCGCGCATCACCTCCGGCTGAAGGATGTAGCGGCCGGGCAGCATTAAATTGGAAGGCGCGGTCCCCTGCGCCGGCTTTTCGACCAAGCCGCGGATTTCGGTCAGGCGCCCTTCGGTTTGGCCGGGATCGACCACGCCATATTTGTGCGTCTCGCTTTCCGGGACTTCGAGCGCGGCGACCATATTGCCGCCTACTCGCTCATAGGCTTCGACCATTTGTGCGAGGCAGTTAGGTTTGCCGTACATTAGCTCATCAGGAAGCAGCACGGCGAAAGGTTCATCACCAACGATGTCGCGGGCGCACCACACCGCATGACCAAGGCCGAGCGGCTGCTGCTGGCGCACGGAGACGATCTCGCCGAACCGGGCGTTCGATGGCTCCAGCACATCGAGGCTCTTGCCCTTGCTGCGCATCGTCGTCTCGAGCTCGAAGGCAACGTCGAAATAGTCGACCAACGCCGATTTGCCGCGACCGGTGACAAAGATCAGCTGCTCGATCCCGGCATCCCGCGCCTCGTCCACGGCATATTGGATGAGCGGCCGATCGACCACCGTAATCATTTCTTTCGGAATTGTCTTCGTTGCGGGGAGCAGGCGGGTACCGAGGCCCGCGACGGGGAACACCGCCTTGCGAACGGGATTGGCCATCTGGGGATCAGTCTCCGGTCTGGATGGGTCAGCCGCCGGGAGTCGACGTGCTGGTCTGATTACTCGCAGGCTGCTGGTCGGTTCCCGCCGGAAGCGGCTCGGCTGCACCGCCGGTCGGCGGTGGCAGGTCGAACGGATCCGATTGCCGCGGCTGCGATTGGCGGATGAGTTCGTCGACGCGATTGGGCTTGGCGTAGGTCGGCAGCTTGAGCAACTGCTCCGGCGTCGGCTGTTCGCGCGCCATCAGCGGCTTGATCGGAAGCGGGTTTCCCGAGGCGGGCTTCAAGTCCGCTTCGCGGCCGCAGCTGCATACGGCAATGCCTCCAACAAGCAGAAGAATGACCCGCGGCTTCATCGCGCCCGAACTAGCTGTTCGCCGCAGCTTGCGCTAGCGCCTTGCACTTATGCGAATTATGCTCATCTGCGGCGCGCTGGTCGCGCTCGCCGCGTGCCAAAAGCCTGGACAGCAGAACACGGTCGCCAACGAAGCCGCATCGACTGAGCAGGCCGGCCCGGTGAAAGGCGTGGACCGCAGCCATGCCAGCAAACCTGCCCCGGATCCGACCTTCAAGGATCCTAATGGCGAGGACACGACGCTCGCGGGATTCTCGGGGAAGCCGGTTCTCGTCAACCTCTGGGCGACGTGGTGCGCGCCGTGCGTGAAGGAGCTGCCAACCATCGATCGCCTTGCGCAGGCGCAAGATAAGAACGGCGGACTTCAGATCGCCGCGATTAGCCAGGATAGCGGACCGCACCGGTCGGTGATCGCCTTCCTCGATTCACACAAGATCGAGAAGCTTGCGGCTTATCAGGACGAGAAGATGAGCTTGTCGGGCGCAATGGGCGCAGAGGTTCTGCCGACGACCATATTGTTCGATGCCAAAGGCCGCGAGGTCTGGCGGTACGTTGGGGACCTCGATTGGACCAGCCCGGAAGCCGCTAAACTACTCGCTGAAGCCGGCGCGAAGAAACCAGGCTGATCAGCCGCCCATCGATAGCCGCCAGGCCCAGCGCGATCAGTGCCAACCCACTGAAATCCTGCGGCGCGAGCGTCTCGTTGAGAAAAAGCGCTCCGAGCAGGATGGCGACCGGCGGCACGAGAAGGGTCACGAGCAGCGCATTGGTCGCGCCGGAAGTCTCGATCAGGCGGAAGTAGAGCACGTAGCCGAAGGCGGTGCAGAAGAGTGCAAGCGCGATAATTGCGCCCCAGGCGGTTATCGGTGGAAAAGAGTGCGTCCACGGCCGGTCGACGATCATCGAGATGGGCAGCATGGTGAGCGCGCCTGCTGTAAGCTGCCCGGTCGTGACGCTCATCGGCGAAATGCCCCGCCGCTTGAAACGGCGTGCCCACACGGCGGCGACCGCATAGCTGAGTGAGGCGGTGACGCAGGCGAGCTGCGCCAAGGCGCTGGTGCCAAGGCTCGAAAGCAGCGACGGACCGATCATGGTGGCCACGCCGCCGAAGCCCAACAGGACGCCGGCGATCTTGCGCGGACTCATCCGCTCGTCGTTCGTGAGGAAATGGGCAACGACGACGCCCCAGATCGGCGTGGTCGCATTCAGGATCGAGGCGAGGCCGCTCGCGATATGAGTCTGGCCCCAGCCGAACAAGGTGAACGGCAGCGCATTGTTAAGCACGGCGAGCAGCACGATCGAACCCCATGCTTCGCGCGGCAGGTCAATGCTCTGACCCTTGAAGCGGAGAAACAACCACATCGCCCCGGCGGCGATCGTCAGACGCAGCCAGACATAAGTCAGCGGCGGCACGTGCTTCACGGCTACGCCGATGAAGAAGAAGGCTCCGCCCCAGATGAGCGCGAGAACGCTCAGGATTAGCCAGTCGCGGCGGTTCATTTGCGCACGGATCATGTGCGCGTCTTGGCTCACAACGGGTGCCGCTGCTTCTTCCTGTTTGCGGTCAAACGCGTGGGGATCAATCGGCTTCATGGCCGGACGGATGTATGGTTACACCGCTGTGCCCGCCAACAAATGCCCGGTGCGGGTCAATAAGGTGGGCTTATCAGTCGCGCAGCAGTTCATTGATGCTGGTCTTAGAGCGGGTACGCTCGTCTACGCGCTTCACGATCACGGCGCAGGCGAGGGACGGACCGCCGTCTTTCGCCGGGAGGCTACCAGGCACGACCACTGAATAAGCGGGCACTCGGCCGTAGTGAACCTCGCCCGATGCTCGATCGACGATCTTGGTCGAGGCGCCAAGGAAGACACCCATGGAGAGAACTGAGCCACGCTCGAGAATGACGCCCTCCGCCACTTCCGAACGGGCGCCGACGAAGCAATCGTCCTCGATGATTACCGGACCTGCCTGAAGGGGCTCAAGAACGCCGCCGATTCCTGCGCCGCCCGAGATGTGCACGTTCTTGCCGATTTGCGCACAGCTGCCGATCGTCGCCCAGGTATCAACCATCGTGCCTTCGCCCACGCGTGCGCCGATGTTGACGAAGCTCGGCATCAGCACCGCGCCTGGCGCGACGAAGGCGCCGCGGCGGACGACCGATCCCGGAACGGCGCGAAATCCGGCATCTGCGAAGTCTTTCTCACCCCAGCCGGCAAATTTCGACGGCACCTTGTCCCACCAATGCGCCCCGCCGGGAGCGCCAGAGATCGCTTCCATGGGGTTCAGGCGGAAGGACAGGAGAACGGCCTTCTTCAGCCACTGATGCACGACCCATTCCCCGCCGCTCTTCTCGGCAATCCGTCCGTCGCCGCAATCAAGCGAAGCGATAGCCGCGTCGACCGCTTGGCGGACCTCGCCCTTAGTGGCAGGGCCGATTCCGTCGCGTTCGTCCCAAGCGCGCTCAATCACGGCCTGAAGCTGGTCAATCATTCTCGTTCCCCAAAATCACTTCTAGCCATTCCCCGACGTTCTCGACGCGAACGTCGACGACGCGCTCTTCGTAGCCGTGGTTGCCGCGCTCCGAGCCATTGTCCACCCACACTGTCGTCATTCCGAGCGCCTTCGCGGGCACAAGATTCTGCACCATGTCGTCGGCGAGGAGCGCATGAGCGGGGTCTATGCCGAAGCGTTCGCACAATAGCTCGTAGGCGTGCGGGTCCGGCTTCGGGCGATAAGAGCTCGCATGGACGTCGTGCAGATCCTGGAAATGATCATGGACGCCAATCGCCTCGAGGACACGCCGGGCATAGGGCGCATCCGCGTTCGTAAAGACAAAGCGCCGCCCCGGCAGACGGCCCAGGGCATTCGCCAGCCTCTCGTCGCTCTTCACGCGGTCGAGTGGGATATCGTGCACCTTCCCGAGGAAGTCGTGCGGATCGACACCATGCTCCTTCATCAGTCCGGCGAGGGTGGTGCCGTGCTCATGGAAGTGCTTCTTCTGCACCCGCCGCGCGTCAAGTGGATCGCAGCCGAGGAGGTGCTGGATATACTCACCCATGCGCTCATCGATGAGCGAGAAGAGGCCTGTGGATGCGGGGTAAAGACAATTATCGAGGTCGAAGATCCAGTTGCGGATATGAGCGAAGCGCGCGTCCATGAGGGCCAGCGCCTAGCCCTTTTAATCCTTTCAGCAAATTGAAAGGAAATGGTAAGCATAATAGGGCGGTAGAAGCCGTGATTTTTCAACGGCTTGGGCGGAGAGATCAATGAACAGGCGGCTTCTTGGCACGTCCACGTGCGCAGCGGTGCTCGCGCTCAGCCTGTCGGCTTGCGGGGGTGGTGGTGGTGGCGGCGTGAATCCGATTCCGATCGCGCCAATTACGCCGACGCCCACACCGACGCCAACGCCGACACCGACACCGACACCGACACCGACACCGACTCCAACGCCAACGCCAACGCCGGGCGTCAATTACAACACAGCGGAGTATCAGGCATCGACTTACAGCGTCGCTGCCAATGCGATCAGTGCGTATAATGCTGGCGCGACTGGCAAGGGCGTGAAGATCGGGATCGTCGACAGCGGCATCAATCCGGGTCTCGCGGAATTCACCGGGCGCATCGATCCGGCGAGCGGCGACGTCGTCGGCACGCGCGGGGTTAGCGATGACGGCGGTCACGGCACTGCTGTCAGCGCAGTCGCGGCGGCGGCCCGCAACAATCAGAACACAATGGGTGTCGCGTTCGATGCTACGATCGTCAGCGAACGTGCGGATCAGCCGGGCTCCTGCTCCGGAAAGGACGGCTGCTCCTTCTTCGACCCCGCAATTGCAGCCGGCATTGACGCCGCCCGGTTGGCGGGGGCCAAGGTCGTCAATCTCTCTCTTGGTGGGTCGAGCCCCGGCGGCACGCTTCTCAGCGCAATGCAACGGGCGGTGAACGCCGGCATGGTCGTGGTAATCTCAGCCGGCAATGATGGCACGCCCAACCCTGATCCATTCGCCCTTACTCCGGCGCAAAGTTTCCCCGGCAGCGTGATCATCGCGGGATCGGTGGATTCATCCGGGCAAATCTCAAGCTTCTCCGATCAGGCCGGCACCGGCGCCAGCTGGTATCTGACCGCGGTCGGCGAGGGCGACCAGGCACCGGACCAGACCGGGAAGCAGTTCATCTGGTCTGGCACCAGCTTCTCGGCACCGGTGATCAGCGGCGCGGTGGCGCTGCTGGCGCAGGCTTTCCCGAACCTGACGGGCCAGCAGATCGTCAATATACTCCTCAACAGCGCCGACGACCTCGGCACCCCCGGTACTGACTCGACCTACGGGCGCGGCATGCTGGACATCCAGCGGGCGTTCGCGCCGGCCGGCACGCTTAGCATGGCCGACAGCAAGACAGCGGTGTCCGGCTCCAGCAGCGATCTTCCGTCCGCGGCGGGCGACGCTGCGAAGGGGGGACAGTCGCTCGGGGCAATCGTTCTCGACGGGTACGACCGCGCCTATGTCATGAACCTGGCGAAAACGCTACGCGCGGCGCAGATCGATCATCCTCTTTCGCGCGCTCTGCAGAACGATCTTCAGGTCGCGGGCGGTGACGCCGGCCCCATCAACGTCGCGATGACCGTTCTGGAGCGTCACGATCTGATGCAGGGCTTCGAGCTCAACAGAATGGAAATCGGTCCTGACGACGCGCGCAAGGCACGGCTTGTCGCCGGGTCGGCGGTCGCGCGGATCGATCGCAAGACATCGGTCGCATTCGGCATGGCCGAAGGGGCCAAGTCGATGGAGCGTCGCCTCAATGGTGCGATGCCAGGCGCATTCCTGATCGCCAGGGACATCGCAGGCGATCCGGGCTTTTCCGCGGCTCGCGACGGCAGTCTCGCGATCCGTCGTCAGTTCGGAGGCACCGGTGTGACCCTGTCGGGCGAAAAGGGCAACGTATGGCAGGAGGTCAAGACGACGGCGACCGGCTCGCCTTACCGCTTCACAAGTCTCGCGATCGACCGCAGCTTCGGGCGCAACTGGCTTTCGGCGGACATCAGCCGCCTCGAAGAGAAGCAGACGCTGCTGGGCGGCCGGATGACCAACATGCTCGGCGGCGGGGGTTCGACAAGCCTGTTCCTCGATGCGGATGCACGCCACGATTTCGGCGGCGGCTGGAGAACGGAACTGATGGCGCGACGTGGCTGGACCAGCTTCGCGGCCGGAAAGTTCGAGAGTGGCGGCTACAGCTTCGATGTCGGCAAACTTGGGGTGCTTGCCAGCACCGACCGCGTGGGCCTTAGGATCGCTCAGCCGCTGCGCGTCGAGCATGGCGGCTTCGCGATGATGCTACCGACCTCCTACGACTACGTGACGCTAACCGCGGGTGAATCGCTAAGCACGATGTCTCTCACCCCGAGCGGGCGGGAGATCGACACCGAGCTCAGCTACGGCTCCAGCCTCCTGGGCGATCGCGCCTGGATCGGCGGCAATCTCTTCTACCGTCGCCAACCCGGCCATATTGCCGCCGCTGATGGTGACCTGGGCGCCGCAATCCGGTTCTCGCTCGGCTTCTAAAAGTTTCAGGAGGGGGAACGGGCGGCGGAGTTTCGGCTCCGCCGCCTGAACCGTGGCATCAGCATTCCGACGCCCGACCGGTAGCGGCGGTAATCCTCACCGAAGAGATTGGTGAGGTCGTGTTCCTCGTAGCGGATGGCGACGAGCATGTAGGCGGATAGGCCCAGCGCTAACAGCAAATGCCCGGCCGTCATTTTCGGCGCCGCCCAGAAGGCTAGGAAGAAGCCGCTGTAAAGCGGGTGCGCGACATAGCAATAGAACATCGGATGGCGCAGTTCCGGCTTTGCCGCGTCGCGGCCGCGGACATGGAACCAGGCCTGCTGCAGGCCGAACAGCTCGAAATGATTGATCAGGAACGTGCTGATCAGCACGGTCGCCCAGCCAGCCCAGAACAACAGCCAGATCAGATCCGCGAGAATCGGGTTCGTCACGTTCCAGACGATGGTGTCGATCGGCCGCCAGCATAGGAAAACGATGATCAGCGCAATGCTCGCCGCGAGGACGAAGACGCTCCGTTCGACCGGCGGCGGGACAATTCGCGTCCATTTGGCCTTGAAGGCGGGCCTCGCCATGACGCTGTGTTGAAGGCCGAACAGCGCGATCAGCGCTAAGTCAACGACGACCGCTAGTGCGAGCGGGGACTGTGGGCCGTTATCGACCGTGATCGTCGCGAAGGCGAAATTGCCGACGAAGACGATTAGATAGAGAAAAGTTGCGAAGAAGATCGCGTAGCAGATAATGGCGAAAAGAAGAGCTGTTGCTCGTGACATCGCCGAAATCCCCCTCGGCTGTTGTGAGACGCGTTACCGGCCGCCGACTCCGTATTTTACGATCACCGGCACCTCGCAGCCGTCCACGCGGCGGTAGACGGTGGCGTAAACGTTTGCCGGCGGAAGCTCGTTGAGCTTGCGCGGGGCGACGGATTTGCCGCGATCCCAGGCGTAATAGCTAGTCGTGCGGGGGCAGGTCCTGGAGTGCGCAAGAGGCGAGAGCGCGCTTGTCGTTGGTGCTGCCATGAGTGCCGCGGCGATGAGGAGCATTATCGTCTCCTTTCGCGAGCATTATATCATTGAGCGGTCAGACGGTGAAGCTTTCGCCGCAGCCGCAAGCGCCCTTCGCATTGGGATTGTCGAAGACGAACCCAGCGGCGAAGTCGTCCTCGCGCCAGTCCATCGTCGAGCCGACCAGATAGAGCACCGACGCGCCATCGACGTAGAAAGTGCCGCCAGCCGTTTCGATCTTTTCGTCGAAGGGCTGTTCGTCGCTGACGTAATCGACCGAATAAGCGAGGCCCGAGCAGCCGCGGCGCGGCGTCGACAGCTTGACGCCGATCGCTCCCTCCGGAGCGCGGCTCATCAGTTCGGCAATGCGGGCTTCCGCTGTGGGCGTCAGCATGATCGCGGCAGGCCGGGCGCGAAGCTTGGTTTCCTTGTTCATAGCATTCCCAATTCGAGCCGCGCCTCGTCGCTCATCTTCGACGGGTCCCATGGCGGATCCCAGACGAGGTTCACGACTGCGTCGCGAATGCCGGGCACCGATAGGACACGGAGTTCGACTTCCTGCGGCAGCGATTCCGCGACCGGGCAGTGCGGCGTGGTCAGCGTCATGGTGATCGTCGCGTCACCATCCTCGCTGATTTCAACGTCGTAGATGAGGCCGAGCTCATAGACATCGACCGGGATTTCGGGGTCGTAGATCGACTTGAGCGCTTCCACGACTGTCGCCTGCAGCTCGCTTCCGGCGCTGCCCGTCGGCTCTTCTTCCTGCACACCAGAGAGGAACCCGGCGAGATAGTCGCGCTTGCGCTCAAATTCGGGTGTGACGCGGGCGCGCGGCGGGGTTTGAACCCCTGCCACTTCTTCGGTCTCGATCTTGCGCTCTTCGTTCATGCGAAAACTCGTTTGACCTGTTCGATCCCGCGGACCAGCGCTGCAATGTCCGAGCTGTCGCCGTGGGCCGCGAAGCTCGCGCGGGCAGTCGCTTCGACGCCGAGCACGCGCATGAGGGGCTGCGCGCAATGATGTCCGGCGCGGACCGCGACGCCCACGTCATCCAATATGGTGGCGGTGTCGTGCGGATGAACCCCGTCGACGTTGAAACTGACGATTCCGGCGCTGTCTTCGGGGCCGTAGATCGTGACGCCGGCGATTCGGCGGAGTGCCTCGCGCATTTCCGCAACTAGCGCGCATTCGTGCGCGTGGATCGCATCCAGCGACAGGTCCTGCACCCAGTCGATTGCGGCATGCAGGCCGACCGCGCCGACGATGTGCGGCGTTCCGGCTTCGAAGCGCGCCGGCGGATCGAGAAAGGTAGTCTTCTCAAACCTGACCTCGTCGATCATCGCCCCGCCGCCCTGCCACGGCGGCATTTGCTCCAGCAGATCGGCGCGGCCCCAGAGGCAGCCGATGCCAGTCGGCCCATAAAGTTTGTGCGCGGAGAAGACATAGAAGTCGGCGCCGATGTTCCCGATGTTCACACTGAGACGCGGCACCGCCTGGCAGCCGTCGAGCAGGAGGAGCGCACCTCTCGAATGCGCAATCTCCGCCGCGCGCTCCGCGTCGAGAATGGAGCCGAGCACGTTGGAGACATGCGCGAAAGCCACGACGCGATGCTCTTCCGTGAGCATCTTTTGTGCGGCGTCGAGGTCAATCTGGCCGTCGTGCGTGAGCGGCGCCGCATCGACTTCGAAGCCGGCTAGCTGCCACGGCACGATGTTGCTGTGATGTTCGAGTTGCGAGACGAGGACGCGATTGCGCCCGTTTTTGGGCAGCGTGCGTGCGACCAGGTTGATTGCTTCGGTCGCGCCGCGCGTGAAGACGAGTTCGTTGGGCGCGCCGCCGATCAATGTCGCGGCTGCGGCGCGCGCTGCTTCGTAGCGGCCAGTCATTTCCGACGAGCGCTGGTACACGCCGCGGTGCACGGTCGCGTAGTCGTGCGCATAAGCCTTTGTGATCGCGTCGATCACGGCTTGCGGTTTCTGCGCAGTGGCGGCGCTGTCGAGATAATGCCAATTCTCGATCGCGGGGAACTCGCTGCGCACGTCGAGGCGCGAGTTGATGCGGATCGGCGCGTTCACACGATCCTCCGCAGTGCATCGCGCGCAGCAGTGCAGATCGCGTCCGAGTCCCCCGCGCTGTCCCACAGGCCCATGACGAAGCCTTCGAGCAGAAGTGCGCGTGCGCTCGCCGGATCGAGGCCGCGGGTTTCGGCATAGAACAATTGCATCGGATCGAGCTCGCCGACGGTGGCGCCGTGCGCGCACTTCACGTCGTCGGCGTAGATCTCCAGCTCGGGCTTGCAGTTCGCTGTTGCGCCGCGGTCGAGCAGCATCGCTTTGACAGACTGTTCGCCGTCGGTTTGTTGCGCGCCGCGCGCCACTTCGACCTTGCCGAGATAGGAACCGACTGCCTTGCCGCCGAGCACGCTGCGAATGGTTTGCCGCGAGCGGCCGTTCGGGCCGACGTGCTTGACATTGGTGACGAATTCATTGGTCGAAACGCCGGTGCCGATGTTGGCGCCGAACAGCTCGAAGTCCGCACCTTCAGCGAGCGAAACATCAAGTTCGACGCGGCCATAAACCGCGGCATTGTTGAGCGCGAAAATGCGCGCCTTCGCGCCCGGTCCAAGCGCAAGTCGAACGCGCTTCAATCGCACGTCGTCAGCGGTCGGGAGCCATACTTCTTCGAGGCTTTCGCCGGCGCCAGCGGTCAGCGTAATCGGCTCGGCGAACTGCTCCCAAACAGGCTTCAGCGCGCCGAGGTCGGCGTAGCGCCAATCCTCCTGCTTGTGTGTCGGAAATGGTGCGGTCATGCAGCCGCCTCCGCATAGCCTTCACGCTCAAGTTCAAGCGCGAGTTCAGGCCCGCCGCTACGCACGATCTGGCCACCGCGCAGCACGTGCACTTTGTCGGGTTCGACGTAGTCGAGCAGCCGCTGATAGTGCGTGATGAGAAGCACGCCTTTGTCGGGCGCGCGCATGATGCGGTTGATGCCTGCCCCGACGGCTTTGAGCGCGTCGATGTCGAGGCCGCTGTCCGTCTCATCAAGCAGCGCGAACTTCGGATTCATGATGCCCATTTGCACCATCTCGGCCCGCTTCTTTTCGCCGCCGGAGAAGCCGACGTTGACGGGGCGCTTGAGCATCTCGGCGTCCATGCCGAGGAGCGCCGCTTGTCCGCGCGCAAGCTTGATGAACTCGCCGCCAGAAAGCTCGGGTTCACCGCGAGAACGGCGCTGTGAGTTGCGGCTTTCGCGCAGAAATTGGAGGTACGAAATCCCGGGGATCTCGACCGGATATTGGAACCCGAGGAACAGGCCTGCTGCAGCGCGTTCGTGCGGCTCCAGGGCGATCAAATCCTGTCCATCGAAGTTCGCACTGCCCTCCGTTACTTCATAGCCGGGACGGCCCGAGAGAACGTAGGCGAGCGTCGACTTTCCGGAACCGTTCGGGCCCATGATCGCGTGCACTTCGCCCGCCGGTACGTGCAGCGTCACCCCGTTCAAGATCGGCTTGCCGGCAACCGTCGCGTGCAGGTTTGAAATGTCGAGCATCTTATTTGCCGATGTCCTTCCCGGCAGGGCAATTGGTCAGGAAGTAGCGGCGCATGGTGTCGGTCGCGTCCTGACGAATGCCTTCAAGCATGCGCTTGTCGTTCAGGGCCTTCTGCCGGTCCTCAAGAGCGGCGTCCTGCAGGTCGAGCTGCTTCTCGAGCTGCTTCTGCTCGGCGAGTCTCGGCGGCGGTGTCTCGCGCAATGCACGCCGCTGATCGTTCAGTGACAGGCGGTCGTTCACGATCGCCTCCTGCTCGTGATAGGCCTCAAGCAGGAACTGACTGCGCCGCGCGGACTCGCCAGCGAAAATTGGGTTCACTGCCGTGCGATCGCACCGCGCCACGGCTTGGTCGAGCGCATCGAGATCGGCCGACGCCGCGGCGATAAGCAACAACGGCATCATCCGACTGAACCTTCCAAACTAATCCCGAGCAGCTTCTGCGCCTCGACCGCAAACTCCATCGGCAACTGCTTCAGCACCTCACGCGCGAAGCCGTTGACGATCAGGGCGACGGCCGCCTCCTGATCGAGGCCTCGGCTCATCGCGTAGAAAAGCTGGTCCTCGCTGATTTTCGACGTCGTCGCTTCATGCTCGATCGTTGCGGTCGGGTTCTTCACCTCGATGTAGGGCACGGTGTGCGCGCCGCAGTCGCTGCCGAGCAGCAGTGAATCGCACTGGGTGAAGTTGCGGACGTTCTCGGCGCGCGGGAGCACCCGGACCAGCCCGCGATAAGTGTTATTTGAGCCGCCCGCGCTGATGCCCTTTGAGACGATCGTCGAGCGGGTGTTCGCGCCGATGTGGATCATCTTGGTGCCGGTGTCCGCCTGCTGGCGGTTGTTGGTGAGCGCGACCGAATAGAATTCGCCGACGCTGCCGTCGCCCTTCAGGATGCAGCTCGGATATTTCCAGGTGATCGCGCTGCCGGTTTCGACCTGCGTCCAGCTGACCTTTGAGCGGTCGCCGCTGCACAGAGCGCGCTTCGTGACGAAGTTGAAAATGCCGCCGCGGCCTTCCTTGTCGCCCGGATACCAGTTCTGGACGGTGGAATATTTCACCTCCGCGTCCTCGTGCGCGAAGATTTCGACCACCGCCGCGTGGAGCTGATTCTCGTCCCGCATCGGTGCGGTGCAGCCTTCGAGATAGCTGACGTAGCTGCCCTTATCGGCGACGATCAACGTGCGCTCGAACTGACCGGTGTTCTCGGCATTGATGCGGAAGTAAGTCGACAGCTCCATCGGGCAGCGCACGCCCTCGGGGACGTAGACGAAGGTGCCATCGGAGAAGACCGCGCTGTTGAGACAGGCGAAATAATTGTCGCGCTGCGGAACGACCGAGCCGAGATACCTGCGAACCAGCTCGGGATATTCGCGGATCGCCTCGGAGATGCTGAGGAAGATTACGCCCGCCTTCTTCAACTCCTCGCGGAAAGTGGTCGCGACGCTGACGCTGTCGAACACGGCGTCTACCGCGACCTTGCGTGCGCCCTCGACGCCGGCGAGCACCTTCTGCTCTTCGATCGGAATGCCGAGCTTTTCATAGACGCGAAGGATTTCGGGATCGACTTCGTCAAGCGAGGCGAGCTTCGGCTTCGCCTTGGGCGCTGCGAAATAATATGCGTCCTGGTAATCGATCGCGGGGATGTCGAGCTTGGCCCAGCTGACCTCCTCCATTTCGAGCCAGGCGCGGTAGGCCTTGAGCCGCCAGTCGAGCATCCATTCGGGCTCATTCTTCTTGGCGGAGATGAAGCGAACGGTGTCTTCGCTGAGGCCCTTGGGCGCGAATTCCTGCTCGATGTCGGAAGAGAAGCCCCACTCGTACTCGGCGAGCTTCTCTGCAGCCTCGTGCGCCTCGCGGTTGCGGATGTCGTCGGTCATCGCGCGAGCTCCGTCAGGCGAACGGCGCCAAGCGCGCCCCGAACGGCGATGCCGACGATGCCCATGTGCGGTTTGACCCGGCAATGCGCGTCCAGCGCACAGTCGGATACGCCCTCGTGGCCGGAGCAAACCGTCATCGCGATCGGCCCTTCGACCGCCTCGACGATGTCGGCGAGGCTGATATCTTCAGCGGACTTGGCGAGCGTAAAGCCGCCGCCAGCACCGCGAACGCTGCTCAGCAGGCCCGAGCCTGCTAGCGTGCCCATCAGCTTCTGCGCGGTAGGCAGCGGGACGCCGGTCTCGGCCGACAGCTCGGTCGCGCTCAGGCGGGCGGCGGGGGGCCGGCGAGCGGCGGCGGTCATCAGGACGACCGCATAATCGGCAAGGTGAGTGAGGCGCATTGCTGTAATTCGGAACTTTCCGGTAGGATTTAGTCTCTTGCGCCCGAAAACTCAACCGCGCAGACCAGCGGCGTGGCACTCTACCGTCTCATTCGGCCGCTAGTCTTCGCTCTCGACGCCGAGAAGGCGCATCGCGCGACCATCAGATCCCTCAAGCTGATGCCCGCGCTGAGGCCGCCACCGTTTCCCTCGTCGTTGCGGACGACAGTTGCAGGTCTCGAGTTCCCCTCGCCCGTGGGGCTCGCTGCGGGCTTCGACAAAGACGCGGAAGTACCGGAACAGATGCTCGGCCTGGGCTTCGGCTTCGTCGAAGTGGGGACCGTCACGCCACGGCCGCAGCCGGGCAATCCGAAGCCGCGTCTGTTCCGGCTGGTGGACGATCGGGCCGTCATCAATCGCATGGGTTTCAACAACGGCGGTCAGCCAGCTGCATTCGATCGGCTGCAGCGGTGTTCGCACGTCCACGGCATCATCGGCGTCAACATCGGCGCCAACAAGGAGAGCCATGATCGCATCGCGGATTACGCGAGTGGGATTCGCTCGATGGCGCCGGTCGCGCGCTACATCACGATCAACATCAGCTCGCCCAACACTCCGGGTTTGCGCCAGCTGCAGGACGAAG
>Ga0308174_10000514_pt1 | contig 16436 bp, 9 predicted proteins | sample PhyPR2_FD_203894 | JGI IMG/M metagenome (GOLD analysis project Ga0308174, IMG submission 203894) | Soil microbial communities from UC Gill Tract Community Farm, Albany, California, United States - DLSLS.P.R2 | ecosystem: Environmental > Terrestrial > Soil > Agricultural land | place: USA...
ATATCCGGCCGTTTGAACAACTGACGGCGGAACCTGCGGCTAATGACTTTCACCTGCTGGATGCAAGCGACGGCATCCTCTTCCACCGCTGGGAAACAGATGAGGACCAGCCTGCCTCGTTTTCGAGTCCGAACGCGCCCAGTGGCGCGACGGTCGATTACTTGCTGAAAAGTAAGCTGGAGTCGAGCGCAGAGCAGAAAGCGCGCCACGAAAGCCCGGTAAAGATCGTTGTTACCGATCACAAAGGTAATGTCGTGGCCACCCGTTATGGGCCGTCGAACGAAGGCATAAACCGCTTCGTATGGGATCTGCGCTACGACGGAACCCGGCGGCTTGAATCGGCCATCCCGCCGGAACCGCCTGAAGCGGGCGAACCCGAACGGATGCGGTTTTATATGCGCGGGCCGGACGTGCTGCCTGGCGAGTATACGATTTCGGTAACAGCCGCCGGACAGACTCAAAAGACAACTACGCGTGTCGTCGCCGACCCCAATCTTCATCTGAATGCCGAAGACTTCCGCACGCAAACCGCGGCGGCTCTCGCGATGCGGAGCGAGATGGCTGCATTGAACGAGATGATAGAGCGCATCGAGCGCATGGAGCGGCAGATCTCCGATTTTGAGAAGAGTGCGGGTGCTGAAAGCGAGACGCCGGGAAAATACGAATCGCTCTTAGCGCAGGCCGGGGATCTCGACAAGAAATTGAAGGCCGCGAAGGCATCGGTTTACAATCCCGATATTCAACACAATGTCGCCGAGGACGATATTCACGCGCTCGCCGATCTGCATGGGCGGGTTGAGGACATAGCCGGTGAGTTGGCGTCGGCCTACGATCAGCCGCCCAACGCGCTGCTTCGCGAGAAGATGGCCGAAGTCTCCAAGGAAATGAATGAACGGCTGGCTGCATTTAACAATCTGCTCAAGCAGGATGTAACCAGCTACAACAAAGCGGCGTATGCGGCGGGAGCGCCAACGCTGTTTGCAGGCGATGCGGTTACAGTGAAACGCGCGCCCGCGCTGTAGCGACTGTGCCATCCATTCCAACATCGGATCGGGCGTGCCCGATCCCTACAGAACGTTTTGAGCGCCGGCGGAACGCGGCAAGCAAAACCAGGCCGCCTAATAGCAGGCCTAGGCTGCCGGGCTCCGGGGTGTTGACGGTATCCAGCTTCACTACGAAATCGTTGTAATCGAATCGATCCGGTAAATCACAGGTACCGGTGACACCGGCCCCACACGCTCTGGTATCCACGGCTCCGATATAAAATGCGTTGCCTGGGCCCGATGCGGAGTTGAACACGGCGAAATGTTGCAGATTGTCGCTGGGGTTCGGAAACCCGGCAACCGAGTTTGCCGCGCTGTTCATGAAAAAGAAATATTGCGAAGAGAACGGATCGCCGCGTAAACCCTGATCCTGTTCGATGTAGAACCCGTACGTATGCGAACCCGGCATAAATGTTTTTGGCGCGGTCCCAGCATCTTGGGATGCGGAAAACAGTGGAGTCAGCGATCCGATGGAACCGTCTGCATTGATGCGGTACCAGCCGAAAGTGTCCAGCGGACCGGAGTTCGTGATGGTGGCCTCAAGCGTGGCGGTAACCGCGTACCCAGTGCCATTGAATTCGATGTTGGCAGGGGCTCCGCCGTCGTTGTGTCCGAGATACGGGAGATTGCCCGGCGGACTGGTGATTACACAATTCCCTCCGCCAGTGAGACACCAGCCGACATTGTAGCGGCTACCGTCTCCGGAGCCGTTGTTCCAGTAAGGGATGCCCGGTGTGGGACTCGAACCCTGGAAGAGATTGCTGGCAGACCAGGTCTGCCAACTCCCATCGCCCGTCACGGAGTCCGCCTGGGCAATCGCGCCTGCAAGCAAACAAGCTGAAAGCGCAATCAACAGCTTTGACAATGTTAAACGCATGGGTCCTTATATTGATGAGCTTACGTCAAGCTTAAAGCTACTTTGGAAAAACTACTAGCCTTATGAATCCAATTTATCAGTCGAGGCGTTCACGGATATGGTCGCCTGCCGATACGGGCCGGTTCCCACCGCCAAGTGGTTCTGAGCCATCTGTAACAGACAGGATTGAAGGTGCGTCAAGGAAGTGCAGCAGCAGGGGGGCCATACGGCAGAAGCACCAACCAGTCTCTCGCAGTCATTCGTCGAAAGCATGATGTCTGACCGGCACAGATGAGAAGCGCGCTTGCCACTCGTTCGCTTCTTTTCTACGCGGCATTAATTATCGTTCCGGTAGTTACTGGCGCGCAGGAGTTTCGTGGCAAGCTGGTGACCGCTGTTGAATATGAGCCTGCGAATCAGCCGGTTTTTTCCAAGGATCTGCAGAACATGCAGCTTGTGCGCGTCGGCCAGTCGCTTGATCCGAACCAGGTCGCGGCCACAATCGACCGCTTGTTTGCAAGCGGCCTTTACGACGACATTCAGGTGGATGCCGAACCAAGCGGGGACGGCGTCGCCATCCGTTTCATCACCCGAGCCAGGCGCTTTATCGGACACGTGGGCGTCCGGGGAAAGATAAACGACCCGCCCAGCCGCGCCGTCATCATCAGCGACTCGCAATTGACCCTCGGAACGCCATTCGATGAGGAAACGCTTGAGGGCGCCCGGAAGACCATCGAAGAGGAAATGCGGCAGAACGGGCTGTTTGAGTCGTCGGTTGGGGTGAGCACTATCGAGGATCCCGTCACGCATCAAATGACGATCCGCTTTCTGATCAATGCCGGGAAGCGCGCCCGATACACGACGCCGATCATTACGGGCGAAACAAAACTCCCGGACGAGACCATCATCGGCGCCACGGGCTGGCGCTGGCCGCTGATTCACAAATGGCGGCAGGTAACGTCGGCGCTGACGGACAAAGGTATCGATGGAATTCAGAAGAAGTATGCGAAAAAAGATCGCCTGACCACCACAGTGACTCTGGGTTCGCTCAATTATGATCCGAAAACGGGCCGCGCTAAGCCCTCGCTCGAGATCGAAGCGGGACCGAAGGTCGAAATAAAAACACTCGAAGCGAAGGTGTCGAAGGGAAAACTGCGCCAGTTCATTCCGGTTTACCAGGAGGGCTCGGTTGATAACGACCTGCTCACCGAGGGCGCGGAAAATCTTCACGATTATTTCCAATCGAAGGGATATCCGGATGTAGACGTTACCTTCAAACGAGAGCCGCAGAAGGATGACAAGGAAGTCATCAACTACTACATCGCAACCGGACCCCGGCGCAAGCTGGTCCATATCGGTATCGACGGCAACACGTATTTCACGCCCGATACCCTGCGGGAGCGCATGTTTCTCCACACCAGCACCTTGCTGATGCGCAACGGCCGCTATAGTGAGGCCTTTCGAAACAATGATCAGGACGCAATAGCAAATCTCTATCGCGACAACGGGTTCCAGGATGTCAAAGTGACCTCAACCGTTCAGACGAACTACAAGGGGAAGCCGCAAGACATCGCCGTTACGTTCCACATCGATCCGGGGAAGCAGTGGGTCGTATCCAATCTATACATCGAAGGCAACAACCGGCTGGATATCGAACCGGTTCGCAATCAACTGGCTTCCATTCAAGGCCAGCCGTATGCGGAAGTCGATGTGGCTTCCGATCGAAACAGGATTCTCGAATACTACTATTCGAACGGTTTTCCGAAAGCTGCTTTCAGTTATCGAACCACGCCCGGTCCGAAGCCCGAAACCATAAACCTGACTTACAGCATCAATGAGGGCCCCCGCGAGTTTGTCCGCAAGGTGATTGTCTCCGGCCTTTATCGCACTCGTCCGTCGCTTGTATTGCGAAATATCAACACAATCAAAGAGGGCGAGCCCATCTCGATGCTGAAGGTGAACAGTATTGCCCGGCAGCTTACCGATCTCGGTGTTTTCGCGAATGTAGAAACGGCCATCCAGGATCCCAATGGGACGAATCAGTATAAATACCTCCTGTACGATTTCGATGAAGCAGCGCGGTATTCATTCCATATCGGCTTCGGTCTTGAGGTGGGCCAATTCGGGCATACGACGAATAACCTTTCGAGTGCAGGCGGTCTGAAGGGAGTCTCGCCGCTGATCTCCTTCACGGTAAACCGGCTGAACTTCCGCGGGTTGGGACAGACAGTTTCTCTGCAAACGCGCTACTCCACTCTGGAGCAGCGCGAATCGCTGAACTACATTGTGCCGCGGTTCCTTGGGTCCCTGAATCGAACCGTGACGTTTTCGCTGCTCTATGACACGACACAAGATGTTCAGACGTTCTCTTCAAGGCGCGCCGAAGCGTCTGTTCAGACTTCTCAGCGATTCAATCGGGCTTCCACTCTTTTGCTCCGGTTTGCGTACCGCCGGGTCAGCACCGGCAACATACAGATTCCGTCACTCTTGATTCCCCTCTACTTGCAACCGGTTCGCATAGGCATTTTATCGGCCAGCTACATTCAGGATCACCGCGATAATCCGGCCGATGCGCACCGCGGGTTCTGGAACACAGTGGATGCCGGCATTGCCGGGAACTTCTTCGGGTCGCAGCGCAATTTCACGCGGGTGCTGGCCCGGAACGCCACCTACACTCCCATCGGCCACAACATGGTGCTTGCCCGGCAAACCCAGATTGGTGCGATTCTTCCTTTCAATATCCCCGCGGGTACGACCAGCTTCGATTCCATTCCGCTTGCCGAACGGTTTTTCGGCGGTGGCGGCGTCTCGATGCGCGGCTTTGGCGATAATCAGGCCGGCCCGAGAGATATCGGCACCGCGAGCCAATTGCCCGGACCTCCGACCGCCACTCCGACCGGATTCCCGATTGGAGGCAACGCTCTCTTCTTCAACACAGTTGAGCTTCGATTTCCCCTGCTTGGCCCCAACATCAGCGGCGTTCTCTTCGAGGATATGGGGAATGTCTACACCAGTTTCGGGGGCATTTCCTTAGCGTACCGGCAGCCGAGCGTTGTTACTTATCCGAATCTTCCGGGAAAGGCGTTCTACCAGAATTTCAACTACGCGGTGCAAGCGCCGGGATTTGGAATACGCTACAAGACTCCATTGGGACCCGTGCGAGTGGATTTCGCATATGCTCTGAATCCCCCGCGTTATTTGGGCTTCAATCGAAACGAAACCATCCAGGACTTGATTGGCTGTGGATCCGCGCAACTTGGCACGACGCCGGAATGTACCGCCACGCCGCAGCAATTGAGCCATTTCCAGTTCTTCTTCTCTATCGGGCAGGCCTTCTGATGCGATGTCTGCCTGTCTCCATGCTGCTCATAACGGGAATGATTGCACAGGCGGTAATCATCGACAGAATCGCGATCATTGTGAGAAATTCGGTGATCAAAGACAGTGACATCAGGCGCGATATCCGGGTGACGGATTTCCTCAACGGGCAGCCGCTCAACTTCGGACCTGCCGCACGGAAGGCCGCGGCGGACCGCTTAATCAACCAGGCCATGATTCGGCGTGAAATCAGATTAGGCGATTATCCTCAGGCCACCTATCAGGAAGCCGATCAGCAGCTTGATCGCCTCGAAAAGCAAAAATACAAATCGCAAGCGGCTTTTGAGCAGGCTCTAACCAGGTATGGACTCACCAACAATGAGCTGCGTACCGAATTTAAATGGCAATTGACCGTTTTGCGGTTCATTGACGTGCGCTTCAAGCCCGCCGTGATGGTGAGCGATCGGGAGGTTAATGACTACTACGACCAACATGAAGCCGCCCTGCGCCACGCGCATCCGAAGGAATCGGTTGACGACCTTCACGGCGACGCACGAAACATCATTACCGGCGAGCAAGTGAATAAGCTGTTCTTCGATTGGCTTGATCAGCAGCGCGGCGACGCAAAGATTGTGTTTCACGAGGAAGGCCTGAAGTGACCCGGCGAACGAAGAAAATCCTGCTGACGGTTGCCGGCAGTATCGCGGGCCTGATTGTGATCTTGGTCATCGCCGCGATTCTGATCCTGCAAAGCGGATGGTTCGCGAACTTTGTAAAGAACAAAATTGTTGCGGTTGCGGAAGAGTCCACCGGCGGGGTCGTCGAGATTGGATCGTTCCAGTTTGACCTCTGGCATTTAACCGTGCGCATCCGCGACTTCGTTCTGCATGGAACAGAACCGAAAACGGCCGACCCACTGGTGCGAGTGCAATTGCTGGAGGCTCATCTGAAGCTGTTTTCCGGATGGAAAAACATCGCGGGCCTATCTTACCTGGGAATTGAAAAACCAGAGGCGGATCTCATTGTTTTTCCGAATGGAAAGACCAATATTCCGCAGCCGAAGAATCCAAGCAAATCGAGTGGCAACAACTCAACCCTGCAAACGGTGATCGACTTGGCGGTTAACAAGTTCGAGCTGAAGAACGGATTGCTGGAGTTTGCGGAAGAAAAGGCATCCTTCAACGCGCGCGGCGAAAATCTGCGGGTCTTGCTGGATTATGACTTCGCGAACCCCGGATATCAAGGGAATCTTTCCATAAGCCCGCTGCTGCTGGCATCCAGCGGCAAACCGCCGCTTCATGCCGACGTTAACATCCCGGTAACGCTCGGTAAGGACGCCGTACGGGTGACGAACGCCCGGGTCACTACTCCGCAATCGCGGATTGAGCTGACAGCCGCACTGGAGAATGTGAATACGCCGGTGATCTCGGCGCATTTGAATGCCAATATTTCGCTGCCGGAAATTCAGCGCAGTGTGAACCTGCCAATGGATGCTAACGCCGCGGGCGCACCGAGGGTGCTGACGGCGGAGCTGGCGATGCAAATGGACCAGCAGAGCAAAGCCGTACACTTGCAAACCGCTCATGCATCGCTCGGTCAAACTACCGTTCAGGCATCGGGCAGCCTTGAGCCGGGAAAGAATAGCGCGGTTACGTTCAAGGCCGACCTCGCGCTGCGGCAATTGTCGCGATTAATGAAGGTCTCCTCCATCCAAGTGAACGGAGATCTCCTGGCAAGCGGAACCGCCAGACTGGACGCACAAAGAAATTATTCAGTAAACGGGACGATAAACTCGCAGGGCCTCGCCCTCCGCAGCGGAACGACGCAGGTCTCCAACCTGAACCTGTATTCGCCATTCCACGCAGATCCCTACCTGATCAGTCTGGATGGCCTGAACCTGAAAGCTTTGGGCGGCGATCTTGCGGCGAAAGTCTTTGTAGAAAAAATGCAATTAGTGAGTCTGGAGAGCACTTTGCGCAATTTCTCGCTGCCGGTGCTTGCGGCCGTCTTTACGGGCAAGCATCTGGGATACGCGGGCGTTATCGATGGCTCACTTAAGGCGCGCGGCGATCTGAAAGCGAAGGGGGCCACTGGGTACAACGCGGAAGCCAAGCTGTCGATCGTGCCAGGAACGCGCGGAGTACCTGTGAGCGGCCGCCTCAACGCAACCTACCGCGGCGCCACGGGTGCAGTGGATTTAGGGCAATCCTATATCGCGATGCCCAACACCCGGATCGATCTGTCCGGCTCGCTAAACAAGCGCATCGACATCAATCTTGTTTCGCATAACCTGAATGATTTTCTCCCGGCCGTCAATTTTGCGTCATCCAAGCCGGAAAGCTCACTGCCGGTATCGCTCCGGGGCGGCGGTACGTTAACAGCGCGCGCGGAAATTACCGGTAATCTGTCTGCGCCTAACATCGCCGGGCACACGGCCATCACTCACTTCTCGATAGAAAAACGGCCGCTCGATCAATTCTCGCTCGATCTGGCCGCATCTCGTACCGAAGCTTCTGTCCAAAATGGCCTAGTCACCGGAAAAGGACTGCAGGCTAATTTTGATGCCCTTATTGGCTTACGGAAGTGGAAGCCGGCGCCTGCCTCGCCCTTGAAAGCAGATTTGACGGTTCGCAACGGAGATGTAGCGGCCTTGCTTGGCCTAGCGGGTGAATCTTCCATACCGGCGAGCGGGCAGCTTACAGCGGACGTTCATGTCAACGGAACCTATGGCGATCCACTTGGGAATGCAACGCTTGAAGTGCTGAACGGCAGCGCCTATCAACAGCCGTTCACGCGCTTGTACGGCGGGATGAATCTAAGTCATCAACTGATTACGATCACAAACCTGGAACTGGACACCGCGGGCGGGAGCGCTACGGCGAATGGCACGTTCCGGCACCCGGTGAACAGCTTTACCACCGGACACGCGCAGCTTCAGCTTGCCACCCAAAATATTCAGTTGGCCGAGATCAAACCGTTGCAGGAGAGAAGCCCGGGCGCTGCCGGTGAGATCCAACTTACCGCCAGCGCTGCCGCGGACCTGCAAAAATCCGGGAAACAAACCAATTTCGTTCTCGACACGATAACTGCAGACTTATCCGCAACCGGCTTGCGTGTGCAGAATCAGAGCGCGGGTAATCTCACTGGGAGCGTACGTACCAATAACGGCGCGGCGAATTACAACCTTGTTTCCGATTTCGCCGGTTCTAACGTTCACGTGAACGGGCGCACTTCGCTAACGAAAAATTACACGACAACGGCCGATGCCTCTATCCGGAATCTAGCAATTGGCAAGGTTTTGCAGATTACCGGGCAGGGTGCTCTTCCGGTAAGCGGCAATCTTTCGGCCGATGCGCACGTGAGCGGGACCTTGCAATCGCCTTCCGCGAACTTGAGTTTCACTCTGGCCAAAGCCGACGTTTACCAGGAACGGATTGACCGGCTGCAGGGCGCGGTGGACTATTCGAACACACGGATTCGTATCCCGTCCATCAAGCTGGATATTCCCGCCGGCAGCGTCACCTTAGCCGGCGCTTTCACGCACCCGGCGAATGATTTCAATAACGGTTCGTTAAATCTGAAACTGAGCAGCACCGATATCCAGCTCGCGAAAATCGAGCACGTCGAGCAGGCCAAGCCAGGCTTTGCCGGCACCCTGCACGTTGCCGCCGATCTCTCTGCCGGCTTGCGCGAGCATAACGGAAAACGGCAGATCGCGGTATCCACTCTAAACGCCGATGCAGCGGCGAACGGCCTTCGGGTGGACAACCTGAATTTGGGCCAGGCTGCTTTTCAGGCTCGAACAACCGGCCAGAACGTGAATTTCCGCCTCGATTCGGATATTGCGCAGAGCCAGGTTCACGCGTCCGGCAGGTCTCAACTGAGCGGCGATTACCCGACTCGGGCGAGCCTCACCTTCTCGAACATCCGCTATTCCAATATTGCTCCGTTTTTATCCAGAAACACGACCGCACCGCCGGCGTTCGACGCACTCGTAGAGGGGCAGGCTTCTGTGAACGGTCCGCTATTAGATGTCAACGGCTTGAATGGCCGGTTGGAATTGAGCAGGCTGGACGTTCGCACGAATCCGCAAAGTTCACCGACAGGCGCGCCCCCGATCCGGACCGCAGAATTGCAAAATCAGGGCCCTATTGTAATCGCCATGAATCAGTCCGTTGTTCGGGTGCAGCAATTGCACATCGCCGGACCAGGAACGAACATTACCGCGGGTGGAGAAATCAACCTGAAGAACGGCAAGAATCCCATGGGCCTGACACTTGCCGCAAACCTGGATTTGGGTGTACTGCAGGACATCAGCCGCGATTTCTATTCGTCCGGAGCGGTGTCCATGGACGCCACCCTGCACGGCACGTTTTCACAGCCGCTTATAAATGGGCAGCTCGTATTGAAGAATGCCAATATCAACTACACGAAATCGCCGAACGGACTATCAAACGCTAACGGCGTGATTCTGCTCAATGGCACTAACGCGACCATCCAGACGCTGACTGCCGAAAGCGGCGGCGGAAAGATCAGTGTTGCTGGATTCATTGGCTATGGGGGGCCGGTATTCAGCTACAACCTCCAGGCAAATGCAAATAAAGTACGTGTTCGCTATTCGGGTGTTAGCGTCACCTCCAATGCGAGCATTCGGCTGATCGGCAGCAGCCGGCGCTCCCTGCTGCGAGGCACCGTGACAATTCAGCGCATCACTTACAATTCATCGAGCGATGCCGGGTCGCTCCTCTCCACTGCTTCCACCCCGCCATCCACGCCAACGGCTCCTTCCGGAATGCTTGCGGGAATGCGGCTTGATATACGGATTCTTACCGCTCCGGATTTACATGTTTCTTCCACTTATACAAACAGGCTGGAAGTCTTTGCCGACATGACCGTCCGCGGAACTGCTGCAAACCCGGGGATGCTCGGACGGGTGCACGTCACCAACGGCCAACTCGTCTTTTTCGGAAACACTTACACAGTGAACACTGGAACCGTAAATTTCTACGATCCAAACTCCATAGAGCCTGTTCTCGATATCTCGCTGGAGACGATTACGCAAGGGGTCGACGTCGTGATCGGAGTCTCCGGGACAATGGACGATTTGAAAATGAGCTACCGTTCCGATCCGCCGCTGACATTTGAGCAGATCGTACAGCTTCTGGCTACGAACACAACTCCATCTAATCCCGTAATTGCGGCGCATCAACCGAATCCTCCTCAACAGTCGCTGAGCCAGATGGGCGAATCGGCCGTGCTGGGCCAAGCTGTGGCAAACCCGCTTGCCAGCCGAGTGCAGCGGGTGTTCGGATTGACGCAGTTCAAGATTGATCCTTCTTTTGCGGGCAGCAATGGGCAGCCTACTGCGCGCGTTACTTTACAGCAGAAGATTGCCAGCAATATTACCTTTACCTACATAACGGATGTCAGCCAGACCAATTCGGAAATCGTACGCGTCGAGTGGGATTTCACTTCCAGGCTCTCCGCGGTTGCCCTGCGTGACTTTAATGGCAATGTGAGCCTCGAGTTCTTTTACAAGTTCAAGAGGAGATAGAACACGCTTCAGCCTTCAGCATGAACATAACCATCTTCGGCCTTGCCGTCAGTTCAGCCTGGGGCAACGGCCATGCGACTCTGCTGCGGAGCTTGTTTCGCTCCTTACGTGCGCTTGGACATGAGGTTCACTTCTTTGAGCACGATACGCCGTATTACGCCTCGCATCGAGACGTAACCACGCTGCCCTATGCAGAGCTCCACCTTTATTCGGAATGGGATGCAGTGCTGCCACTCGCTAAGAAGGTTTTGGCGGAATCAGACGTGGGGATGGTTACATCGTATTGCCCGGATGGAGCCGCCGCATGCGATCTGGTGCTTGAATCGAGACTCTCCCGGTCAGTGTTCTACGACATGGATACACCGGTCACCCTCAGCCGCCTGGACCGCGGCGAGCATGTCGATTACGTTCCGTCGACGGGTCTGCGCGGCTTTGACCTGGTTCTCAGTTACACTGGCGGCCTGGCGCTCAACGGCCTGCGAGGCAAGCTTGGGGCTCGAACCGCATCCACGCTGTACGGCTGGGTTGATCCCGAGATTTACAGCCAGGTCGAGACTTCGGCCAAATTCAGCGCCGATCTATCTTATTTGGGAACCTATTCCGCGGATAGGCAAGCGTTCTTACAAAACTTACTAATCGACCCGGCACATAGTCTGCCCGAACGTCACTTTGTTATTGGGGGAGCGATGTATCCAACGGCTCATCTGTGGCCGGAGAATGTTCGCTACTTCGATCACATCGCACCTCCCGATCACCCCACCTTCTACTCCTCATCGCCACTTACGCTGAATATCACGCGTGGATCCATGGCCGCATTCGGCTATTGTCCGTCAGGGCGGTTATTTGAAGCCGCGGCGTGCGGCACGGCAGTGCTCAGCGATTGGTGGACTGGACTCGATTGTTTTTTTCAACCAGGAGAAGAGATCCTGATCGCCGGTTCCAGCGCGGAAGCGATTTCGGCGATCACGAAAGACCGGTCGATCCTGAATGGAATCGGCGCGCGAGCACGGCAGCGGGCGCTGGACTGTCACACGGCAAAGGTCCGGGCGCAGCGGCTCATCCAGCTCATTGAATCGCCGACCAGCGACGGTGAAGCTTTCCCGGACAATTACGCGAAAGGAGCCTGAAATGTGGGGTATTATTCCAGCCGCCGGAATGGGTAGTCGTATTCAGCCCCTGGCATTCTCGAAGGAACTTCTGCCGGTCGGCAGCTTTCTCAATGGCGGCAGCGAGCGGCCCAGGGCCGTCAGTGAATATCTTATTGAACGGATGGTCAAGGGCGGGGTGCGCAAGATTTGCTTCGTGATCTCGCCGGGGAAGTCGGACATCCTGAACTATTTCGGAGGGCATGCCCTGTCGGCCGCCATCTTCTATGCAATGCAGCCCAAGCCCGCCGGTCTTTGCGATGCAATCTTCCAGGCACTGCCACTGATACCCCGCGACGAACACGTGTGCATTGGCCTTCCGGATACCATCTGGTTTCCCGAGAATGGGCTCGCATCGCTGCCCGAAGGAGCATTGGGTTTGCTGCTCTTCCCCGTCGAGCACCCTGAGCATTTCGACGCAGTGATGACGAACGAGCGCGACGAGGTTCTGGAAGTGCAAGTAAAGCAGCCCTCTCCCGCAACCAACTGGGTTTGGGGCGCCATGAAGATGCCGGGATATGTTCTGAACGATCTTCACGAACTTTGGGTTCAACGGCGCGATGAGTATGTCGGAACCTTGATTAACGAATATCTGGCGCGCGGCGGCCGTGCCTACGGGATCAGGGCCGGTGAATCTTACGTGGATGTCGGAACATTGAACGGATATCGTGAGGCGCTGCGAGTACTGGACAATAGTTGTCCGGAAGTTAAGCAGACCTGATCCGGATGTTGAGCCTCGAACTGATTGAGGACTCCCGGGAGCTTTTGGGGTTCGCGGCTGAGTGGTCCTGTTTCCTGGAAAGGCTGCCCGAAGTGACACCGTTTCAACTTCCCGACTGGCTGTTGACGTGGTGGTCGCATTTTGGAAGTGGGCAGCTTCAAACTTTCGTGTTTAGAAATGGCAATGAAATAGCCGCGATATTGCCGTGCTTCCGTCATGAATGGAATGGGAAGCGGCAGTTGACGTTGATTGGGTCTGGGATTTCCGATTACCTGGAGCCCGGAATCGCGCACGCATATTCCGCGGGCGTTCTGCAAATGTTGAAAGAGCGATTGAAGCAGGATCACGCTTGGGATGTCTGTAGCTGGCAGGATCTGAATGCGAATACTCCGCTGCAGGCGCTTGCTGTCTGCGACGAATTCGCGGCGCTTGTGGAACCAGACGCGGAGTGCGCCGAAACTCACCTCTACGGCGGTTTTGAGCAGTACTGGAAAGACCGTCCCCACGGTTTGCGACGCAATCTTCGCCGGTATCTCGAAAAGGCGCGCACCATTGATGATCCAGAGTTTCGCGTTATCACCGGTGCAGATCCGGAGTTGATCGATGCATTGATCGCGCTGCATACTGCCCGATGGCGGAAGCACGGTGAATCGGGAATGATCGTCCAGAACCACTCTGCCCTCTTTCTGCGTGAAATTATTGCGCGCTTCGCTGCCCGGGACATGCTTCGATTTTTCAGCCTCCGGTTTGCGGGAAGAATTGTGTCCGTTATTGCCTCTTTTCGATATCGGAATGTGCTCTTCTCCTACCTCAGCGCGTTCGATCCTGAATACGAGACGCTGGGATTCGGCCGAAGTCTGCTGTACTACGCGCTCCGGCACGCGTTCGATATGCATTACGAATCGTGGAATTTTCTTCGTGGAAACGAGCCGTACAAATTTGAGTGGGGAGCGCGGAGCATACCCAAGTGCCGGATTACCCTCACCCGTGGTGCTTAGATGAAAAAGCGCCGATTACATCAGCGTACAAATGAATGTAATCGTTAATCATCCTCTTGGCGTCGAAGCGCTCTGAAGCTCTCAATCGGGAGCCTTCAGGAGACAGCGCGGAAATCTTTGCGATAGCTCCAGCCATTTCGTCCTCAGAATCGACGATATAACCGGTTCTGCCGTGTTCTACAATCTCCGGTAAAGCGCCTGAACGAAACGCAACGACAGGGGTTCCGGATGCAATCGCCTCCATGGCCACGAGCGAGCTGGTTTCGGCAACCAGGCTCGGTATGAGCAGGCACATAGCCTCGGACAGTAGCTTTACTTTGGTGTTCAGGTCTACCGGTCCAAAATATCGCCGCTCGGCATCCAGTAAAGGGCGAATCTCCCGATCGAAATACATCTCGTGATCCCGAAATGGATGCACGGGGCCGGCGATCACCATGGGCAGATTCAGACGGCGCGCCACCCGAAGCGCAATGTGGACGCCTTTCTCCGGGCAAATGCGGCCGAGCCACAAAAGGTATTGCCGCGCACTGGTACTGCTCCAATACCGGGATGTATCGATCCCGTTTGGGATAACCGGCAGCCCAGTTCGCGGAGCAGCGTTCGCCTGTGTTTGCGATACGCAATTGATCTGCACACCGCCATTGTTGAATATAGATGCCGGATACCACTGGCATGGCAGGTGCAGCGTAGCCAGTTTGGGGACTTTGTCCGCGGGCTTATAAGAGCAGAAATCAAGTCCGTGGAAATGAATGAGATCTACCTTCGTTACGCTCAAAGCCTGTTCGATGGCCTGGGCATGTTTTTGCTGCGCGTCCACTCGAATATCCTCCGTGATTTCTGAAGTTGCGGCGGGAGTTTCGATGAGTGTACCGGCAATCTCAGATCCTTTCGCCGCCACCACAATCGAGCGATACCCTGCCTCCACCAAGCCGCGTTCCACCAGAGACAGGATCTGTTCTGCGCCTCCGCCTGAACCGGACGTAACCGGCAAGAGCGGAAACGCAACACTCAGAATGGTGAGGTTACGGTTCGGATGCACGGTTTCATCTCTCGCATTGAGAAGAAGACCATTCCGCTACAATGGTCCGAAGTTGCACCTGCTAGGTACTCCTGAAGTCTGATGTCCGAGCAAGTCGTTACCTCTTCACTAAGTGTTACTTCACCGGGCCGCTTCCCGCTAGGAAAGCGGTGGCCGGACGCTCTGCCCTGGTGGGGATTTCTGCTGGCATTGGTATTCATTGCAGCGGCGGTCATCTCACGGAAACCCAGTTTGGTCTTCCATGCTCAATTTATCGCGGACGAGGGCCTTTGGTTCGCGGATGCCTACATAAACGGGGCTTTGCATTCGCTGTTTCAACCTCAAGCCGGATATCTCTGCATAGCTTCAAAGCTGCCGGTCGTGCTCGCCCTGCACGTTCCATTGGTCTATGCTCCCGTTGTTTTTGGAGTTTTTGCAGCGGGCGTTCATGCCCTCATGGCCGGATTTTTACTAACAAGCCGGCTCGCTCATGTGGCGAGTTTACAAGCGCGCACGATGCTTTGCGTGCTCTGTATCGCGATTCCAAATTGCTCTGAGATTGACTCTCTCAACGATACGCAATGGATGTTAGCCGCTCTTGCGTTTGCCGTCCTGGTTTCGACCGCTCCCAAAACAACAGCTTGGAGAGTCTTCGACGTGGTCTCCATCTCGCTTATTTCGGTCACGGGCCCCTTCTCCGTTCTTCTGCTGCCATTTGCTGTAGTCTTCTGGGCCATTCGGCGAACGAGATGGACGGTTTTGCTCAGCTGCCTTCTGGCCGCAGGCGCGTCTATACAGATTCTGACCCTTGCGCATGCAATGAATACCTGCAGACCGAGAGAGATTCTTGACCTGCTCCTCATAAAACTTTCTGCAGGCCAAATATTTCTATTCGGCACGCTTAATGGAGGTAACATTCTTACTGCACCATCGGTTCAGCCGGTCGAGACTATGGCGCTCGCCACGTTTGTACTTATCGCAGGCATCAGCCTGGCAATCTACGCGCTTCTCAACGCTCCGCTGGAATTGAAGCTTTTCGTTTGCTTTGCCGCGCTTGTCCTTGCCGCGGCATTGCGGAGGCTGCATTGCGATTCCGGTTGGGATTGGCAATCGCTAATGAGTGTTTCTTACGCAACCCGTTATTGGTACATACCGCGCCTGGCAGTCCTCGCCGTTTTGGTTTGGACGGTAGGCGGTGCGCGCCCCATGTGGCTTCGGACAGCTGCCATCATCGCAATCCTTCTGCTCGCCGGCTCTGCCTTTGCTCATTGGCGCTATCCTGCCTGGCCCGATCAGGATTTCCCCAAATATGCCCACGCCTTTGAACATGTGCCGCCCGGCACTCAATTTTCCATTCCGGTGAATCCTCCTGGCTGGAAGATTATTCTCGTCAAGCATTAGTCAACGCCGGAAATGGAACGTAGCGAGTTTCTAAGGTCACTGATAAACGTCGACGGCTTCGGGTTGGAAATAGGACCCAGCTTCAGACCGCTAGTGAAGAAGTCTTCGGGAGCTAAAGTTGAGACCGTTGACTATACCGATGCAGCCGGACTTAGAGACCACTATAAGGGCAACAAGGGTGTAGATCCGGCGAATATCGAAGAGGTCGACTACGTCGTGCAGGGTGGCTCAATCCTAGCGACAATCGGCAGGCGCGACTATTACGATTACATTGTCGCCTCGCATGTAATCGAGCACACTCCTGATATGCTCGGCTTCCTAAAGGACTGTGAGCTTCTGCTGAAAGAAGGCGGGATTCTGCTGCTTGCAGTGCCCGACAAGC
>Ga0308174_10000515_pt1 | contig 16431 bp, 19 predicted proteins | sample PhyPR2_FD_203894 | JGI IMG/M metagenome (GOLD analysis project Ga0308174, IMG submission 203894) | Soil microbial communities from UC Gill Tract Community Farm, Albany, California, United States - DLSLS.P.R2 | ecosystem: Environmental > Terrestrial > Soil > Agricultural land | place: USA...
AAGAAGGAAGCTCGGGCTAATGCGCACCACAGCCGCGAACAGTCGCAGCGCATCGGGGCCGCCGCGGTCGCGAATACAGCCAGCCTCCATCTCGTGCGCCAAGGTCTCGGCCTGCGACATGAGTGTCTCCGCCGCTTGGACGAGCGCAGCCCGAGCCAAGGCAAGCTGCGCTTGATCGGAGAGCCGGTGCCAGTCGGAGGTCATTGCAGATGGATCCGGTGAGATGAGCGGAGCGCCGTGGGGGCGCTCGGCGGTGACGCCCAGTATCGGTCGCGCCGATTAACGCAGCGTGTCCGAAGAAAATATCATCCAATGCTGCGCCAGGTGCTGGCGGCGGTCCGTTCGGTCGCAAGGCCTCGGTCTTCGTTTCCGGCCGCGACGATCCAGATAGGACCATCACGGGTGTCTCGATCCGCCCCGCGCGCAGACGCCGGATGACATCGGCGCCCGGCATGTCGGGAAGCTTCAGATCCAGCAGGATGATGTCGTAATCATAACGGCGGGCAAGATCCAACGCCGCTTCGCCGAGATCGGTCCGGTCAGCGATAATTTGGGCGGATCTGAGGATGAGTTCGACGCCATGCCAGGCGGAAGCATCATCCTCAACAACGAGTGCGCGCATGAAATCCGCACAACCAACGGGGATTGAGGGGGCGCCTGCCATTGCTGCATTCGGAGATCGATGATTGCCGCTGGCTGAACAGTCGCTCCAGAGAAGCCCAGTTCATCGAGGCGGTTGGCGAACAACACCCGCGCAAGGCTGCCGCTGGAGCGCTGACCTTCCCTTTACTGAAGGGACCGTCGCGGGGTCTCGATGGCTCCAGCCTCGAGGTCATCCCGGCTTCTGCGGATTGCTCTGGCGTGGCGGGTCACTCCCCTGAGGTGGTATAGGAAAGCTGCCCGGCCGGCGATCTCGAACTCCAAGCGTTACTAACCTAAGTTCCACAACCATCCCCGCTAAGATCGGCCTCGTCCGGCATTGCGGCGGTCGGACGGGGCTGCTCAACGAGCACTCAGGAATGCACCGCATCTTCAGCATCGATACGGCGCATCTCATAGTAGATTCGCCGCGTTTTCTCCGAAGAATCGAGCAGAGCCCACTCCCCTCGCGGGACCGACTCTATCGCGGCTTTGATCGCCCGCTCGACCGCGTCGTCCATCGGCACGTCCGGCTCGTTGCTGACCAATGGCTCCCAAACCATCGTGCCCCGGAACGTCGTAAGGCTGGGATGCAATGGGATCATGGCAGACCCGGGTTACGGCGAAGGAAGCCTGGCTGACTTCGGACCCTTTCTGCACCCGAACAATCCGACTGTCCTTGTAGTCATATGCGGCAATCCAAACGGCAGTTAGGCCGGGCACATCCGCTACACGGCGGCAGAATACCGCACGCGGCCGGGCGATCGCCTACCGAGGGGGAACCGCCCGGCGCGTGGGGTCAATTGCGCACGTTTTAGGTTCATTGGCTCACGTGGCCAAAGCCCATAAGATGCATAGCGCCCTTCCAATTCTCCTATTACGGGCATAGAGATGCCCGGTGGCGGGGGGGGAATTCGGCGTCGGTCGAGAGGGCGAAGACCTCATTCGCGCTTGTTGGAAGGAGTTGTGCGGTCGCGCCACTTTTTGGCCCGCCGTATTAAGGAGTACGGGAGATGGCGGAGCATTCGGATGCGACCATCGGCTTGCCGGCCGACGACGAGGTCGAACGCCGGCTGCGGTATCTGAACTTTACGCCCGAGGATCACGCCCGCATCCGCGATGTACAGGGCGAAATCCTCGGCCATTTGGACGAGCACCTCGCCGCCTTCTTTGATCACTTATCGCGCTTCGAGGAAGCTCAAGGCCTATTCCGCCGCGGCGACGTCCTGGACCAGGCCAAGCGGCTCAAGCGAGAGCATCTGGTTGCGCTGTTCCAAGGGAACTATGACCCGGCCTATGTCGAGCAGCGTTTTCGGCTGGGTCAGCTCTACAGCCGCGCCCAGCTGGACGTGGGCTTGTTCATGGGCGCTTTCCACGAACTGATGGCCTCGATCGGCGCTCGTATCGTGGGTCATTTCTCGGGCGATCCTACGGCCGGCTTCGCCCATTTCGTCTCCTTCAGGAAAGTCGCCTTTTTCGACCTCGCCGTCATCGTCGATGCCATGATGGCGGATCGCGAGCAGACCATCCGTCGCCAGCAGGAAGCGATTCGGGAACTCTCTACGCCCACCCTGCAAGTGCGAGATCGGCTCCTGATCCTTCCGATTATCGGCCTGCTTGATTCCTATCGCGCCAAGCAGCTCACCGACGGTTTGCTGCAGGCCATCCGCGCTCACCGCGCCAAGGTGGTGGTGGTCGACCTGACCGGCGTGTCGACCGTCGATTCCAAGGTTGCCAACCACCTGATCCAGACGGTCGAGGCTGCCCGCCTAATGGGCGCCTCGGTCATCGTGACCGGCCTGTCGGCGGACGTCGCCCAGTCCCTGGTGACGCTGGGCGTCGATCTGAGCAGGCTCAACACGATGGGGGATCTCCAGGGTGGCATCGAGGAAGCGGAACGGATCCTTGGCTATGCCGATCGGCGCGGCGAGCGCTCCGCAGTCCTGAACGACTAGCCAAGGTGCGCGCCGATGCCGATCCCGATTCTCAAGCAGGGCAACGTCCTCATCGCGTCGGTTCAGGCTGCACTCACCGACCAGGAATTGCTGCGGCTCAAAGATGAACTCGCCGACAAGGTCGGACGATTTCGCTCGCGCGGCGTGATCATCGATGTCACCTCGCTCGACGTGATGGATTCCTTTGCCACTCGCACGTTGCGCAGTCTGGCCGCCGCAACCCGTCTGAGGGGGGCAGAGACGGTCATCGTGGGCATTCAGCCAGATGTGGCCATTACCCTGGTTCAGCTGGGTCTCACTCTGGAAGGTGTCGCGACGGCTCTTGACCTCGAGGAGGGGCTAGACCTTCTTTCCCGCCCTGCGAGGGACCCGCGACGATGACGGGTGGAACACGGGTTACCATCGATCGTGACGTCGACATCGTCACAGCCCGCCAGATCGGCCGCCAAATGGCGGCGGAGGCCGGCTTTTCCGGAAGCGACCTGACCATGATTGCCACCGCCATTTCGGAGGTCGCTCGCAACATCGTCGAGTATGCAAAGCGCGGTGAGGTGCGTCTGGAGACGGCCAGCAAGCATGGACGCAAAGGCCTCGTGGTCGTGGCGAACGATGACGGGCCCGGCATCCCCGATATCGAGCAAGCCATGCAAGACGGCTTTTCGACCGGACGAAGCCTCGGTCTGGGCCTGCCGGGCGCCCGCAGATTGATGGACGAGTTCGAGATTGTTTCGGAGCCTGGCAAGGGAACGACCATAACCATGCGCAAATGGTGTGGATGATGCCCTCAATCCCTTCCGTGATTGAATGGGGTGTCCGTGATCGCCCGATTGCGGGCGAGTTGGATTCAGGGGACTTGCACCTGGTTGCACCATTTGCCGGGGGCGCCCTTGTTGGTGTGGTCGACGGGCTAGGTCACGGTCCGGAGGCGGCGATCGCGGCGCGCGCAGCGGTTGCGGTTCTCAGCCGCGACCCCAAACAACCGGTCCGAACCCTGGTCGAAAATTGTCATCGGGCATTGCGCGGCACGCGCGGCGTGGTGCTGAGTTTGGCGTCGATCGACGTCACGCGCGATGAAATGACGTGGATAGGCGTCGGCAATGTGGAGGCGGTGCTCTGGCGCGTCGCGGTCGGCGAAAAGCCGGTCCGCGACCGGATCGTCCCGCGAAGCGGCGTCGTTGGCTACCAGCTGCCCTCTCTGCGAATGGCGACGCTGCCGATCGTCGCAGCCGATGTTCTCGTATTCGCGTCTGATGGGCTTAGGTCTGAGTTCGCTAACGAGTCGCCGTTTGGCGTGACCGTCGAGTCACACGCGGCCCACTTGCTCAAATCCTACGGTAACTCGAATGACGACGCGCTCGTTCTGGTGGTCCGATACACGGGCGCAGCGCCATGACGGAGTTGCCGCTCGGTTTTGCGCGTCTCTACGGCACGGCATTGCGTGGCCATCTGATCGGATCTGGCGAACATCCGCTGCATCAAGCATATGAACTGGGCAGGCGTGCGCTTGGGTTAGGCTTGGGGGTCCTCGACCTGGTCCTCTTGCACCATGACGCCCTTAGCGAGCTCATGCTTGAAGACGGCACCGAAGACTCGTCGGAGACCTTGCCCCTTGCGGCGGAATTTCTTGCAGAGTGTCTGTCGCCCTTTGAGATGACCCTGCGGGGTTATCAGCAATCGAACGCACAACTGAGCAAGGCGAACGCGGATCTCGTGCGGGCCAACGCCCTGGTCGCGGCTGCTCATGAACGACTCAAGGCCGAGGTGGCGGAACGCGAGCGTGCCGAGGAGGCCTTGCTCCACGCCCGGAAACTACAGGCGATTGGATCATTGGCGGGCGGTGTGGCCCATCATTTCAACAATCTCCTCACAGTCGTGCTCGGCAATCTCGAACTGGCGCGCCACCGGATTTCAGACGAGAAAGCCCAAGCCTATCTCTCGGCAGCCGGGCGCGGTGCCGAACGTGGCGCGCAGCTGACCAAACAGCTGTTGACCTTTTCACGTCAGCAGATGCTGCAGCCTCGATCCGTTGATCCCGCCGTTTGGTTGGCCGACCTGGCGCGCCTGCTGGTTGGCTCATTGGGGAGCAATATCGTGGTCGAGACCGAGGTCCGTGGCGCTCCCTGGCCCATCGAGGTCGACCCCTCGCAGCTCGACCTGGCGATTCTCAACCTTGCGGTCAATGCGCGCGATGCCATGCCAAAGGGTGGCGTCCTGCGGCTCTCCGTCGAGAACAAGCGCCTTGACGATGGTCGCCTTGGGATCCACGGCGACTACGTCGCTATCACCGTGTCGGATACAGGGGAGGGCGTCGCTCCGAATGTGCTGTCGCGTGTGTTCGAACCCTTCTTTACGACCAAGGACGGAGGTCCAGGGGCGGGGCTCGGTTTAAGCCAGGTGCATGGCTTCATCCACCAATCAGGCGGCGCAGTCGATTTGGAGAGCGTTCTTGGCGAGGGGACAACCGTACGCCTCTATCTGCCATCCACTGCAAAGCCCGCGGTCGGTTTGTCCTCTGACGCGCCGTCATCCGCAGAGACCAAAGCCGTAGGACACCTGCTCGTCGTCGATGATGACGTAGAGGTCGCCGATATAGCGGCCGAGCTTCTGCAAAGCTGCGGCTACTCGGTCAGGCTGGCCTATGGCGCTCAGGCCGCCCTTGACATCATGAAGAGCGGCGAAACCATAGATTTGGTGTTTTCAGACGTAATCATGCCTGGTGGGATGAATGGAGTACAGCTTGCCGAGGAAGTGCGTCGCAGCTTCCCCAGCGTGCCGATCCTGCTTGCCACCGGCTACAGCGAGTCTATCGTGGACGAGAATATCAAAGACCTTGCCGTGATCACCAAGCCCTATCGCAGCGAAGATCTTCGAAAGCGGATCGATGGGCTCCTGGCGCGAAGCCAGATCCGCATGCCGGTCGAGCGGCTTCAATCGCACGATAGACAATTTTAAATGCATCGCGCGTTTGATGTCCGATCCTCTAACAGTGGCGTCGGTCAGTGATTAGGAGCCCGATTGAGGGCCGCGCCGAGGCGCTCGCCGCGCGCATTCGAGCCGTCTCACCGAACTGCGCGATGCTGTCGCCGGGGGCCAGTAAGCCGGAGAGCTGATGCGGCGCTGAGTCCGGAATCGAACCGAGCGGCGTAGAGCGCCACAGCTGCGATGCGCCCATTCGAATCACTGGCTCGGTCTCGGATGGCCAGGCGTCGTCCCGGAGTTCGAGATTGACCGGCGCGATGACACCTTCAGCAACAGCGTATCTGCAAGGCTATCACCGCGCCTCGCGGACCCGCTTGCGCCGTCCTTCATCCACTGCCGCGCTCCGGCTTCTGCCGGTAATCCCCAACGGCATCCAGCGTCGCACCCACCATTGTTGCGAGCTGCTCACGTCGATATGGCTTAGGGAGAATTGGGGGCAGATCACTGCCTCGGCTGTCGCTGCCAACCAGCTTGTCTATGGCATAACCGGAAGTGAGTAGAACTTTGATACCGGGCCGCAGCCGGCGCGCCTCGTCGGTCAGTTGCAGCCCGTTCATTTCCGGCATGACAATGTCAGTGAACAGCAGGTCGATCGGCAAAGCGCTTCCGAGATGATTAACTGCTTCGCGTCCGTTTGACGCGGAGGTAACGCGGTACCCCAGATCAGATAGATTGCCGCGAGCAACCTCGAGCACGTCGCGATCGTCGTCTACAACGAGCAGGGAAGCCCCATAATCAGGTGATTTCCTGAAGGCGGGAGGTGATCCCGAGCGGCTTGTCATGGTCTGCCCGAATGGCGTTGCTGCGATCCGCAATCGCTGGGTATATTGTGTGGCGCGCTGCACCGCTTCGAGAGCCCGCCCAATCAGCCGCAGTGTCCGCTCGGTATCTCCGGGCTTGCTGGCAATCAGCTCGAGATTACCGACAATAACAGCCAAAGCGTTGTTGATTGCGTGCGTGACTTCGCGGGCCACGCGCGCCGTGATCTCCGGGTTTGCAGCCTGAGAACCGCCCCGAGCGATCCTTCCGGTAGCATGTTCAGGACTACACTCGGCCCGGGGCTCTGCGGTGGCTGGCCTACTGGTGCCCGATCCAGCCGGTAACTCCGCCGCCATAATGCTGAGGCCTTTTTCTCCCACAATGATTACGCGTTACGCGACAAAGTGGATCCGCAATTTGTCGTAAAACGTGCGGTAATAATCTGTATCGTCCCGCCTGTAGTCGCAATGGGATCAGGCTCGGGCGCAACCTTCCGCCGGTTGTGCAGGTGGTCACGAGCATCCGGGGTAGGCGCGCCGAGGCGAATGGCGAGCCACACGTGACACACGGCGCGGCACATGGCCCGTCCGCCCTCATCGTGCGCAGTGCGATCAAACAAGCTCGGTGAAGAACAGCCGAGGCAGGTGCGTGGCATCGAGGCGCATCATCCCACGGTCGAGAAGCCCCTTTGCCAGGGGCGACAGTTTCGGCTAGCCGGCCTGCGGTCCGCCACGCCAGGTCTTGAGCCGGAATCCATCGGCAACGCGGAAAGGTCGAGAAGAACCATACACCACCTCCGGGGCAACACGGAGCCAGCGGGGGAAAGCCGCGTCATTGTCAGGTTTTGGCCACGAGCGGACACTCCGGATTGGGTAGCGGAAACGCCTCCGCACCCGGAATCGCGCCCAGCGGGTTGTAGAGGTCCCACTCGCCCTTCGACTCTGCGGGCGTCTTCACCTGCATCAGAGCCATGTCGTGCACCATCAGTCCGTCGATCCGCAGCTTGCCGTTGCGCGCGAAGGCGTCCTCGATGTCCATGCTCCGGAGCTGCGCCATCACCGCCATCGCCTCATCGGTGCCAATCGCCTGAACCGCACGCAGATAGTTCAGCGCTGCCGAGTAGACGCCTGCCTGGACCATTGTCGGAGGGCGCTTCATCTTGTCCATGAAGCGTGCAGCGAAGGCGCGGGTTTTGTCGTCGTGATTCCAATAGAATCCCTCCGCTACCAGCAGGCCCTTCGCCACGGGCAGGCCGATCGCGTGAATGTCGGTGATCGCGGTGTTGAGCCCGACAACCTGCTGGCCCGATGAGGCCAGACCAAACTCCGCGGCCTGCTTGATTGCCGCCCGCGCGTCGTCGCCCGAATTGGCGAACGCCACGACCTTGGCGCCGGACGCCTGCGCCTCCAGCAGGTAGGACGAGAAATCCGCCGTGCCCATCGGATGCTTCACCACGCCGAGCACCTTGCCGCCGTTCTCCTCCACGACTTGGCTTGCATCGGCGACCAGCGAGGCACCGAACACGTAGTCGGCGGCGATGAAGAACCAGGTGGTTCCGCCACGCTTCAGCAGCGCCGTCGCCGCAGCATGCGCAAGCGCGTAGGTGTTGTAGGTCCATTGCGCCGCGGTCGGGGAACATGCCTTGCCGATCAGCACCGTCGCGCCTGCCGCCGAGTTGAGGAACACGCGATTGCGTTCTTTGGCTATCTGTTGGACCTGCAGAGCGATCGAAGAGACCGGCACGTCGAGGATCACGTCCACCTGCTCGGTGTCGTACCAGCGCCGAGCCAGCTCGCCGCCGACATCGGGTTTGTTCTGATGGTCGCCCTGGATCACCTCCGCGGGCTTGCCGACGACGTTGTTGTTGAACTCTTCAACCGCGAGCTTCGCACACAATACCGAGCCGGGGCCGGTGCCGTCGGAATACATGCCGCTCATATCGGTGAGGACGCCGAGCTTGACGACGCCATCCGAAATGCCGCCCGTCGCCGCGCGCGTCGGCCGTACGCCGTGCGCCAGACTGGCCGCCAGCGCCCCGGCTCCCGCCAACATGCTTCGTCGCTTCACGGCGTTTCCTCCTCGTGGTTGCCGGGCCGCTTATAGGATAGGAAGGGCGGCCCCGAGCCGCTACCCAAGCTGCCGCACCAGGGATGGCTGGCGCAGTACTACGGCTACACCGGCGACGGCGCCGGCTCGGAGAATGCCGCCGTCCATCTGCTGGAGACCGCGCTGCGGCAGCGGCCGGATCGCATTGTTCGACGAGCTTCGCTCGGCCGGCGAGGCGTGGGCCTATCTGCGCGGCCTCGAGGTCGGTCACCCCGGCGGGATCACCACCATCCACGCTGGATCAGCTGAGGGCACTGTGACAATCCTGGCAACCATAATGCGCGGTGATCTGGCCGGAGCGATATGCCGGCGCGCGGCGTGGCGATGTCGACGAACACATCCGCGCCGGATCTGCGCGTGCGCCGCGCAGGCCAAGCCCCCACAAAGCACCAGCGCCAGGGCCAGCATTGCGCGAAACGATCCCCGCATCTCGTGTTCCCCGCCGTTCGGGCTTTGTCCCGGCGTACGTTCTGAGTGGCTACCGCTCAGTAGCAGCGGTGCAGGCCTCGCGCTAGCCTTCTCGGACAGCGCGCGATCGCGAGCGGCCGGTGTCCACGCCCCGGCAGCGCGTACTCGGCACAGTCTCGCAAAAGTCGGCCAGAAACGATCCTGCTGGATGTCCGCCGCTCGTCCGCGGTCGAGGAGTCGTGTCAGGCTGACCGCCGAAGCTGCCGCCGCGGTGCAGGCCGCGATCACCAGGGTGATGATCGTGCCATTGACGGGGAATAGCCCGAAGACGAGCGCCACCAACGCCGCACCGAATGTCTGTCCGAGCAGCCGCGACGTGGCCTGCATTCCGCTCGCCTCGCCGCTGCGCGAGCGCGGCGCCGTCGTGATGATCGCCCGATTGTTGGGCGTGTTGAAAAAGCCGAAGCCAAGGCCGCAGAGGACCATTCGCCAGGCCACGTCCAGATTACCGGGATGTGGCGGCAGGAGCGCTACCGAGGCCAGTCCAAGAGCCATGATCGTAAGGCCCGCGCCGCTAACTACCTGGCCGCACCAGCAGGTCTGGGGCCGGCCGGCGGCTGGCGCGGGTGGCCGACCAGCTTTCGGCGCTGAACGCGGCGATCCGGAGCGGGGGCGCGTCCGATGAACAAAACGAGCAGTTGGGGCTGCTGCGGCGGCGATCGCTGATCCTGGACGTGGCGGTGGTGCTGGCGACCGGTGGGGCCGCGACGACCTGCCTGGCAATCATGACGCTGTTCCTGCTTGCGTTGAGCAACAAGGCGATCGCGAGCGTGCTGCTGCGGTTCTTCGGATTGGCCGTGCTGTGCACGCTCGGCTCGGTGGTGGCGTTCGGGGTGGAGATGGTGCTGAGCAACCGGGCGATACGGCGGCGGATCAATTCTCACCTGCCGCGGCTGGATTGGCGGCGTCATCGCGGGGGGTGAGGGGGCAGGCTGTGGAAAAACCTGATCAGGAGGCCAGTTCGTTACCTCTGGCCGGATCTCCGACGGCCTGGGCAGCCAGCGCGGCCATGCCGACATCTGGCAGGTCTGCCTCGCGCATCTGCTGCGCGACGCGCAATACGCGATCGACAGCGGCGACGATGCCTTCTCGGTGGCGTTCAAACGGCTGCTGTTGCGCGCGATCGCCATCGGGCGGCGACGCGACCGCCTGCTCGACACCGCGCTGACGCAACGTCGAGCCGATCTGGACCGCAGGCTCGACCGCGTGTTGACGCGGCGGCGACGCGCAGAGGCCGCCGAGCAGCTGCGTCGTCGCATCGCCCGCGACCGCGAGCATCTGTTCGTGTTCATTACCGATCGCGATGTGCCCGCCACCAACAACATATCCGAGCGCGCGCTACGCCCGAGTGTGATCTTCCGCAAGGTGACGAACGGCTTCTCAGACCTACAGGCAGTTTCCCGCAACCCCAGGCGTGCAGCACTGCCCGGTCGATCTCCGGCACATTTGCACGTAGTTCCCGCCCGAAGACATCGCGTTGCAGTTCTGAACCGTGCGGAAGAACATTCCGCCATCGACGCGCTGGCAGCTCTGTGCGACGTTCCCAACACAACGCCGCTCGGTGTCCGGCGAGACGCATGGGGTTTGCTTCAACACCTGATCGGATGCCCCGCGCTCATCTACCGGCGACCGATATGTGTAGCTCGGCGTCGCAAAGGATGCGGCGTTCGGGTCCTTGCCGGCCGGACGCTCCGGGAAGTTGGCAACGAACACGTTCACCGTGCCGCAGATGCCCAGGTGGTTGCGCGACGTATAGGGCGGCGGCGGATTACTGGTCTGGATGATATCTCCCTCCCAGCCTGGCATCGGTGCCGGCGCCGTCATCATCTGCGTAACCATGAACGCTTTCAGTTCGAACCATTGACGGCCTTGCCCGTCATCGGTCGCCTGTTCGCAGTCCATGTCCACGTCCAACATCCAATAGTGCATCCCGAACGTGTTCTCGTCGGCGATGCCGAATCCGGCCATCGACATAAACGGCTGTCCCTGGCCTTCAGCGAAGCTCGTGCTCCAGTCGGCAGGCGAGCCGCCGCCAGTATCGGGCGATGGCGACGCTTGGCCGATCTCGCCGCCTCCCCAATCCAGATACGTGTCGCCCCAGCGGTAATGGTTGGTGTGATCATTGAGCCAATTGCGATGACGGATACGGATCGGCGAGCCATCCGCCGCTCCGCCGCGCACGAACAGATCCTGCCCGGCCTGGGCTTTCGCGTAGATGAAGACGACCGTGCGGCGGATGTCGCGAGACGGGGTCGACGAGGGCGGCCCCACCCCGTAGACGACAATCTGATTGTCGTAGGTCGCCATGTAGATCTTGCCGTTGGCCGCGAGTGGCGGGGCGAATTTGGTGGCGGCGCCCACCCGGTCATCGGGCGCGGCCTCGCTGTCCCAGATTGCCTGTAGGCTGCCGGTTCCGACGGTGGAGACGTCGTAGGCGCGCAGGATGTTGGGCGTCGGTGCGATATTGGCTGCGGGATCGCCTGGCAGGTTGCCGAACGCCTCGTTGGACCATAGAAGCGCGTTTGATGAGCCGTTGGACGACAGCGCCAGGATGCCGCCCGGCATTCCGCCTGGCGAGGCGGTACCCCAGGATGCCATGTCGGTGCTTCGCGCAATAGGCTGCGCGCTGAAATGCCCGCCATGGGCGGCAAAGACATGCACCGCGTTGTTCTCGCCATGTACGAACATCTGGCTGTTGAAATAGATACCGGTGCCGTGAATATGTGGCGTGCGGCCCTGGTCAGCGTGGCCAATGGTGAACGGATCTGTCGAAGTCACCTGGTTCAAATCCTCGAACAGCGACGTGTGGCCGTTTGTCGCTTGGTAGTCGAATGAGGCTACGAACGGCACATCAACCAGCTTGTTGAAGTCGCGCTTGCCCATGTCGCCGCGGTTGACGTTGTAGTAAATGCCGTCCTTGCCGCCCACGATTATGCCGGGCCCGTCGGGCAGCGCGATTACGCCGCCTGCAGCTAGATCCTGGTCCTTATGCGCTCCGTCCCGATCGATGTCGCGGAACGCGGTGAACCAGTCCGCGACGACCAGCGAGCCAGGATCGCCCGGGTTCCATGTGAGCCGGACTGCGCTCTCCCCCAACTGATCGGCGGCGAACTGCGGGTTGTACGGCCCGTTGCCGGTGACAACGTAGATCTCGCCATTTCCGTCGACTGCAGGCGCGGCATTGGCCATCCATATGCCCCCGCCGCCGCCGCTTCCTGCTGAATTGTTGGGATTGCTACACCAGGCGTTTGCAATCGGGTTGCCGACCGCCAGCTTGCCGATATCGAATGCCAGCACCCAGCCGGACGGGCTGCCCTGGCCCTCGCCGCCTCCGAACGCCACAATCAGCGCCTCCGCGCCCCCAGGCTTGCGTGCCAATGCGAGGCCGGCGCGCTGCATCTGCCGGAAGCGGTCGAAGCCGGTGCCATTGACGTTGTAGCCGTCAATTAGCACGGAGGCGAACCTATCGCGGCCGAGGTCGGACACGTCGAGCCCGAATAGCCGGAATGTCGGCCCGTTCACGCCATTCTCGTAGCCCCAGCGCACAACATAGAGGGTCCCCATCGTCCGATCGATCACCGGCGTGGCTGCGACGCCCCACTCGCGATGGATGGTGATTGGCTTGACGCGGCCAAGATCCTCCCCGGTCACCGGATCACCGAGCCACCGAGATGAGAGCTGCGCCCCGGTGTCGGCATCGAAAGCATAGACCGTGTTGTGCATGGTCGCGACATAAACGACGTTGTGCACGCCACCCGAGATCGTCACGCCGGACAGAAACAGTGGCGATCCCTCAATCTTGCCATCGACCTTCATCACGAAACGGCGGTGGAACTGGTTAGCCGAGGCACGGACATTGACCGGCGTCAGAATGGTTTCGGCTGTGTTCGCCCCGGTCCTGTTCTGGTTGTAGCTACGCTCGGTCACATTCGCCTGCCCCCAGGCGGGACTCATTGCCGATGCAGCAACCAGAAGGAGCGCCCGCAGCGAGGCGGCGGCAGCGCGACGGAATAACAGGGGGTGCCGCACCCGGGACTTCAGGACGGTACCGTCACGGCCAGAAAGTTTCCCGATTGCCATGTCCTGTCCCCTTGGCTGCATTAAACAGTCCGGTGCGTTGACGCCCGATGGTTCACCGACCGTCCCTCTCGCGGCCGCTGATCCGCGTCGGTCGGTCGTTGCAGAAAGTCCGGTGCATTGCCGTCAGGCTCGCGCGACGACGCATCCAGCCCGCCAACATCATCGCCTGGTCACTTTGGCGACGGGCTCATCAAGCCGCAGCTCGAAAAGCGCATTTGAGCAGAAGGATGCGACTGTAATGCTAAATCGTCCGCTCTCCGAAAAGCTCGTCAAAAATGTGATCGGCGCCCCATGCCTGTGCGGCCGTGAACGCCAGTCTCCGCTGCGCGTCTGCAGTCAGCGGCACGGCACCTGGCTTGTATCCGAGGTCGTGGTTTGCTTCGGACCATGCATGTTGGAACAGCGTCTTCACCTGGAGTTCGAAGAATTCCGGTATTAGCGCTCGGTCGAGAGCTGGATCGATCAGGTCGGTTGGGATCACCAGCGACCTTGTTGCACGGAGCGGGCGGTTGGCGGGAAGATCTTTGCAGGTTAGGAGAGCTGCCCCTCTTAATGTCGGAAGTGCGTCGTGCCCTTCAAAGCGAACCAGGATCGGCGGCACCATATCCCGAAGCAGCGACACCAAGTCACGAATTGGCCGGAGTATGACGCTGCCTTGCGCCAGCGCGGGAGCCTGACCGTTTGGTTCACCGAGGCCGCGATCGCCGCCTGGGGTGCCGAGCGGCGCACCACGCCCGGCGGCCAACCGCACTACTCCGCCCTTGCGATCACCACGGCGCTGACCTTGCGCGCTGTGTTCCGCCTCGCACTGCGCCAGACCGAAGGGCTGATCGGATCCATCATACGCCTGCTGGGGCTCGATCTCGCCGTGCCCGACCATTCGACATTGAGCCGGCGAGCCGAAACATTGCCCGTCGTGCGACCGGCATCGAGCGGCGCGCCCGTGCATCTGCTTGTCGACAGCACCGGGCTGCGGCTGTGCGGCCCCGGTGAGTGGCTGGTAGAGAAGCACGGCGCGCGGACGCGACGGTCCTGGGAAAAGCTGCATCTCGGCGTCGACGCCGACACGGGCGAGATCGTGGCGGCCGCGTTGACGTCCAATGATGTTGACGATGGCTCGCAGGTCGGTCCTCTGCTCGACCAAGTCCGGCGTCCCGTCGCATCCTTCACCGGTGACGGCGCATACGACCGAGACGACGTCTATGGCGAGGTGGCGGCGCGCCATCCAGATGCGACGGTCATCGCTCCGCCGCGTTCGACCGCGGTCCTCAGCAAGACATCCGACACCGCGCCAACGAAGCGAGCATCTGCAACTCATCGCCGAGCGCGGTCGCATGGGTTGGCAGAGGGCGTCCGGCTATAACTACCGCGCGCTGGTGGAAGCCGATATCAGTCGATACAAGCGAGTGATCGGCGGCACACTGCGATCGCGCAAGGACGCGTGCCGGACGACCGAAGTAGCAATCGGCGTGCTTGCGTTGAATTGCATGCTGAAGCTCGGACGGCCCGAATACGTGCGGATCGTATAGCCCGTGCGCGGACCTGGCCTCAACGCGTCCGCAGTTTGATCCCTGCAACACGGTCGTGCGCAATCAGACGCCGGAGATCATGCGGTTGCGGGCTGAGGGCATCGGGCCGGTTGAGATCGCGAAGCGGCTTGGCGTCGATCGCACCAGCGTCCATCGGGCGATCGTCGCGTCCCGTGCGCAGGAGGCGGCATGAGTGACAACATCGTTCTCGAGCGGCGAAAGGCTGAGCTCGCGATTAATGGGGCCGCCTGACATGGCCTCCCTCCTCGGCCGGCACCGCCGCGTCCGCCTGGTCCGATCCCGGCGCCTGTTCCCCCGCCGCCTCCTGGCCCACCGCCGCCCGCTGGACTGGCCGGTAGCTCTGCATTCCCGGCAGATTGAGCGACCGCGAAAGGGCCTCCGACACACAGAAATCAGGGCAAATCCTGAGGCAAAAACTCGATTTATGCGGAATGGTGCCAGCTGGACCCCCAGCAAACGGGCCTTGAGGCCGAAATCGGCCGACATGCGGCCAGGAACAGGCCGAAAGACCGCGCAAAGCCGCCCCGAAGGCCTAGAAAGTCCCTCCTCTAGCTGCCTTCACCCCGCGCGGGGACGAGATCGCGTGCCGAGCGGGATGCCCACGAATGAGGCTAAGCGCTCGTCCCGCAACAGCCCTTTCTCCGACGCGTTTTGGCTTCGGAGGAGAGTTCGATGAGCGAACGGTCCACTGTCGCCCGCGAGAGGAAGAAAGAAGCGCCACCTGCTGAACAGCGGGATATCGCTGCGGAGCCGCTCGACGCTGACGAAAGCATCCCGACCGACAACCGATATGCTCCGGCGAGCGGAATACTCACCCCGATCCACAATCCAATGCCGGGCGCGCAATGAGCGTCCGGCGACGTATGGCTACCGGGCCCCTCATCGGGGCAGGCGATATGGACAACGACGCCGACTTGATCCGTGCGGAGTGGCAGCAGACAAGGCCCGAACTGCCCCCGATCGACGTCCCGGTGCAATGCGCCGCCTGACCCATCTGGCGTAGCGCTGGTGGGACGCTAGGCACGCTTTGGGACGCTGTGCACAGTCAGACTGGCGTGCGGGCGCTGAGCAGGATTTCGGGGTCAAAACCCGGTTTCGGCAGTAAAAACGCCCGCCTGACCCCGGGAATGAGCGGTCAGACGGGCGAGGACGCGTTGACGGGGCGGGAACGGCCTCTTTCGCCGCTAGTTCGGCTTCGTTGCCGTCAAGAGATGGCGAACAGCACGGCTATGGCGAGCAGGAACGATGCGCCTTGCGTCAGCCGCTCAAAGCCGTCTCGGCTGCCCCGCCCCGCAGGGTGTAAGGCTCGCTTTACACATGCGGTGATATGTCGCTGCTTTCCTCTAGTCATATCAAAGGATTGGTGCGCGCTAGTCGGTGGCTCAATTCTTGCTAACCGTTTCGTGATAGATATCTTGGGGACATCACAAGCGTGCGCGGGAATTCGGGAGACATCTAAATGAGGTACGCTTTGCTGCTTTTGGCGCTTGGCGCCGCTGCTTGCACGGCCCCTACCCAGGGCGCCTTGAATTCCGCTACTGCCGCCTGCAGCGTCGGTGACAGGAACGCCTGTGCGCAGCTGCCGTTGCTCAACGCGCAGGTGCAATCAGAAAATCAGCAGAACCAAGTGGCTACGGGGGTGGCGGCTGGTCTGGGAGGCGCTGTCGGTGGTGCCGTGATTGGCGGAGCCTTGGCCGATCACGGCGGCTACTACCATCGCGGTTACTATCCCTACCATCATCGCTGCTGGAACTGCTGGTAGTTTTCGCGGTAGGGCAACCACCGAGCCGAGACTAGTACGCATCAGGCTTCTGGGCTTGTATGCTTCCGTACATTCCGGAGGCTCCATGCCATCCAGCTCTCGGGACAGTCGGAGCGCAAGATGGCCATCTAGC
>Ga0308174_10000516_pt1 | contig 16427 bp, 18 predicted proteins | sample PhyPR2_FD_203894 | JGI IMG/M metagenome (GOLD analysis project Ga0308174, IMG submission 203894) | Soil microbial communities from UC Gill Tract Community Farm, Albany, California, United States - DLSLS.P.R2 | ecosystem: Environmental > Terrestrial > Soil > Agricultural land | place: USA...
AGGCGAGCCACAGCGCATCGAACCCGACCTTGCGTCCGAGCCGCGCGAGGGCGCGGGTGAGATCGGCGCAGAACCAGAGGCCGCCGGTGAGCAGGCAGACCGCCACGGTGTCATCGTCGATGCGCGGCGCGATACGCTCGGCGACGGCGGCCACACGCTGGGCCACCTCGGCCTCGGTGAGCAGGATGGCGGGCGCCTGCTCAGCCATGCTCGGTGAGCGAATCCGGCGTCCCGGGCGGCAGCGGCTGAGCCTCGGCCGGCGTCGGTCCGGACTGCACCGGGAGGCTTGCGCCGACGGCGGCGGCTCGCTGGGCGTCCACGCCCTCGAACCGCACCTCGAGATCCTGCGCGTTGGCCGGCGGATCGGCGATGGCGATGGCGAAATGCCGCTGCGCCTTGGCCGGGATGCGGGCGTCCAGGGGGCGGGCGATCTTGGCCGCCACGGGCTGGCCGGCGCGGTTCAGGAGATTGATGCGGAGCGGCGGGGACTCCACCGCCTCGTCCTTGACGTTGCGGATCGAGCCGGTGACGGAGAGCACCGGCCGGCCGCCCTGGAAGGTGGGCTCCACGTGCACCGCCTCGATGACAAGTCCGAGGCCCTCCACCGGCAGACCGAGGCCCGCGTAGGCGGCCTGGCTCTTCGGCCAGAGCCGCACCACCTGGGCGCGGAACAGGATCGCCGATGTCACCACGGCGATCACGGCCACGGCGGCGGCGGCCCAGATGAAGGCCTTGGCCTTGGCTTCGCGCGCCGGCGAGCCTGCGCGGCCGTCCGGCGCCAGGCGGAACGGCGCGGCCGCGGGTTCGGCGGCGATGAAGGCCAGATCATCGGCGGGAACGGGCGCCGGGGCAGCCTCCGGCGATTCGGCGCTCGCCTCAGGTTCCGGCTCGGCTTCGGGACGAGCCTCGGCGGGCTGCGGCTCCCGGCCAGCCGTCCACCGTGCGCCGCAGTTCGTGCACTTCACGCTCCGGCCCGACGCCGGGATCCGAGAATCGTCGACGAAATAGCTGGTGGCGCACTCTGGACAGGTCAGTATCATTCGAGCGAATCGGACGCTTTCCAGCAACCTCACCCGAGGTCGCCGATTTCGGCCCCCATGTCCAGAAACCCCGACGCCGCTGCGCATCTCGAGAGCGCCCGCGAGATCGTGCGCTTCGATACTGTTTCGATGCGCTATGGCTACGGGCCGGAGGTGCTGCGGGGCCTGGATTTCACCCTGCCGGCCGGCTCGTTTCACTTCGTCACCGGATCCTCGGGCGCGGGCAAGACCTCGCTCTTGCGGCTCATCGCGCTGGCCGCCCGCCCGTCGGACGGCCGCATCGCGCTGTTCGGACACGATATCGGCCGCATGCCGCCCGCCAGCCGGCCGGCGCTGCGGCGGCGGATCGGGGTGGTGTTCCAGGACCTGCTGCTGCTCGACCACTTGTCGGTGTTCGACAATGCGGCCCTGCCGCTGCGCATCTCAGGCGGCAAGGCCTCCAACTACCGGGGCGACGTCGCCGAGCTGCTCGCCTGGGTGGGCCTGGGCGGGCGGATGGATTCCATGCCGCGGACGCTGGCGGGCGGCGAGAAGCAGCGGTTGGCCATCGCCCGAGCCGTGGTCAACCGGCCGGAGATCCTGCTGGCCGACGAGCCCACGGCCAACGTCGACCACGAGATGGCGCTGCGCATCTTCCGGCTGTTCGTCGAGCTCAACCGGCTCGGAACGACGGTGTTGATCGCCACCCACGACCAGGATCTCGTCGCCCGCTCTGGCCGACCGGTGCTGCACCTGGACGGAGGCCGGCTCACCCAGCGGGCCGCCTACGGCGCCGAACCGGCATGACCGCCTTCGATCCCGTCCGCTGGCGCCCGGCGCCCCTGCTGCCGGAGGCGGACGCCCGCGATGGCGCGTTGCTGTTCGTGGTGGCGGTGCTCTGCTTCCTCGCCTGCCTGACGGCGCTTGGCGTGATCGCGTCCGATCGGGCGGCGCGAGGTTGGATCGGCCAGCTCGGCGGCGAGGCGACGGTGATCGTGCGCCCCAGGTCGGGCGAGACGCCGGACGCCGCGGCCGCGCGCGCGGCGGAGGCGCTGGCCGGAACCCCCGGCGTGGCCGAGGCGCGGGCGCTCGAGCCCGCCAAGGCCTACGACCTGATCCGGCCGTGGCTCGGCGACATCGGCGACCTGGAGGACCTGCCGGTGCCGAGGCTGGTCACCGTGACCCTCGACGAAAAGGCGCCCGCCGACGCCGCGCGCCTGGCCGCCGCGCTGAAGGCGCAGGACGTGGACGGCTCCGTCGACGACCACAGCCTCTGGATCGGCGGCGTCAAGCGCTCGGCCAGCCTGGCGCGCGGGCTGGGCGCCGGCGTCTTCCTGCTGATCGGCGCCGCGGCGGCGGCGGTGGTCGCCTTCGCCACCCGGGCGGGGCTGGCGGCGCGCCGCGACGTGGTCGAGGTGCTGCATCTCTCGGGCGCGAGCGGCGCCTTCATCGCGCGTCTCTTCCAGGTGCGGTTCGCGCGCATGGCGGCCATGGGCGGCCTCGCCGGCGCCGTCGCCGCGGCCCTGGTGGGAGCTGTCCTGCGGCTGGCCGGCGGGCCGCACGGCGTGACGCCCGCGCTCCCCGTCTCTTGGGCGGACCTGCTGGCCATCCTGCCCTGTCCGCTGGCGGCCGCCCTGGTCGCCGCTGCGGCCGCACGCTTCACCGCCCAGGGCCTGATCCGGGAGCTCGAATGAGGAGCGTCGCGGCCTTCCTGGTGCTGGCGCTGATCTGGACGTCGGGGCTGCTGGCCTTCGCCGCACGGGTGCAGCAGTCCACGCCCGCGCCCCAGCCGCAGGTGGCCGACGGCATCGTCGTGCTGACCGGGGCGGCGTCCAGCGAGCGGATCGGCGCCGGCGTCGACCTGCTCTCCAACGGCTACGGCAAGCGCGTGCTGGTCTCCGGCGTCAACCGCGAGGCCAGCCGGGAGGACATCCGCAACGTCTCGGGCGCGGTGAAGCGGCTTTACGACTGCTGCGTCGACCTGGGCTTCACCGCCGCGGACACGGTGGGCAACGCGCGCGAAACCGCCGACTGGACCAAGGCCATGCGCTTCAGGAGCCTGATCGTGGTGACGGCGGACTACCATATGCCGCGCGCCATGCTGGAGCTGAAGGCGGTGCTGGGCCGCCAGGGCGTCGCGCTGCAGCCCTTCCCGGTCGCCACCTCGGCGCTCAACGCCCGGCGCTGGTGGCGCTCGCCCACGGCTGCGCGGTTGCTGGTGGTGGAATATTGCAAGTATCTGGCGATCCTCGGCCGCGAGCTCGTCCTGAATCTCGGTCCCCGCGACCGGGGCCCCGCCGCGGCGCCTCAGAAGGCCTGATCCTTGGTCGTCCTCCGCTCGATCCTCTACGTGGCGCTGTTCTACCTTTGGACTGGCCTGGTCGCCGTGGTCTGCACGCCGATCCTGCTCGGGCCGTCGAGCTGGACGCTGGCCATGTTCCACGCCTGGGGCCGCGGCGTCGTCGGGCTGCTGGCGGTGTGCGGCGTCCGGGTGGAGGTGCGCGGCCGCGAGCACATCCCGACCGGGCCCGCGCTCGTCGCGCCGAAGCACCAGTGCATGCTGGACGTGTTCGCCCAGTTCACCTGGCTGCCCGGCTCGGTGTTCGTGATGAAGAAGGAGCTCAACTGGATCCCGTGGTTCGGCTGGTACGCCGCCAAGGTCGGCACCATCGACATCGACCGCGCGGCCGGGGCGAGCGCGCTCAAGCAGATGGTGCGCGAGGCCAAGGCGCTGTTCGCCAGGGGCCGCCAGATCGTGATCTTCCCGGAGGGCCATCGCGGCCAGCCGGGGGTGGCCGGCGACTACAAGCCGGGCGTCGCCGCGCTCTATCGCGAGCTCCAGGTGCCGGTTCATCCGGTGGCGACCAACTCCGGCGTCCACTGGCCCGCCCACGGCCTGATCCGTCATCCCGGGACGATCGTTTTCGAATACCTGGAGCCGATCCCGCCGGGTCTGAAGCGGGCCGAATTCATGCGTGTGCTGGAGGACCGGATCGAGACGGCCTCGAACAAGCTGCTGCGGCTGTAGGGACGCAGAAGAACGGGGGCCGTGATGCAGGGCTGGAGCGAGTTCTACCTAGGCCAGGTCGGCGCTTCGGCGGCGCTGGGCGGGCTGGTGTTCGTGGGTCTGTCGATCAATCTCGCCAAGATCATGGCCTCGCCGCATCTGCCGGACCGCGCCATGGTCGCGCTGGTCCTTCTTCTGTCTGTGCTGCTCGTCGCCTCGCTCGCGCTTGCGCCCGGGCAGCGGCCCTCCGCGTTCGGAGCCGAAGCGCTCGGGGTGGGGCTCGCCGCCTGGGCGGGCGTCTCGTGGTTGCACGCGAGGACGATGCGAAAGGTCGAGCCGGAATTCCGGGCGGCCGCGATTACGGGCGTTCTCCTGGGCCAGGCCTGCGCGATCCTGCTATGGGCGGGCGGCGCGCAACTGATGGCCGGCATGGTTGCGGGCGCCTACGTGCTCGGGACCGGCGTGCTGCTCATCTATGTGCTGGTCTTCATCCATGCCTGGGTGCTGCTGGTCGAGATCAACCGCTGACCGGGCGCGGTGAGGCGGCGGCGAACTCCCGCGCCTCGACCAAGCCCAGCAGCGCCTCCATGCCCTGGTCGCGCACGCCGGCCTCGCGCAGGTGACGCACGAGGTCGCGCAGGTAATCGACGTTGCGGCCCGAGAGGCCGCTGGCGCCGGCGATCAGTTCGGCCTGATGCTCCAGGCTGAGTGCGCCGGCCCACTGGGCGTGGCGAACGTCCGAGACGAACACCAGCGCCTCCACGCGCCGGCCGTCGGCGAGCCGCACGTGGCGGGTGGTCTCGACGTAGGTCTCCGTCGGCTGCTCGCGCTCGCGAAGGTAGGCGTAGACGCCCGGCCAGTCGGTCTCGGTCACCCGGAATCCTGCACCGCGGGTCGCGCCGCCGGGTGCGAGGCCCAGCACCAGGCCCGGCCGCTCGTAGGTGCCGCGATGATGCACCGAATAGATGCAGAAGGCGCGCCGGCGTCCGTGTAGGGTGGCGGCCGTTCGCTCCACATAGGGGAAGCCCGGCCGCCACATCAGCGAGCCATAGCCGAACACCCATCGCTCGCCCGCCATCCGCCGCGCCCGAACCGCCGAAGCCTCAAGCATGTCTCTGCCCGATCCCGCCCCCGCCCGCAAACCGAGCCGCCTCGGGCTCTATGCGCCGATCGCGGTCCTGCTCGTTCTGATCGTCGGCTGGTCGGGGCTCTGGCTGGCGGCGCGGAGCCAGGCGCAATCGCGCATGGACGCCGCCGTCGCGGATCTGGGGCGGGCGGGCTACCAGATCGGCTGGAGAGAGCGCGACATCGGGGGCTATCCCTTCCGGATGGACGTGACGCTCACCGACCTCGAGGTGCGCGAGCCGTCCGGATGGGGCCTCTCCGCGCCCACCCTGGAGGGGGAAGCCTATCTCCTGTCCGCCACCCACTGGATCATCGCCGCGCCGGGCGGGCTCACCTTCGTGCGGCCGCAGGCCGGGCCGGTGAAGGTCACAGGCAGGCTGATCCGCGCCAGCCTCAGCCACTTCGACCAGCGGCCGCCCGCCTTCGACTTCGAGGGCGTCGGCCTTACCTTCCAGCCCGCGCCGGGCGCGCAGCCGTTCTCGCTGTCGGCGGCCGAGCGCGTCGAGTTCCACCTGCGCGCGGGCCCCGACGACCAGGGCGGCGTGTTCCTGAAGGTCGACAACGGCAAGGCCCGGCTGGCGGGCCTGTTCGCGCGCATCGCCGGCGACAAGCCGATCTCCATCGTCTGGAATTCGACGCTCTCGAAGATGAGCGCCTTCGCCGGTCGGGACTGGCCCTCGGCGGTGCGCCATTGGGTCGACGCCGGGGGTCAGATGAGCGTCCGCGAGGCCGGCGTCACGGCCGGCGAAGCCTTGATCGGCTGCAACGCCGGCACGCTGGGCGTGGGCGCCGACGGCCGGCTTCGCGGCGTCCTGGAGGTGACCCTGCGCGAGGCGCCGCGGGCGCTGGGGGCCATGGGCGCGAGCGGCGTGCTGCCGCGCGAGACCGCCGACGAGGCTGCGGCGGTCGCGCAGGCGCGCGAGGGCGCCGACCACGCCGCGCAGGCCACCCTCGACTTCCAGGCGGGCCGCACGACCTTGGGGCCCGTCGCGATCGGACCTGCGCCGAAGATCTATGAGCCGCGTTGAGTTACGGCGCGAGCAGTCCCGTGCCGACGCTGCCGCTCTTGGCCTGCACCAGCAGCCCATTGCGGACGCGCTTGACGCCCAGCACCGCGGCCGCCACCTCCTGGGCTTGCCGGCAGTCGGCCTCCGACCAGACGACGCCGCTCAGGCGGACCTCCCCGTGGTCTGAGGTGACGGAGATATCGGAGGCGTCGAACCCGGGCGCGTGTCGCAGCCGATCCAGGACCTCCAACCGGATCCGAAGATCGGACGTGGGATATATCGGCTCGGGCATCGCGCGCACCTCCGTACAGACCACCGGCCCTCCAGCCCCAGGATCGTACGCCCGTTGCGAGCTCCACCGGGCTCACAGCTTCGCGACTGCCGCAAGGTAACCCAAAAGCCGTGCGAAAAGATGGCATGGCTTCGCTCTACGACCGCTTGGTCCTGCCGAAGATACTGTCCTGGGCCTGTTCGCAGAACCCGATCATGCGCCAGCGGCAGAAGGTCGTCCCCGCCGCGGAGGGCCGGGTCCTCGAGCTCGGGATCGGGATGGGCCACAACCTGCGCTACTACGATCCCGGCAAGGTGAGCTCGGTCACCGGCGTGGACCCCTCGCCGGAGCTGCGCGCCTACGCCGTCGCGGCCGAGCGGGATCCGAGGCTTTCGGTGACCGTGCAGGACGGAACGGCCGAGGCCTTGCCCTTCGAGGACGCCAGCTTCGACAGCGTGGTCTGCACCTTCACCCTCTGCTCGGTCTGCACCCCGGCGGCGGCGCTTTCCGAGGCGCGGCGCGTGCTGAAGCCCGGCGGTCGCTTCCTGTACTGCGAGCACGGGCTTTCGCCGGACGAAGGCGTGGCCCGGTGGCAGAGGCGGATCGACCCGCTTTGGTCCCGCCTGCTCGGCGGCTGCCACGTCACCCGCCCGGTCACCAAGAGCATCGCGGCGGCGGGCTTCAAGGTGGAGCGGGTCGAGACCATGTACCTGCCGAAGACGCCGAGGATCGCCGGCTGGAACGAGTGGGGCATGGCGCGGCCGTGAGCCCGGCGCGGGGCCGTCGCGGCTCGCCGCGGCCCGGTGTATGGTCGCTGCCCGCAAGTCGCAGGATTTCCGTGAGCCCCCGCCTCCAGAACCGAAGCCGCCGCACGCCCTCCACGCCGCCCACCGAGCGGCCGGTCGCGACCGTGGCCCGCACCGACGTTCACCGCGCCATGGCGCTGCTCGAACACGGCCACGTGCTGATGCTGCCGGACCTGGCGTTCGAGACCGCGGGCGCCGAGGCCGTCATGTACGCCGCGACCTCCGAGGCCGGCGTCAAGAACGTCAGCTTCAATCCGGCGACCGGCGAGCTGAAGGGCGCATCGCTGGAGGGCGAGCCGCGCCAGCGGCTGACGGGCGTGGTCGCCCGCTACTCCGACTGGGCCGAGGCGCTGGTGCGCGATCTGCTGCCGGCCTACGGCAAGGGCCTGCAGAAGGGCCGTGCGAGCTTCCGGCCGCGCGCGGCCGACCACAACCTGTCCAAGCGCAAGGACGACCGGCGCCTGCACATCGACGCCTTCCCTTCCCAGCCGGTGCAGGGACGGCGCATCCTGCGGGTGTTCCGAAATGTCAATCCGGCCGGCGAGGCGCGGAACTGGCGGGTCGGCGAGCCCTTCGCGGACTATGCGGCGCGCTTCCTGCCCCATGGCCGGCCCATGGCGCCGGGCATGGGCGCGATCCTGCAGGCGCTGCACGTGACCAAGGGCCGGCGCACCGCCTACGACGCCCTGATGCTCCGGCTGCACGATGCGGCGAAGGACGACGATGACTACCAGGCGCATGGCCCGCGCTGGGAGGTGGACTTCCCGGCCGGCGCCACCTGGATGTGCTTCACCGACTGCGTGGTGCACGCCGCGCTCGGCGGCCGCTACGCCTTCGAGCAGACCTTCTACCTGCCGGTCGCGGCGATGGGCGATCCGGCCGTCTCGCCGCTCAGGACCCTGGAGGCGATGACCGGCCGCCGCCTCGTCTAACCGGCGCTTCGCCGGGCCAGCATGGCGCGCACCGCCGCGGCGGCCTCGACCGTGGCGTCGAGCGGCGGATGGGACGGAGCCTCGACGCCGTCCTGCAGGAGGCCGATGACACCGCGCTCGGCGAGCGTCTGGGCGAAGCCCTCGTGGCGGCGGCGCAGATTGAGCGCGAAGACCTCCACCGGATGCGGCGTGGCCAGCGCTTCGGAGACCATCGACACCGAATCGCCGGTGACCACCAGCCGGTCGGCCAGCGCCAGCGCGCCGAGATAGGGATTGTCGCCGCTGCGGTCCCAGACCCACGCGGAGGGATCCGCCCGGCCGGCGTCGCGGAAGACGGCGAGCGCCGCTTCCGGGGTGCGCCGGGACGGCACGACGACAAGGCCGCCGCCGTTGCGCGCCCGAAGCGCGCCGAGCCGCCGCTGGAGCTCGCGCGCCTCGGCGTCCCCGAACGGGCTGTTGCTGGTCGGGCCTCCGAGCAGCACCGCCGTCAGCGGCCGCGGCAGACGGGCGAGCCGTTCGCGCCAGGCCCCCGCGGCCTGCGACAGCCGCTCGGGCGTGATGTCGTGCATGGCGGTCAGCACCTTGACCACCTTGGGCCCGGCGATCTCGTCGTGGGCCATGGCGATCACCAGGTCGAAGCCCGCCAGCGGCGCGCGCGGGTCCTGCACGTGGACCAGGGCCGCGCGGCCGCCGGAGGCCCGCTTGACGGCCAGGCCGACGATCGCCGAGCGCCGGCCGCAGGTGACGATCAGCTCAGGCCAGGGCGGGCGGATGTCATCGCCCTTCGCGGCGTCGATTCCCGAGAGCACGCCCGGCCAGCCGGCCGGCAGCCAGCGTTGCGGCCAGCGCAGCGCGACCACCTTCTCGACCACGGTTTCGGCGACGGCCGCGGCCAGCCCGCGCGCCTGGGTCCGCATGCCCGCCTCGCCGGTGGTGATCGCCCAGGCGGTCAGCGGCGAGGGGCGGGACGGCTCGGCCAAGGATCCGATCGCTTGCGTTGCGGAAGGCCGTGGTAGCTGGGGGCGGGCTCGAACCGCCGACCTGCGGGTTATGAATCCGCCGCTCTAACCAGCTGAGCTACCCAGCCACGGCTCGCGCCGGGGCGCGAGGCGCGGGTTATAGGGTTTCGGTTCCGGGCCTTCAAGCGGCTTGGGTTCGCTCTTCAGAACCGCTAGCTTCCGCCCGGGATGAGCGTCCTTCACCTCTTGGGCACGGCCCGCGAAGGCGGCGCGGAGACCTATTTCGTCGACCTGGTCACGGCGCTGAGGCGCGCCGGCGTGGCGGAGGCCGCGGCCATCCGGGCCCATTCCGGCCGCGAGGCGGCGCTGCGCGGAGAGGGCGTCGCGGTGGAGGCGTTCGGCTTCGGGGGCCCGCTCGACCTCCTTACCCGCCCGCAGGCCGCCGGATTCGCCAAGCGTCAGGGCGTCAAGCTGGCGCTGGCCTGGATGAGCCGCGCCGCACGGCACACGCCGAAGGGCCCTTGGGCGCGGATCGCCCGGCTCGGCGGCTACTACAACCTCAAGTACTACAAGGGCTTCGACGTCCTGGTGGCGAACACCGAGGACATCGCCGACTGGATCGTGGGCCAGGGCTGGCCGGCGGGGCGGGTGCGCTACATCCCGAACTTCGCCGCCGCGCCGGAGGCTGTCGCGCCGATCGCGCGGGCGAGCCTGGACACACCGGCCGACGCCCCGCTGCTGCTTGCCATGGGCCGCCTGCACGAGGCCAAGGCGCACGACGTCAGCCTGGCGGCGCTCGCCAGGCTGCCGGGGGCCTATCTGTGGATCGCCGGCGTCGGGCCCGAGGAGGCCAAGCTCAGGGCGCTGGCGCAAGCCCATGGCGTCGCCTCGCGCGTGCGGTTCCTGGGCTGGCGCACCGATCCCTCGGCGCTCTACCGGACGGCGGACGTCTGCCTGTTCCCCTCCCGCTACGAGCCGCTCGGCAACGTGGTGATCCAGGCCTGGGCGCACGGCCTGCCGGTGGTGGCCGCGGAGAGCCAGGGGCCGAAGGCGCTGGTCCGGCCGGAGGAGGACGCCCTGCTGGTCCCGATCGACGACGCCGATGCGCTGGCGCAAAGCGCGCGGCGGCTGATCGAGGAGCTTCCGCTGCGGGCGAAGCTCGCGGCCAGGGGCCTGGCGCGCGTCGAGGCGGAATTCTCCAAGGACGCCGTGGTCGGCCAATGGACCGACCTCTTCGCCGACTACGGGGCGGTCTGAGATGTGCGGGATCGCGGGCCTGCTGGGCGCCCAGCCGGCGGCGCGCGCGGTCGCGCCGCAGATGATCGCGGCGCTGAGCCACCGCGGTCCCGACGGGATCCGCACCGAGGATCTGGCGGGCGCGGCCCTGGCCCATGCGCGGCTCTCGATCATCGACCTGGAAGGCGGCTGGCAGCCGCTGCATGCGGCCGGCTCGACGGTGATCGGCAACGGCGAGATCTACAACTACCTGGAGCTCGCCGAGGCGTTCGGGCTCAAGGGCGAGCTGGCCACCGGCTCCGACTTCGAGCCCCTCCTGCACCTCTACGCCCGCGAGGGCGAGCGCGCGTTCGACCGGCTGCGCGGCATGTACGCGCTCTGCCTGATCGGCGCCGACGGGCGGGCGTGGCTCGCCCGCGACCCGTTCGGCATCAAACCCCTCTACATCATGGAGCACGAAGGCGGGCTCGCCTTCGCCTCGGAGCCCCGGGCCTTCTTCAAGGCCGGCCTGATGGCGGCGGTGCTGAACGAGGGGCCGGCGCGGGAGCTCGTGGAGCTCAACTATACGCTCGGCGAACGGACGGCCTTCCAGGGCCTGCGGCGCGTCGCCCCGGGCGAGGTCATGGAGGTCCGCGACGGACGGATCGTGAGCGGGCGGCGGCGAACATGGCTCCTCCCCCGTCCCGGAGAGGACCGGGGAGGTGTCGCAAAAGCGACGGAGGGGGCGCAGCCCGACGCCAAGGCCCCCTCCACCGCTCCGCGGTCCCCCTCCCGCGTCCTCTCCGGGACGAGGGAGGAGCGGGAGCTCCTCGACCGCCTCGACGCCGTTCTCGAGGACAGCGTGCGTGTCCACCAGCGCTCGGACGTGCCCTATGGGCTGTTCCTGTCCAGCGGCATCGATTCGGCCGCGATCGGCGCCCTGATGGCGCGGCTCAACGAGCGGCCGGTGACCGCCTTCACCTGCGGCTTCGAGGCGGAAGGCGCCAAGGACGAGCGGGCGGCGGCGGAGAAGGTGGCGCGGGCGCTCGATCTCGACTGGCGGGAAACAAGCTTCGGCGAGGCGGACTTCTGGCGGATCCTGCCTGAGGTCGCCTGGGCGCTGGACGATCCCACCGCCGATTATGCGACGCTGCCCACCTACAAGCTCGCCGAAGCCGCCAGGGGGACGCTCACGGTGGTGCTCACCGGCGAAGGCGGCGACGAGCTGTTCGGCGGCTACGGCCGCTATCGCCGGGCGCTGCGGCCGACATGGCTCGGCGGCCGGCCTGCGGAGCCCCGGCCGGCGGACGCCCAGGTCCTCGCCCGCTGGCGCGCCGAGGCCAAGCCGCCGCCCGGGCTTACCGCGCTGCAGCAGGCCCAGTGGGCCGACGTGACGACCTGGCTGCCCAACGATCTGCTCCTGAAGCTCGACCGCTGTCTCATGGCGCACGGGCTCGAGGGCCGCACGCCGTTCCTCGATCCGGAGGTCGCGGCCTTCGCCTTTCCGCTGCCCGACCGCTTCAAGGTGCGCGGGCGCTACGGCAAGTGGATCCTGCGCAAGTGGCTGGAGCGCACCTGTCCGGCCGCCGAGCCGTGGGCGCGCAAGCGGGGGTTCACCGTGCCGGTGGAGGCCTGGATCGCGCCGCGGGCGAAGGCGATCGGAGACCGCATCGCCGGATTCGAGGCGCTCAGGCGTTTGAAGGGAACGGACGAGGTCAAGGCCCTGTTCGCCAACGAGGGCGCGGCCGGGCGCTGGCCGCTGCTGTTCTTCGCGGTCTGGTCGCTGATCCACCTGGAAGGCGCGGAGCCCAGGGCCGCGCTGGAGGCCGCGGTCGGCGCCATCTGAGGAGACGGAGCATGCGCATCTTCCTGTCGATCCTGGTGCTGGCGCTGCTGGCCGCCTGCGGGGCGCCCGACGCCAAGTCCCACGCCAAGGCCGCTGCGTCCCCGGCCTCAGCCTCGGCAGCAGCGTCCGGCGACAACGCCCCCGAGGAGACCGATCCGCCCAACGGCCGCGGCCAGCACCCGGCCTTCCCGGGCCAGACCCGCGCTCCGGCGCTGCACGCGAACGTCGCCTTCCAGATAGCCACCGTGGCGCGCGGGCTCGACCATCCCTGGGGCCTCGCCTTCCTGCCGGACGGGCGGATGCTGGTGACCGAGCGCGTGGGACGATTGCGGATCGTCAGTCGCAACGGACAGATCTCGCCGCCCGCCGCCGGCGTCCCGCCGGTGGTCACCGGCGAACAGTCCGGCCTGTTCGGCCTGGCCCTCGATCCGGGCTTCCGGGCCAACCGCCTGGTCTACTTCGCCTATATGGAGCGCCGCGGCGGAGGATCGGGCCTGAGCGTCGCCCGCGCCCGGCTGACCGAGGCGGGCGGCAAGCCTGCGCTGCAGGGCCTGGCCGTCATCTTCCGCGCCGAGCCTGCGCTCTCGGGCGACGCCAACCTCGGCGGGCGGCTGGTGTTCGCCCCCGACGGGACGCTGTTCGTCACCGTCGGCGATCGCTTCTCGCCGCAGAACCGCGCCAAGGCCCAGACCCTCGACAACGACATCGGCAAGATCGTCCGCATCAAGGCCGACGGCTCGATCCCGGCGGACAACCCGTTCGTCGGCAAGGCCGGCGCGCGCGGCGAGATCTGGTCCTACGGCCACCGCAACCCGGAGAGCGCGGCGATCAATCCCTGGACCCACAAGCTGTGGATCGTGGAGCACGGCCCGCGCGGCGGCGACGAGATCAACATTCCCGAACCCGGCAAGAACTACGGCTGGCCGGTGATCACCTACGGCATCGACTATTCGGGCGCGCCGATCGGCCGCGGCATCACCCAGCACGCCGGCATGGAGCAGCCCATCTACTACTGGGACCCGGTGATCGCGCCCTCCGGCATGGCCTTCTACGACGCCGACCTGTTCCCGGCCTGGAAAGGCAGCCTGTTCGTGGGCGGCCTCGCCTCGACGCACCTGGCGCGGCTGACCCTGAAGGGCGACCGGGTGATCGGCGAGGAATGGCTGCTGCAGGACATGGGCATGCGCATCCGCGACGTGGTCGTGGGGCCCGACGGGGCGCTCTGGCTGCTCACCGACGACTCCGATGGAAAGCTGCTGCGGCTGGCGCCCAAGTGAACGCCCGGAGGAAAGCGGCTACGCCGCGGATTCCAATCCGAGACGAGCCGCGACCTCCTCGCCGATCGCCAGCGAGGAGGTGAGTCCCGGGCTCTCGATGCCGAACAGGGCGACGAGCCCCGCGATCGCATGCGTCTTCGCGCCATCGATGCGGAAGTCGCCCTGCGGCTCGCCGGGGCCGTGCAGCTTCGGGCGGATGCCGGCGTAATCGGGCGTGAGCGACCCGTCCGGCAGGCCGGGCCAGAACTTGCGGATATAGGCGTAGAAGCCGTTGGCCGCGGCGGGATCGACGCCGTAGTCCAGCTCGTCCACGAAGATCAGGTCGGGCCCGAACACCGCCTGGCCCCCGAGATCGCGGCGATAATGGGTGCCGAGCGCGCCCGCGATCGGCGGCGGATAGATCAGGCGCGAAAACGGCGCCTTGCCCACCAGCCGGAAATAGCGGCCCTTTCCATAGTGGCCGGCCGGGATGGCCCGCGGCGGGAAGCCCTCGATGGCGGCGGCCACCGCCTGGGCCGAGAGCCCCGGCGCGGTCACGAGGTAGCGGCAGGTGAGCGTCGCGGGCTCCACGCCCCCGGCCCGGATCTCGAACCCGCCGGCCGGCAGCGGGCGGGCTCCCTCGAACGGGGTGGCGACCACCACCGCCCCGCCCGCGGCCTCGATCTCGCCCTGCAGGGCCAGCATGTAGCCATGGCTGTCGAACACCCCGCTCTGCGGCGAGAGGAGCGCCGCCTCGCAGCTCAGCTCGGGCTCCAGGGCGAGCGCCTCGGCCCTGGAGAGCCTGGCCATGCCCTCGACGCCGTTGGTCGTCGCCTGGGCGAAGATCGCCTCGAGGCGCGCGACCTCGTCCGGTGCGGTCGCGACCACCAGCTTGCCGCAGCGGTCGTAGGCGACCTTGTGCTTGTCCAGAAAGTTGTAGAGCCGGCGGCGTCCCTCGACGCAGAGCCGCGCCTTCAGCGAGCCGGTCGGATAGTAGAGGCCGCCGTGGATCACTTCGGAATTGCGCGAGGAGACGCCCTGGCCGATGGCCGCCTCACGCTCCAGCACGGCGACGGAGAGGCCGCGTTGCGACAACGCATAGCCGACCGCCAGCCCCACGGCGCCCGCGCCGACCACGACGGCCTCGAAGTCGAATTCCATGGCCCCGCCTAGCCTGCCTGACGGGGCAAGGAAACCTCGAGCGCCTCGCCAAGGCGGCCTGACGGTGCGAAGAACGGCGTTCCCTGTGCTGCTCGGGATCGTGTAGGCTCCGCCCGAAGCACCCGGGGGAAAGCCGCCATGGACCAAATCGCGCCGCATCGCGCCCGCAGCCTGGCGGAGTTCGCTGCAATCGCGGGCAAGATGTTCGCGCCGGAAGACGTGGCCGCATCGGTCGCCAGCTACCGGCCGCGAGCGAGCGATGTGATCATCTCGCCGTTCGGCAAGTGCGGCACCACCTGGCTGCAGCAGATCTTCCACACCTTGCGCACCGGCGGCGATCTGGACTTCGACGATATCTCGCGCGTCGTCCCCTGGATCGAGACGGCGGCGATCACCGGGGTCGACCTCGAGGCGCCGCAGAAGGCCGAGCCGCGCGGCTTCAAGAGCCACCTCGGCCATGACCGCGCGCCCAAGGGCGCCCGCTACATCGTGGCTTTCCGGGACCCGAAGGACGCCCTGGTCTCCATGTACCACTTCATGTCGGGCTGGTTCCTCGAGCCGGGGGCGGTCTCGATCGGCGAATTCGGCATGACCTGGTCGGGCCGGGCGGAGCGGGGCTCGGCCTACTGGAGTCACCTGACAGGCTGGTGGGGCCGGCGCGACGATCCGAATGTCCTGCTGCTCTCCTACGAGCAGATGCTGGCCGATGCGGAGGGGACGATCCGGCGGGTCGCCGCGTTCTGCGGCTTGCCCCTCGACCAGGCCCTGCTCGAGCTGACCCTGGAGCGCTCTTCGATCGGCTTCATGCTGGAGCACAAGTCAAAGTTCGACGACCTCCTGATGCGCACGGCCTCGGAGCGGCGCTGCAACCTGCCGCCGGGCAGCGACTCGGCGAAGGTTCGCAAGGGCGGGTCGGGCGCCGGGCGCCAGGAGCTGCCGCCCGAGATCGCCGAAATGCTCGACGAGCAATGGCGGACGCTGGTTGCGCCGCAGCTCGGGTTCGCCGATTACGCGGCCTTCGAACAGGCGCTGCGCGAACGCGCCGTTCAGCCGGCGTAAAGCCGATGCCGGCCGGTCACCACGCACCGGACGCCTGAGGGCCTGGCCTCCACCTCCGCCGTGAGGCCCGGGCCAATGTCGAAATAGGCGGCCTTGCCCGCCGCCCGCACGCCGACGGCGGCCGGCGTGGTGAACCGGCAAGCCGGATAGGGCGGCCCGAGCGGCCCCGCGTGCAGCACCGTGCAGTCGGCGTCGCCGCGCCGACGCGAGAAGGCCGCGCCCTGGAACACGAAGGTGCGCGGCGGGTCCTTCCAGCCACGCTCGAACTCCGCCTGGCTCACCGGCCGGCAGGGCGCGCCCGTTGCGCCCCGTTTGGGGTTGTCGGGATCGGGGGCGCCGGCGGCCACGCCGATCAGGGTCGGGATCACCGCCAGCGTCAGGATCGGGCCGCCGACGCCCACCGCCATGCCGAGACGGGCGATCAGCGCCAGCGCGCGGCCCTTCCGCCGGGACGGCGCGCGCCGGTCGCCAAGATCTCGCGCCATGGCGCGCTCCTCGGTCCTGGGGAGAGACCGGTGAGAGAGTACAGTCGTAATTTATTACGTCAATAAATTTCAGTTCAGGCGCGAACCGGCTCGCGTGCGGCCGCCACCTGGTCCCACTCGCGCCACAGGCGCGCCGCCTCCGCCGCAGCGGGGCCGACCGAGGCCTGCTTGACGTGGCCGAAGCCGCGGATCTGGGCGGGAACCGAGGCGATCTTCACCGCGCTCGCCAGGCGTTCCGGCGTAAGGCCCTCGACCAGACGGGCAAGGCTCGCCTCGTAG
>Ga0308174_10000518_pt1 | contig 16413 bp, 12 predicted proteins | sample PhyPR2_FD_203894 | JGI IMG/M metagenome (GOLD analysis project Ga0308174, IMG submission 203894) | Soil microbial communities from UC Gill Tract Community Farm, Albany, California, United States - DLSLS.P.R2 | ecosystem: Environmental > Terrestrial > Soil > Agricultural land | place: USA...
TTGCTGTGATGCCGCCCAATGTCTCAATCGCGGTAAGGCGGCGCACCAGAACATTGCGCCGGAGAAGTCTCTGGGCACCGAGAGCCAGAACAATCGTGATCACCGCGGGTAGTCCTTCGGGCAGAGCGGCTACGGCCATGCTCACGGCAGTTAGAAACATCGTCTTCACATTGGCGCCCGCGTATACGGAACCGGTAAAGAACACCGCGACGACCACTGCAACTACGATCGCCACTCGGGAGGTCAATCGGGCGAGCTGTTTCTGCATCGGCGTGCTCGGGCGGGGCAGCGACTTCACGAGCGCAGCGACCTCTCCCAGTTTGGTTCGGACGCCCGTGGCGCTCACGAGGAAGGAGCCCTGTCCCTTATGAACCCGCGATCCCGCAAACAACAGGTGGTCACCGCGCTGGGGCGCCGGCGTTTTCGAAATGGCCTCAGATTCGCCGGTAAGCACAGATTCGTCCACGAGAATTCCCGACCCGCTCAGCAGTTCGCCGTCAGCCGGCAGAACCGATCCAGCATCCACGAAACAGAGATCGCCAACAACCAAATCGACGGAGGAGATCTGGCGGCTTTGACCACCACGCCAGACGGTGACAACCGGAGTGCAAAGCCGTCTCAGCGCGGCTGACGCCCGTTCCGCGCGATACTCCTGGACAAACCCTAGCAGGGCGTTCAGGAGAAGAATTGCACCTATGGCGATCGCATCCTTCAGTTCTCCGACTGACGCCGATACTGCTGCCGCACCGGCGAGAATAATCACCAGCAACGAAACAAACTGGCGGCCGAAAATCTTCCACCACGGATTAGCGCTCTGATCCGGCAATTCATTCGGACCGTCTACCCGAAGCCTGGCAGCCGCCTCCGCTTCGTTAAGCCCGCCGTAAAGCGCGGAGTGTGATACTCGGCTCGCCACATCCGAGCATTCCATCGATTTGATTATTGTGGGCGGCATAAGAATGAGTGCTGAGGTTCCTTGCAGGATCGGATTTCAGTACCGATACGATTTTGATCAGGCGGATCGATTCTCGAGGCCGCCAATCGCGCCACGTTTTGCCCAGACAGAGCCTACGCCCTACAACTCTGCCCCAACTGCCTCCTCCATGATGGACTTTTCATGGCTCTGAGATCGCGCGCCGGGAAGCGCAATCACCGGGCAGATCGACGAACGGATGATGTAGTAGAGATGCGATTGCAGGCTGCCAAGGAAATGCGCGGAGCTACCACGGCCGACAGCGACGAGATCGGCATCACAGCGACGAGCGGTCTCGCTGATGACCTCATTGACTTCTCCGCACGCAACAACCACCGGCGCATGTGTGCCCACAAGGCGTTGAAGGTGATCGATTTTCTGGAGAATATGCTCGCGCGCCCGCCGAGGAATACGGCGCTCGTACCGTTCCGACGAAGTTTCGGCAAAGTACGGATAGGCGTGAACTATTGTCAGGGTGGCGGCCAAGGCATCAGCCAGCATTGCCGCGGTTCTCAGAATCTCGGGCTGCTCCAGATTTCCAATGCCGCACAGAATTTTTCTGCACGATCTTCTCGTGATGGTTCCAGCGTGAGCCGCGGTCCAAACGGCGCAACCCGCATCATGCAGTACCTTCGTGGTGACGGATCCGACGAGAGCGCGTCGAAATATCCCATATCCGTGCGTTGGCATCATCACAAGATCCGTTTCCTGCTGCTGCGCATACCGGCAAATCGCCTCCGCGGCATCTCCCGTCTCCACCATCAGGTTCGTATGGCCGTGTAGGAAGTGGGTATCCGCAAACAGCTGCAGGCGTTCACGGGCGCGGCCGCGAAGGGCATCGATATCGATCCACTGATTCGGAGCGTCCTGAGACATCCAAGGCCGAGGCAGGTCTATCGAATGCAGCAGCGACAATTGAGCGCGCATCGCCCGTCGCATCTCCTCCACGGCAGGCGCGATCTGCTCGCACGCAGGCGAGAAGTCCAGCGGAAACAGAATGTTTTCGAACAGCATATTGCATCTCCACGCGGAAACCGAGTCGACGAGTGTGGGATTCCGTCGGTTCCAGGCATGGCAGGCCGGAGCCCGCCTGCCATCGTTTTTAGCCCTTTTAGTTGTCCCTGGCCATCGCGCCGACGGCCGGGGCCAACACGAACGAGGGGGAGCCGAGCGGCAATAGCATGGCAATTGGGCTTGCCGTACTCGGCAATTCTCTGCGAGATTCAGCCGCTGCACCTGTATGAGCAATGGCCTGAGCGGGCGCAGCGAGCGCGTCGTCGAACCTCTCTGCGATCTGAACTTTCCTAATGTCCGGCGTGATTGTCACAACGGACTTTTGCTCCAGTTCAGCCGGCGTCTCACTCGCGCCGGCTTCCTCCTCCGCCCGAGGCTTCGGATGGACAAATTCAAGGCTGCGATCATTGCCGGGATAAAACCATTCATGAATGGCTCCTGGTCGGTCCGCGCGGCGCTCCTCAAAGCCGACGTATGTCTGGTCGTGCGCCTGCGGGTCTTGATGCGAGATCGCAAGAATCGTCGCGAAAATCTTGCTTTCTTCGGAGTTGAACACCTGAATCACGGAAGTTCTCTTCAACATGGTTGCCTGTTTTATCAACTTCTCAATGGGATATGCAGCCGCTGCGCCAAACGGTAAATCGCCTTCACACGGCCCATATCTGATGATTCGACGTAAACATCTGCGCCACCTGGCGCAGTTCTGTGGCGCGTCGCGCAGACATGAGCCCCAGACCCACCCGAATTTCGCGTCAAAATCGCGGATTGCGGATTGCACAAAACCGGAATTCGAAGAGGCGACCAATGGCAGATTTCCCGTTCCGCTCAGAATTGAGTTTGCTGTGCTCTGGGGTGCTGATCGGCTTTACGTTCGTGTTCGGCAGGCCGCACTGCAAGGCGTGGAATTTCACTGCGGCTGCAGCAGGTTTCGTCTATGGCGCTATGGGCGCGTTCACGCTCGGCGTCGCCCTGGAATATGGCCTGCTGGCAGGTGCGCTGTTGCTCGGAGCCGTTGCAGAACCGCCCGCAACCTCGCGCTCGGTACGCGCTGATCGCACCGAACGAATACGCCGGCTGCCTGGGGATGATCTCATCCCAGAAGTCTTCGCAGTCCTTACCCACGCTATTACGATCCAGTGTTCTCGACACCATATCTGGCCGTGGCTCGCGCAGATGGGCGCAGGGAGTCGTGCCGGGTGGTACAGCTATGACGCGCTCGACAACAATGGCCAGCTAAGCGCCACAAGCATTTTGCCGGAGCTGCAACATCTGGCGACCGGAATGATTTTCCCGGCGTTACCGGGGGCGACAGAGAGATTTACGCTTCTTTCATTCGAACCGGAACGCTTTTTAGTCATGGGCTGGATTTTGCCGGATTCTTCGATGCCCCTCGTCACATGTGCGTTCGTCCTGGACGATGCGCAACCGAACGTCACGCGTCTCATCGTGCGAATGCGGACAGCACCCCTTTACGAGTTTCGTTGCCTGCCACAGTGGATAGCCAAACACGTTATCCCGGTTGTGCACTTTATCATGCAGCGCAAGCAACTGCTCGGGATTGCGGAGCGAGCCGAGCGAGCGGCTCAGTCGAGCGTTGTTGAAGCAAAGGGCGCCCTGATGGCCGGAAAGGATGCAGCATGAAGGAGAAAACGGCACTCACACGATCAGCCGCCAAGTGGTTTACGGTCAGCATGGGAGCCGCGGCCGGAGCGTACGCCACTTACGTCGCCATCACCTGGTGGCGTTACGGACGGGCGGGTCGCCCGGCACAGCAGGACCATGATCCACTCCTTGATCGCTTCATGCCGGTTTACGATATCGCCGAACGGCATCACATCCGCGTAGCGGCTCCGCCACCCGTGAGACGCGCAGCGGCGCGGGATCTGGATTTGTTTCAGCGACTTCTCGTGCGCGCCATTTTCAAAGCACGCGACTTGGTCCTGGGCGCCGTGCACCGACGATCGGCCACGACCGCGTGGAATGCTGGCCGAAGCGCAGTCGCTTGGGTGGGTGGTGCTCGACGAAGTTCCGGATCGCGAGATTGTCGTTGGCGCCGCCACCAAACCTTGGGAAGCGAATGTCACATTCCGACCCATTCCTGGTACCGAATTCGCAGCGTTTCAGGAACCCAACTACATCAAAATCGTTTGGGCGCTACGCGCCGATGCGGGTCACCTGCGTCACCTGCAATATGAGCGGGCTTCACGTTCGCTCCGCTCTGCCTCTGCTTTTCAGCGGCCCGAGTAACCGCGCATCAAATCAGGATCACGCCCGGCGACAGAAAAGACCAGTACCCTCGGAACTTCGCTCTTGCGACACGATCGGTTGCCACAGCGCGCGTTTTCTGTGCGGAAGACCGATGTGTGGTCTTGCTTTCGACCGTGAGTCTGATGATACATAGCTCCGGTTTTGTCTTCGTGCGGAGCTTCACGTCGATCCGAAACTGTGCCGCACGCCCGTTCTGGCGCTCAACGGCTAGCACCATGCCCACTGTTCGAGGAAAGGCTGAAAAAGCCGGGTTCAACGCTTGGTTCAGTAAGCCTGTGCGGCTTTCCGTCGTCGGGACTACCCAAGGCAAAATGCTCGTATTGGTCGTTCCAAGTGGACTCGAAGACTACCTAGAAGAGATTTCTCATTTCGATGCCGGATGGAATGCCCCAAGTCTGGAGATCTCAAAACGGTACGGATCACGTTTGCCGTTTGATGCTTCCATTCATCAACGTCGTCAAATTCCTACGAGGACCGGCACAATGAGACCACTCAGGAGGATACGGCGGGGGCGGCGCGGGCAGACCCGCTTTGGCGGCACGCCGGAAACCTCGCCGAGAGCTTGACTTCTGCTGCGGGCGACGATAGTATTCTGATCCATGTTCATTACGGTTGGTGTATTCCTGAACCGTATTCATCGCGGCCGCTTCCCAATGGGTTTACGGCGAAATGTCGCACGGTGCGCGAGCCTGGCAATACTCGTTTCAAGTTACGTGATCGCGCAGACGACGAACGGAACCATCAACGGAACGATCACGGACCCCTCGGGCTCGACGGTGACGGGCGTCCGGGTGCAGGTAACCAACAAAGACACCGGACTGCAGCGCACGGCAACGTCGACGGATACGGGAACTTATACGATTCCTCAGCTGCCTCCGGGCACATACGACGTGGTGGCCGAAAAGGAGGGTTTCTCGAAACAGACCCGCCCGGGTGTTCAGCTTCTGGTGAATCAGGCGGCGACGCTCGATTTCAAACTGAGCCTGGCAAATGTGGCTCAGAACATCGAAGTGACGGCCGCTCCACCGCCGCTCGATACTACGACCGCCACCTTGGGCGATGTGGTGCAGCACCAGCAGATTGTGGATCTGCCCCTGAATGGCCGTAATTTTACGCAACTGACGTTGCTCACGCCGGGAGCCGCGCCGCAGGAATCGGGTCAGCAGAATGGGTTCACGGTCAAGCTGGGGGCAGGAGCTATCAGCCCCTCGGTGAACGGACAACGCGGCCAGCAGAATAATTTCACGATGGACGGCGTGCTGAACAACGCGATCTTCACGGACATCTGGGCCGTGAGCCCGCCGCCGGATGCGCTTCAGGAATTCAACGTTCAGTCCCATATCACTGACGCGCAGTTTTCCATCTCGTCCGGCGCCAACATCAACATCGTCACGAAATCCGGCACGAATGAATATCATGGCGCTCTCTGGGAGTTCTTTCGCAACGATGCGCTGGACGCGCGGAACTTCTTCGACCGCACGAAACCGCCGTACCGACAAAACCAATATGGCGTCACGTTCGGCGGTCCGGTCCGGCTGCCTCATTTCAACGGAAAGGATCATACCTGGTTCGAAGCTTATTGGGAAGGATTCCGTTCCGTTCAGAGCCTGAGCTACTTCGCAAGCGTGCCGACGGCAGCGATGCGCCAAGGTGATTTCTCAGGCATACTCGGCTCCGCTGTGGGAACAGATGCCTCGGGCAATCCGCTCTACGCGAATGAACTCTTCGACCCGAATACGAGCCGCGCAGGCAGCGGCGGTTCCGTTATCCGCGCTCCTTTCACCGGCAACGTGATTCCAACCAGCCGAATCAATACCGTGACCCAGCAGGTTTTGCAGAAATACTATCCTGCGCCCAACCTGAGCGTCGGGCCGGCGGTACTTCCGAATTACCAGTTCGCTGGAAGCAACAATACGGAAAGCGACCAGACCGGCATTCGTATCGATCACCGTTTTGGAGAAAGCGACTCGGTGTACGGTCGTTATAACCGGTCTGATGCAACGCTTTCGCGGCCGGAGGCGCTGCCTAGTTATAAGCAGTCTCTCCTGAATTACGGCCAGACGGTTGCAATCGGGTATACGCACCTGTTCAGCCCAACCATCGTTCTGAACTTGCGCTACGGGTTCACGAACACGAATTTCGGACAGTTCGATGGCGCAGCGGGGGCGGCGTTTCTTTCGGCCACCAATTTCAGTCAGCTTGCGCCGGCCAAAAATGGGATCGCGCTCGGACCACAGGTAGGAATCTCAAACGGCTTTACGGGCGTAAGTCAATTCGCGATTCCGCTTGGTCCGCAATACAACCATGATGGGCACGCGGATCTCTCAGTCGTCCGCGGGAATCACACGATTGGCGTGGGAGCGATGATTTACCGCATCCACAGCTTCGATGACGGCTGGGGGATGTCGGTCAGCTTTGCCCAGAATGCGACCTCGCAGGCAGGTCTGGTGAATGGAACCGGGTACGGGGCCGCAAGTTTCATGCTCGGGCTGCCGGACAGCCTCTCCGGCTTTTTGGGAAACACCGGCGCGGACCAGCGAACCTGGTGGTACGGCGGTTACATTCAGGATCAGTGGCAAATCTCGAAGAAGCTGACAGTGACGTACGGGTTGCGCTACGACCTGGTTCAGCCCTCGAGTTATGGCACGAAGACGGTTTCAGGTCTCGACGTGCTGACTGGAAATTTTCTGGTATCCCGCCCTGCGCCGCCGCTCTATCCCCAGGCCAACGTTCGCAGCACTTACTACGATCCGCACTATAACGGATTCGAGCCGCGCTTCGGCGTTGCTTATCGCGTAACGGAAAAGACAGTATTTCGAAGCGCCTTCGCAATCTTCGACGACCATAACAACACGCTGGTGCAGGAGGCGCAGGATCCCCGGATATCGTGGCCGGATGGCGTGGGCATATCCGTAATTGCGCAGAACCGCAGCACGAGCAATCTATACTTTGACAATCTGCCGACCTACAATTCGTTCTTCAATCCTCTGCAGCCCTATGTAGATTTCGGGGCGGACCCGCGCAACAAGATTCCCTACGTGATGGAGTACAACGCGGGCGTGGAACAGCAGCTATCGAACTCGCTGGTCTTGAATGTGGATTATGTAGGTTCAGTGGGCCGGCATGAGTTTTTGCAGCCGGTAGCGAACACTGCGCTTGTGCCCGGGCCAGGCCCGGTATCGGCACGGCAGCCTTTCCCTGCTTATGGCGGGTCTTTTTCGTTTGATGAAAACGTGGGCAACTCAAGCTATAACGCGCTGCAGGCGAAGTTGCAGAAGTCGCTTAGCTTCGGGTTGAACTTCCTTGCGTCCTACACATGGTCGAAATCGCTCGACATTCAGTCCGAGGGGCAATCGGGATCGATACAGACGATCTACAACCGCCGCCTGGACTGGGGGCCTTCCGATTTCGATCGCCGGCAATTGTTTACCTTCAGCGGAATCTACCAACTGCCGTTCGGCAAGGGAAAGACATATCTCTCGACTGCAAATACTGTAACGCGAGCCCTGCTGGGCAACTGGAATGTCGGCTGGGTTGTAACGCTCAATTCCGGGCAGCCTTTCCGGATTCTGGCAGGGGGCGACATTGCGAACGTCGGCGGAGGCAGCCAGCGCGCTCAGGTGGTCGGGAATCCGAATACCGGTTTCACGCAGAGCCGGCTCGAGTGGTTCAACACGACCGCATTTGTACTGCCCGCTACCTTCACCTTCGGTGATGCGGGCCGAAACAACATGACGGGGCCGCCGGTTAAGAACTGGGATTTCATTTCGTACAAGGATTTTCCATTCACCGAACGGATAACGCTGCAGTTTCGGGCGGAATTCTTCAATTTCCTCAACCACCCGAATTTCGGCGTGCCGCACAACAGCGTTCAGGATGCGGCGTTCGGACAGATCACAACAACATCCACATCTCCAAGGCAGATTCAGTTCGCCTTGAAACTTCTGTTCTAATGGACTGAAGCGAATTGATTCGCCGCGATTTCGTGCTGCTTTCGGGACTGATACCGCTTCTGGCGCTGGCTTCCACCGCATGCGACGATACTGCTGCGTCTGCCGAACGCGCTCTGAAGGCTGGCAACATCAGTGAAGCAGCAGGGGTGCTGGCTTCGGCCGGCGGCTCGTGTTCCGAGTCGCGTTCCTTTCTCGAGATGAAGGGAATCGCGGCCGAAATGACTGGCGATCTGCCCGCGGCGGAACAGGCGTTTCGGTCGGCTTTAGCGCTGGAACCGAAATCGGCGCGGCTGCTGACGTACCTGGGTGCAACCTGGCTCGCGGAAGGTAACGCAGCCGAGGCAGCGAAAGCGCTGGATAACGCGACGGTTCTCGATCCGTCCAACCCCACCACGCTGAAGTATCTTGCCGCCGCCTATGTACAGTTGAATGACTGGGGCGGCGCCGGCGCGATCTTCGACCGATTGGGCGGGGAGAAGAATGAAGCGCTGACGCGCGATCCGGCGGCATTTCTTTGGCTGGCGCGTATTTTTATCGAGACGAAGCAACCTGAGCGGCTGGAACGTTTGCTGGCGGCTGGACACGGCCCTATGCCATCCGCGCTGCTGTTTTCCCTTGGAACCCTGCTCGCGCAGCACGGCATGTATGAGCAAGCCCGGGATTATCTGGAGCGGATCCCGGTCGCGGATGCCGATGAGGCGGTTGAGTTCAACTTGGGCCTGGTCTATTCGCATCTCCGCCGGTTCGATGTCGCGAGGAAGCACTATTTCGATGCAATCGATAAGCATCCGAATTACGTGGAGGCTTACTTTCATACGGGCCTGGATTACGCCGCGAATGGTGAGCCGAGGCGCGCGATTCCGTGGTTATTTCGCGCTCATGAATCGAGCCCGGAGCGAGCCGACGTATCGTATGCGCTGGCCGAGCAATTGATCGGTCTCGAGTATTTCCAGACGGCGGAGCAGGTGGTTACGGCGGCGCTGGAAAAGAGTCCGACGGATGCATTGCTCTTGTCAGCCGAGGGAGATGTGAAGCAGGCGAAAGGCGATGCGACGCGGTCGATGCAAGCCTACGAGAAGATTCTCGCAGTTCATCCAGGTTTTGCCCCGGCAATGATCGGCGTGGCGCGGGCAAGCGCGTCACAGGGCAATGGGCAGCGGGCTCTGAAGACTCTGCGAGCCGTGCTTTCGAGAGAGCCGGCCAATGCGGATGCGAACGGCGAACTGGGATCGCTTGAAGTTCGAAGAGGGGAATGGAAGGCTGCAGTAGAACACCTGAATCGCGCCTGGGCAGAGTATCAGGCAAATCCCAAAGTGGCGCTCGATCTCGCTCGCGCGCTGGTTGGGCTGAGCCGGCCCGAGGAGGCGTTGAGGTTGATTATGTCTCTGCCGCCGGATTCCCGGAGTTCCAGAGCGGCCTGTATCGCGCTCGAGAAGATCTACACCCAGCTTCACCGGGATAGAGATGCGGAGGCGGAACGGGCCCAACTGCGGCTCGCCGCGCAGCATGAGGATACGCTTCGCTTCACCAACCCAGGAACTTATGTTCATTAGGATTCTGTTGCTGGTCACGACGGTTGCGCATGTATGCGCAGCGCAGAGCCGGTGCGATGCGGACACCGCATTTCGAAGTGCGCAGAATCTGCTTGCGGGCAAGCAATATGAACAATCGGCGAAGGCTCTCGACGGACTTCGGCGCTGTGCGACGCTTTCCAATTTGCAGACGTTCGAAATGGGCTGGCTATATGGGCGCGCGCGGCGCTTCGATGTCGCGCTGGAACTTTTCGGGCAGGTTCCGGAAGAGGTGCCGGACCGGCAGACTCACGGCTACGCGGTTGCGCTTGCGCGCTTCGAACTATCCGATTTCCCAGGCGCAATTGCGACGCTCACCGCGCTTCGCGCGGCCGGCTTTTCTGATCCGAATTCGACGAATCTGCTGGCGGTGGCCTATGCCAGGTTGGGATTGTATCGGGAAGCGTACGAAGTGCTTTCGAATGCTGCGGCCATTGAACCGAGCGATCTGACGACGTGGATGAATCTGGCCACGGTCTGCGCGGAAGGAGGCGATTTCGCGAAGGCCGCCGAAGTTGCGGAAAAGGCAGCACAGTTGTTCCCGAAAGAGTCTGAAGTATTTGTGGTGCGCGGCGCGGCCAGCATGCTTCTGGGGCGCGTGGATTCAGCGGCAGAGGATTTTGCGGTTGCAACGCAGCTTGCGCCGTCGCGGGCCGATGCGAGGTTCTTCCTGGCTCTGACGAAATATCAGCGTGGCGATTTCGCAGATGCGGTGCAGATTCTGCGATCCGCGGCGAAGGAAGGGATTGCGGACTCCGATCTTCATTACCTGACGGCAGAGTGTCTGTTAAAGATGGACCCGGGGAATACGGCACCGCCTCTGGACGAGTTGAAGCGCGCGATTGCGCTGAATTCGGCGTCCGTGCCCGCCAGGATCCTGCGAGGAAAACTGCTGCTCGCGAACGGGCGCGCTGTCGGTGCAGTGGAAGATCTGGAACTCGCGAGGAAGATGAGCCCGGATTCGAGAAGCGCAACCTATAACCTTGCCAGGGCGTATCGCGCATTGGGGCGAACCGCCGATGCGCAGAAACTGTTAAGCGGAATGCAGGCGGGATCGGAAAACCCGCTGGTAGACGAGATAAGCCAGGAGCGGCTTGGCAAAGCAGTGCTGGGGCGGGGAGATCCGGCGAAATGAGATTCGTATCGCTCCTTCTGGCTGCCGCGCTGGGTTGCGCCGCAGCGGACGAACCACACATCAGAGCGGCGGCGGCTGCGTTTGAGTCGGGGCAGGCGGCGTTGCGCGATAAGCAGTCGCAGAAGGCAGTGGAACTCTTTCGCGGCGCGATTGAAATCGAGCCGACTTTCCGTGAAGCGCACGAAAGCCTGATCCAGACTGATCTGGATTCCGGCAATTCCCTGAAAGCCGCGGAATCGATCACGCGTTTTCTTGAAATCTGGCCTGACGCAGCGCGCTACAGGCTGGTGCTCGGGCGCATTTTGCTGGAATCCCAGCAGCCGGAACGAGCGCTCGCTCAGTTTTCCATAGTGCTGAACGGAGACCCCGGCAATGCGGAGGCGCTTCTCGGATTTGCGGCGGCCGCAAAGCGTGCAGGGATGGAGGATCGCGCACGGGAGGCGCTGGAGCGAGGCCGAAAACTTTATCCATCCGACAAACGATTCAGCTCGGCGCGCTAAGCCATCAGGCGGCCAGGAATCCGCCATCGACGGCGAGCACGTGGCCCGTCACCATGCCGGAGCAATCAGCAGCAAGGAAGATCGCGGCGCCCACGATCTCCTCGGGCTGCCCTTTCCTTCCGACCGGCGTCCGATCCATGAAATATCGCTGCGACTCGGGATCGGACCGGGTACCCTGCGTCATCGACGTTTCGAAAAGAGAGGGTGCGATGGCGTTCACCTGCACGTTATAAGGCGCAAGCTCAACCGCGAAGCCGCGCGTGAGTTGCACGACCCCGCCTTTGCTCGCGAGATAAGCAATGCTGCCCGGATAGGCGATGAAGCCCCCGATGGACGCGATGTTGATGATCTTCCCGCGCCGGCGCTCCACCATGTGGCGAGCGGCAGCCTGGCAGCACAGGAAGGTTCCTTTCAGGTTCACGTCGATGATGGTGTTCCAGTCGGCTTCTGTGTAGTCGATGGCAGCGCCGCGGATTGCGCGGCCGGCGCAGTTGACGATGATGTCCAATCCCTGCCATTCGCCGGCCACCCGCGCTACAAATTCATCCACCTGCGTCTTGCTGGTGACGTCCAGGGCTTCGGCCATGACCGCGCCGCCCTCATCAGCGATCAGACCTGCGGTTTCACGCGCGCGGTCCCGCGAAGAATCGGTAACGGCTACGCGCGCGCCGGCGCTCGCAAAACCGCGGCAGATTGCGCGTCCCAGACCGCCGCCGCCCCCGGTGACAAGCGCCGCTTTTCCGTTCAGTTGAAACAGGTCGAATGCCTTTGGCGGCATTGTTCAGGCCTGAAGGATTTCAAGAACTTCACGATCCGGACCGAGAAAGTAGCAGAATCGCACGCCCGCGAAATATGGATGCGACCGAGAGATGGTGACCGGCGTTGAAAGAAAGCGGATGCCTTTCGCCTCCAGCTCCTTTTTCGTCTTTTCGATGTCATCCACCTGAAAACAGATATGCTGCCACCCGCCGTCATTTGGTTTATTGTCGGCCGGAACCGGACGGCCAGGCGGGTGAACGTATTGAAAAGTCTCGATCATGCCGTTGTTGTTCGGCAGCTTGAAAAAAGTGGCGAGAACTTTGGTTCCCGGCAAGCCTACTCCGCGCGAAAACTCGTCATCTTCGATTTCGGTTTCGAGCGCGATTTCGAGACCGAGAAGCTGATTGTAGAAAGCTTTCGTCTTCTCTTTATCCGAGACGATGAGATTGAAATGATGCAGGCCGCGGAACATCCGATGCTTCCTCCGGTGGTGAAGTCAGTTCACTCAGCAAACGCGATAGATGAACTATAATCATTTACCAGTCCGGAAGCGGTTTGTCAACGGACGAGGCGCAGGCGCATGTACAGACGAGCAGCCATCGCACCATTCGGGCTGGTTTTGGCGTTTATCGTTTGCGCCCCTCCGGCGCAAGCTGCATCGGTACCCGTCGAGCGAGCATCCGAGCGCATTCGTGCAGGCGATCTGCCGGCAGCCCAAGCGGAATTGAACGCGGCGATTCAGAGCGGCGTTGCGGATGCGAAGGCGTACAGCCTGTTGGGACTGATCTGCAGCCGGACAGGACGCCTCGACCGGGCAATCGCTTATTACCGGCAGGCATTGCGCCTCGAACCCTCGATGGAGGCGGCGCGAAACGGACTGGGCGCGGCGCTCATTGAGCACGGCGACCTGGACGAGGCGTTGCAGTTGTTTCTCGCGGCGCTGAACAGTTCGCCAAATGACGTGACCGCGGCGTTCAACATTGGCGTGATTCTGGCGGAACAGGGGCGCTATGCCGATTCGATCGCCAGCCTGGAAAGTGCGCACAAACTGGCCCCGGGGGATGCCGTTGTTTCGATGTGGCTGGCTCGGGTGCACCTGGCCGCCAGCGAGATGCAGCCTGCGCTGGAATCTCTTGACGCCGCGCTCGGGTCAATGGCGAAGAGTTCGAGTGGACATGCGAAAACCGGATTGATCGCGGAAGCGCTCCAGGTTTCGGCGCGGCTGCGCGCGGCGAGCCCGGGCCCGAGAGCTTTGTTTCTTCTGGCCGAAGCTCAGTTTCTGGCAGGGAAATATGATGCGGCGCTTGAAACCCTGGATCAGATGCCGGAGAAGGAACGTCGTCCGGCGTATTACAGGCTGCTCGGAATGGCGTACGTTGGCCGCAAGGACCTCACGGCAGCCACAAATGCCCTCGAGCGCGGACTGAAGCTTGCGCCAGCGAATACGGACCTGCTTTTCAGCATCGGGACGGTGTATCAGGGCGCCGGCGATAACGAAAAGGCAATAAGCGCGTTCCGGCGCGCTATCGCCACGGGCGATCGTTCGGCGGAAGTGCAGTTCGCGCTGGCCCTGAGCTATTTCAATTTCGGCAGCTATCAACAGGCTGTGGATCATTGCAATCTGGCGATCCGGTCCAATGCCGAGTTCGACCAGGCATACCTGCTGCTTGCAAGGTCCTGGTCGAAACTGGCGCAACCGGAGCGAGCGATTGCGGCATTCAAGAAGTCACTGGCGATCAATCCGATGTGTGAACAGTGTCATCTGCAGCTGGGATTGATTCTTGCAGGGCGCGACCTCAGCGCCGAGGCGGAACAAGCGTTGCGCGAGGCAGTCCGCCTGAACCCCGGCAACGTGACCGCCCACTACGAACTCGGCAGAATACTGGTAAAAGAGAATCACGCCCCGGAAGCCGTAACAGAATTGCGGAAAGCAATCGAACTGGATTCGCAGAACGATCGCGCGTATTACCAGCTTGGGCGCGTGTATCTGGCCATGGGTGACGAGGCCAATGCGCGGATTTGCCTTGATACCGTTCGCGATCTGAAGGAGAAGCGCCGCGCAGCCAGCGAGGAACGCCTTAGCAAGTCAAGGTAAGTCAATTCTCCGCTCGGGATGCACCAGTAGCCAGAGCAGGCAGATGCAGACCATGAACCCCGCCGCGAAGTCGATTGCAGCGATCCAGCTGTAGTGAGTCGCGAGCCACGGTGTCAGCACAGGGGATAGCGCGCCGCCGAAGTTTGTCGTCGTATTCAGGATCCCGGCCACCGAGCCGGAATGGTGCTCGGAGAGGTCGTTCGGGAGCGCCCAACTGGTGACCGCAGCAACGGAGTTGCATCCGGCAGCCACAGCCAGAAGGCCAATCGCGGCGTAAGGGTTCGCGACGCGCGCCCCGATCATGAGTAAGCCAGCCGACCCGAGCGCACTGATGAAAACCGGAATTCGCCGGCCCCAGGGATGCCCGAGTCGCTTCACCATTCGGTCCGAAACCCAGCCGCCAAGCGGCGCGCCCGCGAGTATTGCGAGGAATGGCGCGGTAGACCAATAACTGCCGGAAATGACCGACAGGTGACGGACATTCACCAGATACAGGAAGAACCAGGTATAGAAGATGTAGGTCACATAGCCCAGCATGAAGTTGCTGATGAGCAGAGCATAGATGCTTCCGCCGGTGAAGATCTTTCGCCACGGCACGGGGCCCGTTCGCGCCGCGGGACGTCCGGATTGGATGAGCTTCAACTCCGCCGCATTCACGCGCGGGTGTTCTTCGGGCCGTTCCGTGGACCCGAAATGCCACCACGCTGCGACCAGCAGGCCGAGCGCGCCGCAAAGCACGAAAGACGGACGCCATCCCCACCGCACCATCACCCACGCAATGACCGGAGGCGTAAACGCGCCGCCGATGCCAACGGCCGTCAGAAACACGCTGCTGCCGCGGGCGCGCTCGCCCGGCGCCATCCAGAGGCCGATCATCTTATTCACGTTGGGCAGCGCCGGCCCCTCGCCCGCGCCGATGAGAAATCGAACCAGCCAGAACGAACCCATCACGCCAAGGCCCGCAATCCGGAACGGCAGTGCGGCGCAAAGCGCGGTGAACACGGACCACCAGAGGATCGCGGCCACCAGGATCCGTCGCGCGCCGAAGCGATCGCCAAGCCACCCGCCCGGAGCCTGAAAGCTCGCATACCCCACAACAAATGCGCTCAGCAGAGTCCCGATCTGCACGTTGCTCAGCGCGAACTCCTGCTGGATGTATTTGGCTGCCACGTTCATGTTGAAACGATCGATGAACGTCAGCGTGACCACGGCGAGCAGCAGTCCGAATAGTCTCCATCGAACGGCAGTCGGTTTCTCGAGCACAACGGCAGTGTGGGGCGTCATTGGTTTTGGAACACGAGATGAAGGCGGGCGGGCCGGTCAATACTTGCCCTGACCCAGAGCGTGTGGCCATCCCACGCATATTCGCCTTGCGCAAGTGCGTGGCCGTCAAGCGAAACCGAGGCCAGTTTGCCTCGAGTGCCTGCCAGTTCAAAGACCGGATCGACGCAGTGGGCAACAGGCGTAAGCGTGATGTCCGCCGATTCCTGCTCCATCGCGAGCCGGATGGCGCGGCGCTCCGGCGCGAAGTCATCGAATTCCAGCCGCGCGCCCGTAACGGCGACGGACGGCGGCTCACTGAAACTTTGCGCCCACTCAATAAGGCGCTCGTCCGACACATCCGTCATCGCGATCAGCCATGACCACTTCTGCACCGTCATCGGGCGGGACTTCCCCAGAGTATCGATCGATTCGACAACCGACGTGCTGATCGGCTGCGGCCGATTTCCCATTCCCCAGGTGAGAAGGCTGTTGTGGCCGGGATTGAAGTCGATGCGATCGTCGATGGTTCGGCCGGTGGATGTGCCGCGACCGAGAGGCCAATGGCTGCCCCAGTATGCCGGAGTCACCAGATAGCCGCGGTCGTAAAACGCCGCGTAGGCGATTGGCATGGTCAGATCGCGGGGATAGAAGTAGATGGCCGTCGCCGTGTCGTCTTTGTGCGTGTGCAGCCGGTAAACAATCGGCAGGCCTCTCGAGTTCACAATCTTGTTGGCGAAGAAATCGGCCTGTGCTCTCGGCTTTGAGCGGTAAGGAAATGCGATGTCTTCCTTGTACCCATCCAGATAAACCATCTCTGCGATGTTCTTCGGCAATACATCCAGTGGATAAGCAGACTGGGGCGTCAGAACAATGAATTCACTC
>Ga0308174_10000519_pt1 | contig 16397 bp, 14 predicted proteins | sample PhyPR2_FD_203894 | JGI IMG/M metagenome (GOLD analysis project Ga0308174, IMG submission 203894) | Soil microbial communities from UC Gill Tract Community Farm, Albany, California, United States - DLSLS.P.R2 | ecosystem: Environmental > Terrestrial > Soil > Agricultural land | place: USA...
GCAGAGTTTGGTTCTACGCGTCGGCCGTATGGGTGCGCGGCCGGGTCCAGGACGCCGGGCGGATGTGCGAGCGTAGAGCCGGCGCGAGCGACCGCTGATGCCGACGCGGGCAGCAGTGGCGGCTGATAGCTGCGAATGTGATGTTCGACGGACGGAGTCATTGTCGCCGTTAATGAGCGGAAATCGCGGTGACGTCCGAACCGCTTTTTCAGGTCATCCCCGAGGACCGTTGAGGTAACTGGCCCGTCACCGACTTCATTGCGCAAGCCGGATCGAAACGTCGCAAAGCGCCTCGCCTTCACAGGCGGATAAATCCAGGACGGCGCGGAAAACCTGATAGTACTGGCGCTCATCGGGAATCAGCACAAGGGTGTCCAGATTCGCCGTCTGCTCCGGGTTCCCGCCTCGATCGCGTGGCGCGTCCGCCGTCGCCACGCCTGCGATGCCGATGCGCAGCGGCAGGGGCGTCAGATCGAACTCGAGCGTAGGAATGTTGCTCAGGTTCGTCAACCGGACGGTCTCGTCGCCGCGCAAGTAGCCCGCCAGTTGAAGCTCGGGATGCGCCGCGTTGTGGAACAGCAGCGCGTCGCCGCTCGCGGAAGGCGGCGGACGTTCGCCGGCAAGACGCTCCGCCAACCGGATCGCGTATCCGAGCCTCGGAGTCCACCCCTTCCCATACACGCCGAAGCCGGCCGGAGACGGATGGTCGTCCCACTTCCGGATGCGATCGTCCACACGTTCCAGATTGGGCAACCGAACGCCGTGAACGCTTCGCGGCGTGCATGCGCCGATGAACCCGGTCCCCGCGAGGTTATCGACGCAGTAACGGGACGCGTGCTCGTCGAAGCCGCCGAAAGCGCGCTCGTAACCGAGCGGCATCTTTGTGAAAGGCTTCGGGCGCGTGATGACGGGGCGCGTGATGCCGGCCGCCGGATCGAACAGCCAATGGCGATCTCCATGGATGGCGACGTTATGGCGCAGCGGTCCGATTTCGAGACTCGCATGCAGAGTTTCGACGGGTACGCCTCGCGGCGCATAGGCGTGTCCTACCAGCAGAATGTCTGTCCGGAGCTTCACGGGCACCATGTCCGACTCGAAACGCGGCTGCGCTTCGAGTTCATCATCGGTGAGCAGGTCCGACCTGAAGACCGGAAGCTGTCGTCGCGCGATGCCGACGCGGCAGTCGGCGCCGATCTCGAACGTCGCCTTGACAATGACGCTCAATCGCATGCCGCCCGACGGATGCGCCCATATCATCATCGCAGCGGGAAACGTCGTGGCGTTCGTCAGCCTCAGCCCCGGAATGCGGTCCGCACCTGTGCGTGTAACAGGATCGTCCACCAACATGAAGACCGAGCTTCCGGCGCGGATATGTTGTCGCGGCAGCACCGGAACGGACGTGTCCGTCGCGACCGGCTGCCCCGTTTCCAGCGCGGTGCCGTTGGCGCTGGAAAGATCGCGGATCCGGCATGCGCCATCTTCGCAAGCCAGCACGAAATGCCGGCGCGACAGTTGCAAATCCTGGGGCAGACTGAAATCCGCGTCCTGCGCGCGCCCCACGTCGACCTGAGTGTTCCGCTCGATGGTGAACTCGCGTCCTCTGGCCGGCCCTTCCAGCACGATCAGTTTCATGAACATGCGCGCCTGGACGACGCGGGGTCAGTTGCCGCGCCGCGACTCCGGAACGCGGCTGAGCGGCGCGACGATGACGGCGGGAGGCCTGATTCCCGCCGGCGCATATCGGACGCTGTGATTCTCCGGAAAGCGCGCCCCTGTCGTTCTGCATTGATTCAACGACAACGCCGCCGCATCGGTCCAGTAGAAGTCGGCCTCGTCGAAGCGGCAGAGCGATGCAGCGGTGCCTTCGAATACCGCGCCGACGAAAGTCGCACGTTCGAAGCGGCTTTCGACGATCGTCGCGTCACGCAGGTCCGCGAATTCAAACGACGCATCGCTCGCGCGGACATGTTCGAAGCTGCAGGCACGAAACGTCGCCCGGCTGAAATTCGCACGCACCGCTCGCGCACGGATGAACCGGCTGCAGGATAAATCCGCGAGCATGGCCGTCGCCCCCTCGAGATTCGCGCGGTCGAACGTGACGCCGCACGCGCTCACCGCCGACAGATTCGCATGCGCGAGGCATGCGCCGCTGAGGTCCGCGCCGGACAACACCGCGCCTTCGAGATTGGCGCCCGTCAGATCGGCGCCCCGCAGGTCGGCATCGCTCAGATCGGCATGCGCCAGATTGGCGCCCTCGAGCAGGCAGTCGCGAAGGTCGCATCGCGCGAGCCGGGTCTGTTGCATATCGGCATTGGCCAGGCACGCCCCGAAGAAGCACGCGTCTCTGAAATCGCAGTGCGCCAGATCGCATTCTCTCAGGCTCGCCTGCCGGAAATCGGCGCGGCATGCAATGCTCCTGCGCAACACCGCATGCTCCAGAGAAGCGCGTGCGAACCGCGCGCCGACCAGTCTGCATTCGAGCATCAGCGCCTCGCCGAGCTGCGCTCCTTCGAGGCCGCGGCCCGCTAGATCGGTGCCAGACAGATCGGCGTTACGCAGATCATGTCCCGGCGGACCGATACGATTGTCGGTGGACTCGTCGAGCGTCATGTCTTGCATCGTCTGTCTCCTGCTTCGCCAAATGCCATCGCGCGCGTCGGATCACGCGCCGCCCTGCGCCTTCAGCTCCGCGAGATCGGCGCGAAGCATGTCGGCGAACGAATCGAACCTCGCCTGCGTGCCGGTGCCGATATACCATCGAAACACCGGCATCTCTCCGCGCTCGTCCCTGCGGGCGCGGTCGAAGCAGAGCAATCCGCCGTTGAAGTCGGTGCCGAAACAGATGTTCTCGGGCACGTAGGGCAACCAGTCGGCTTCGAGCGGATTGAGATTCGAGCCTTCGCTCTCGTATCGCGCAATGGCCTCCGATGTATCGTCACCGAAGGTCTGCCGCCATTCGTCGCGCTCGATGCCGACGGTCTCGCCGATATCGCGATGCGCGGCTTCGAATCCCACGGAGCTCGCGCCGACGATGGTGAAGCCATAGGCATAGTCGCGCCAGCCGTCCTGTATCAGAAGGAACGCGCGATAAGACGGACTCATCGGCTCCCCGGTGCGGCGTTCCCATGCTTCGATGTCTACTTCGCGCGCGGGCAGCGGCCATTCGTGCTTCGATCCGCTTGCCTGACCTCGCGCCAGCGCTGCGCGCAAGTCATCGACGAGCGCGCGATAGCCTTCGTTGTCCATGGCCGGATGACCTCATTGCCTGATCAGGCTTTGACGGAATTTCAGCGTGTCCTGCAGGAAAGCCGGGAAATCCGCCGATACGCGAATGATTTCACCGTAGACGTCCCGCTCGACGACCTGTCGTTCCTTCTCTGCGGCCTGACCGTCGTTATAGAAGTAGTAGAGGCTGCCCGCGAAGTCGGTCCCGAACAGCATCATGTGCGGCAGATAGATGCCCGCGTCCAACTCGGTCTTCTTGCCGAGATCCGCGCCGCGCTCGAATTCGGCGATCTTTTCCGGCGTCGGTTCGCCGTATCGTTCGGTCCATCTCGTCGTGAAGGTTCGGATCGTCAGGTCGAAGCGCTTCAGCGCTTTTTCCGTGTGCGCTCCGCCCGCGCCGATCAGCGTGAAAACCAGTGAAAAGCCTTCCCAGCCGTTGTGAAGCGAAAGAAACGTCTTGTATGAGCGAGGCCAGTCCCGATGTGTTCCTTCGAATGCGGCCAAGGCGGCCGCATCCGCGCCGGGAAGCGGCGCGCTGCTAGGTCTCATCCCCCTCGATTGAGAGTATTCGTTGAAGCTCTCGTGCACGCGTTGCATCAGTTCTCGCATCTCTGTCGCATTCATGTCCACATCTCCTTTTCGGCGTGCGTTACCGCTACTCACATGCGGGCGTACGCTCGGTAATGCCGTCGCAATTACGTTTCACGATATTGACCGCGGTCAGCGCCTGACTGAGATTCTTGCCAAGCAACTGGTTCTTCACCTGCGAACCAAGACTCCTGTTGACGCTGGCATTGACCGGACGAAGGTTCTCGCAAAGCTCGTCGCCGGATTGCGCGCCGCCCATCTGGCAGTCCACGATATGGTCGATGTCGTCCTTGCAATCGACGGGCTTGCCCTGGTCCTTCGGCGACTGGTTCTGCGGCTCGCCTTCCGGGCTTTTGCACTTCTCGTATTCCGCGCGCAGATTCTTTGCCAACCGGGCGCACTGCTTGATCATGATGCCCTTGTTGCCTTTCGCGATCTCTCTGTCTATGGCCTGGTTGTATCGATTGACTTTTTCCTCGAAGCCGTCCCTCTGCTTCTGATTCCAGTCGCAACGCGCGGACAGATCGATTTCGAAAAGACCCAGAGGATCAATACCCGTGAGCGAGTTCGAAACAAACCGGTAGAGATTCAATCCGCCGTCCAGACCGATCGGATCGACACTGATGAACCGGCCCATACGCGGGTCGTAGTAACGATGATAGTTGTAGCGAAGCGCACTGTCGGAGTCCGTGTACTGCCCGAGATAGGCGGTCGGACAGCGGATATCCGTGGGTTGAGGCGCTTCGTTTCCGTAGACATCGGTATCGCGCAGCCACACGGGATTGCCCGCTTCGTCGAGCAAGGCTCGGGGCGCGCAGTTCGGCCCCATCACGCAGAACAACCGGCGGCCGCCCTGCTCGAAGGCGAGCGGAACAAACGAGTCGGGAAGAAACAGATAATCCACGACGCCGTCATCGGACTTTTCGCGATAAACCGTATCGCCGTTCCAGCACGCGCGGGTTTCGCGTCCGCCGCAGCGCTTGCGCACGCGCCGGCCTATACCGTCGTATGCGTAGTCGATCTCTTTCGCGTCGGGCAGGGTCAGGCGCGTGAGCCGGTACTCCGCATCGTAATGAAAGCGTGTCACGCCAGTTTCGTCGTGGCGTTCGATCAGATTGCCGTCGTCGTCGTACTGGAAGCGCGCCGGGCCGAACTGAAGCAGCTTGTCTCCCGGCCCGATGGTTGCAGCGCCAACACGCGAACTGAAGACGATATTGCCGTTCGCGTCGTACGCATAGCGCTCCACGATTTCCTCACCGCGCGTGACGCTCACGACCTGGTCGCGGTGGTTATACGCGTAGCGCGCGGAGCGGACTTCCGCGCCGTGCGTCACGGTTTCGCTGACAAGCCGGTCCGCCGCGTCGTAGGTGTAGTCCAGCGTCAAACGCGGATGCCCCGCCGCGTCGAACGCTTCGATGCGCACGAGGCGATCCTGGATATCGAACGTGTTGTCTATCCGTGCGCCGCCCGGAAACTGCGTCTGTCTCAACAGATCGACTTCGTCGTGAACGAACCGGTAATCGCCGAGTTGCGAATCGCTGATCGCGACGAGACGTCTTCGGCCATCGTAGTCGAAGCGCGTCGAGCGTCCGAAGCTGGATGAGGTCGAAAGCAGGTTACCGATTCTGTCGTAGGTGAACGCGAGTTCGAACGCGCCTTGCGTCTCGCTGGCAAGACGCATGCGCGCATCGAAGCTCCGGTCGAAGCGAATATCGCCCTTGCTCGCGGATTCGAGCAGCCCCTTGCGATAGCCGAACGATGTAACCGTTCCGTCCGATGCCATCCGCTTCGCAACCGCGCCGTCGTCGTCGTACTCGATTCGTATGCGTCGGCCCGATGCTCTCGTAATCCAGACCAGCCGATCCGCGTCGTCGTGCTCATAGCGCTCGGTTCTTCCGTCGAACAAGGTTGCGCCGGCAATGCGGCCCACCGCGTCATAGTGGATGCGCGCGGTCTCGCCATTCAGATTGACGACACCGGTCAATTGCTGCTCCGTGTCGAAGCGCAGTTCGACGGAATCACCGTTCGACAGTGTCTGGCGCACCGGCATGCCGCCCGCGTCGTACTCGATGTGCGCCGTGCGACCCAGCGGATCGGTCAAGGTGGTGATGTTGTCGTTAGCGTCATACGTGCAACGGCTCGTCGTTCCATCGGCAAAAACGATTTGCGTGCGCCTTCCCGCGGCGTCGTATCGAAACGTGGTGCGCCGCCCAGCGCCATCGACGAACGCGATCATGTTGCCCAACGCGTCGTATTCACGCTGGTAAATGACGCCAAACTCGTCGCGCAGACGCACCGCGTACCGGCTGCGGTCCTGATAGATGACATGTCCGCATGGATTGACCGAGCGGCAGACGTAGCCTTCTTCCGCGTACGAGAAGCGCCATTCGAATCCGCCCGGCGTCACGCTGCGAACGAGGCGGCTACGTTCGTCGTAATCTTTCAGCCACACGTTGGCATCATCGTCTTCGACGCGAACGGGCAGATTGGCCTCGTTGAAAAAATGGCGCGTGCTCGCGCCGTTCGCCGCCACGACGGTCAGGCAGTTTTGGTTCTCGTCGAACACGCTGACGGCCCGCCCGAATCCTTCGCCGCCCGTCGTGCCGAGCAGCAGCCCCGCGGCGTCGTAACTATGCGTGACCAGACGGCCGATCGGATCGACGACGGAAACGATCCGGTTGCCCGCGTCGCGCTCGTAAATCGTGCGCTGCCCGAGCGAATTGCAAGCTTCCACTCTGCTGCGCCGGTCGTCGTAGCGCAAACGCCGCAACCGGATGCCGCCTTCGCGCCAGGTCAGGACGCAGCGGCGCGAATCGTCGTAGAGCCAGTAGAAACTGTTGCCGTCGGGACCGGTCTCTCGCGTCATCAGGTGATCGCGATATTCGTAGCGCGTGACGCGCCCGAGCTCGTCCATCGTTTCGACCAGATCGTTCGCGCCGTCGTAAAGGAAGCGGCGCACGAGCGACACGTGCGCGTTTCGCGCGTCGGCCCTGAGCCCGATGGTGACGATGCGTTGCGCGTCGTCGTAACGGAACAGCGCTTCGCGCCCGAGCGTATCGATCACGCTCGACAGCATGCCATGCGGCCCATACCGGAACCTGACGGCGCGCTCGTTGCGGTCGTGAATCGAATCGATCCGGCACACGGCGCGCGCGTAGGGCCTGCTCTCGAAGAAATAGCGGCGCCGGTCGCCGCGCCGCAGCAACAGCAAGTCGCCGGCCCTTTCCAGCGTGACGCTCGCGTCCTCGTTGTGCGCCCGCGCCTGAGCGGCGACGACCGTCATCCGCACGCTCTCGCCGTCTTCATCGTGAAAGGCGACGCCCTTCTCGTCCCATTGCAGATAGAGGTTCGCGTTGCTGCGCCAGCCGTGGCCGAGCGGTCCCTGCCCGCCGTGGCGGCTGGAATAGGTCCGCGCGAACTCGAAAGGGATCGCGCCGGTCAACACGAAATCGGTTGACACGCGCATCAATTCGCCCGTGACGACATCGACGTTGCACATCTGCGCGCTCTCTTTGCCGTTGTGCGCTTCAGGAGGAGCATGTCGGGCAATGTGGCGCGCCGCCGCCCCCGCCCATTCCGATCAGCACGCTCACTTCGCCCGCCACGATGTTATTGGGCGGCAGCAAAGGCACGACCGCGCCGGGCTCCATCACGATATCGCCCACTCTCGCGGCAGGCTTGCCGCCGATCAGGCATTGTCCGGAACCGCCGTCCGGCACCGGCGTCGTGACGCCCGGGCCATGCGGCGTGCCCGGTCCCGCGGGCGGCGGCGCGTTCGGGATCGGACAGGTGTGCTGATCGCCAATGCGCCACGCCGGCTTGCCGCCGATCAGCACAGTCGGACAACCCGCGCCCAGAAGCGGCGAGCCGTGGCTCGTGGTGTCGCCAACGCGGGCGGCAGGTTTTCCCATGATCAAGCTCCCGATGTCTTGCCCGATTCGGCCAACGCGTGCGCCACGCCACCATCGAGCGAGAAAAGCCGTGTTCGCGTCAGCACGAGTGCGTCGCGAAGATCCATCCAGACGATGCGCCGGGTTCCCGAAACGACGTACTCCGAACCTGTCACCGGACCCGTGACGGCCATGGTTCTGCCGCCCGCATAGCGCACCGCGACGCGATGCCATTCAGTCAGCGCGACGGTCCGGCTCTGGCGGCAGCAATTCATCGCTTCGGGCCTCCCTCCATTCGAACGCAGGCGGCAACCAGTCTTCGATCAGCGCCGTCGACCCGGCCAGCGCGAGCCATGCGACGATGCATCCGGCGAGATCGGCGCACACGAACCACGCGAACGGAAGCGCGATCCACACGCCCATGCATTTCGCACACGCGACACTACCCGCGCGGCCGATGCGCGCCGCCTGCCTGATGCGTGCGAGCACACCCCTCGGTCCATCGTGCCTGGCGAGCAGAGAAGCCAGACGCCATGTCGCGAGCACGGCCATTAAAAACCGGAGTTCGATGCTCATCCCCTCCGCCTCCCTTAATTGATCTTTACGAGGCTGCCTTTGATCGTGTTGATGCCCGACGCTTCCACATCCACCGCTCCACCCTTCGTCACGTTTTTCGTGGACGCTTCCGAGTTTATGTTCGCCGACGTCAGCGTGATCTTGCTCGTCCCGTCGACGCTGATGGTCTTTCCCTTGATCTGGATTGTCCCGTCCTTCTTCATGATGATGCTCGCGTCGCCGGTCGTCAGCGTGATCGACTCGTCGGCGCTGATCTTGAGATTCTTCCCCACGGTCAACGTGTCGTCTTCGGTAACGGATGCCGTGCGGGCCTTCTTCACCGTGCTCGTCTGCGTGCCGTCGATGGTCTCGCGCATATCTCCGCCGACCGTCACGGTCTGGCCGCCGGTGACATTGAGCGTCTGATCGCCGCCGACGGTGGTCTTCTGGTTGGCGCCGATACTCACGGTCTGAGCAGCGCCTACACTCAGCTTCTGATACCCGACGACCTTCACGGTCTGATACGCGCCGATCGCGATCTCCTGCGCCGCGCCCACCATGATGGTCTCGTTGACGCCGACGAAGTGCGTGCGCTGCAACAACACGCTGGCGGTTTCCGCCATCTTCACGAGAATCGTGCGCGTCTTGTTGATCGTGATCGTCTCGTTACCGCCGACGGTCTCTGACCGGTTCGCTCCGATCGCAATCGTTTCGTTGTTGCCCACCTTCTCGGTGCGATCGACGCCCACCTCGATCTTTTCGTTGTTGCCCACCGTCTCGGTGCGGTCGTGCCTGACGACCGTAGTTTCGTCGTGGTCAATGTTCTTCTTGCGATCGTGCCCGACCGAATGCGACTCGTCGTTCTCGACTTCTATGTCCTGATTCTTCTCGGCATGAATCAGCAGTTGCTCGGCGCCCTTCTTGTCCTCGAAGCGCAGCTCGTTGCAGTTGGCGCCGCTGCCGACCTTGGTTGAACGGCTCTTGATGCCGCTTTGCGTCATGTTGGCGGGCAAGTCGTACGGCGGCATCTGCTCGGCGTTGTACACGCGGCCCGTGATGATGGGCCGGTCCGGATCGCCTTCCAGAAAATCGACGATCACTTCCTGCCCCATGCGCGGAATGGCGATCGCACCGTAGCCCTTGCCTGCCCACGGCTGAGACACGCGAATCCAGCACGAACTGTTTTCGTCACGCTTGCCGAGTCGGTCCCAGAAGAACTGCACTTTTACGCGTCCGTACTGGTCCGTGTAGATCTCGTCGCCGCCAGGCCCCACGACCACTGCGGTTTGCGGACCTTGCACGAAGGGCTTGCGTGCCATGCGGCCTGGCGCGAACGGCTGTTTAGCGTCGATGGCGGAGAACCAGCATTCGCAGCGGTTCTGCTGAGCGCCGTCGAAAGCCTCGTAGTCCGAAAAGTCGATTTCGTACCGCGTGCGCGTGACGAGATATTGCGTGTTCTGGTCGGCGCGCGGATGCCGCGTCAGCTTGAGCAATGCGCCCGTGCGAACGCTCCTGCCATTGGTGCGCGCATCGATCTGATGCCAGTTGATGCCGGGATCGTCCGGCACGCTCGCCTCCACGCGCCATTCGTCCGCGCGCGACTTCGTGCGACTGTCGCCATGCCCCGCATCGACAAAGCCGCCCGGATAATCGAAGTTCTCCAGCTTGGCGAACGTGTCGAAGCCGGGCGTGTCCTTCGTCGCCTGCTTTTGCAACGGACGCGATGGATTCTTGAAGTCGTAGTCGGTGAGCAGCCAGTTGCGCGTCTCAATCGCGTGATGCACGCGCCATTCGCTCACGTACTCGATATCCGGCGCGGCGGCCATCACCGCGCCATAGGGCAGCGACTCGCAGCCCGCGACGCTTTCGTGCGACGCAGGCGTGTCGGTGAGAATCAGCGATTCCTTGCCGTCCTTGTCCTCGAACCAGTAGTAGATGCCTTCGTCTTCCAGCAAACGGCTCACGAAGTTCAAATCCGACTCGCGATACTGAACGCAATATTCGCGCGGCGGGTGTGCGCGCGCATTCGCCTTCCACTTGATCTCGCCGAATTCGAGGCCTTCATAGACCGCGTCCGCAAAAATCGCCTTGACGATCTCCTCGACGGTCTTGTTCTGGAAGATGCGGCAGTTGCTGCGGCGTGCAAGCAGCCATAGCCACGGCCGCACCGCGGCTTCGTAGACAAAGAGCCGCCCGCGCATTCCCGCTTGCCGAAAGCCGACCACGTAGCCGCCGAAGACGCGCGGCTTCGCTTTCGGCACGGTGAGCGAAACCGTCACCCGCTTGCCGAGAATCCTGCCGATATCGACATCCGCGCGCTTCGACACGAGCGTCAGCTCGGAACGCGGCATGTGCCCCAGTTCCGCGCTCGCGCAGAGGCTCAGGAAACGCAGATCATCGCCAAGCGGCGTCTCTATCGTGACGAGCGGTTCCTTCGCGGCGACATCGTTGCTGGTCATCGTCGCACCCGTTCAGCGGCAGACGGCGTGATGGGCGAGCGCCATCACCGCACTTCGGTGCTGCACACGTCCCAGCCGAACTTCACGGCGCCGCCCATCGCCCCCTTGTCGTCTTGCGGCTTGTACTCGAACTCGATATCCGCATACGCCAGGTTCACGCTTTCCTGCAATTCGCCGCCCGTGTCGCCGCGCAAGGTGACGTTGGACACCGTGACCTGCTTCATCGTCACCGTGAGGAATTCCTTCTGGCCTTCGCCTGCCTTGCTCGCGGTGAGTTTCGCGGTGGCGATGTGCTTGCCGCTCGCGCAACTCTTGGCGAGTGTCGGCGACGCCTTGTCGTAGAGATGCGAGAACGTGAAGAAGCCCGGATGCGCCTTGCCGACGCCACTGCCGCCGCCGACGCCCGGATTGCTCGCGTTCTGTGCATCCCAGGCCCAGCTATGCACTTCGATCTGCCCTTCCGCGCCCTTGTGTTTGGACTCGCCGTCGATTCCATCAATCTTGAGATAGCAGTCGATCGTAACCATGTGGCCCTCCGTTGAGTGTGTATCGCGCATGCGATCCATATGCGATCCACTACCTAAAACGAACGCACGGCGGCTTTTTTAAATTCAAAATCGTGCGGCATCGCCCGTCTTGTGTAGAGCTTCCCGCTTACCGGATCAGAGAACGATGCCCAGCACCGATCATCGCGAGCCGCGCCCCGACAGCAGCCTCACGCTCGATGCGCTGCCGCTGTTCGACACGCTCGCGCTGACAGAATCGGACGACATGTTCCTGCAGATCGTCCCGAAGCGCAGCAACACGCCGGTCAAGGGCGAAGCCAGCAAACGCGGCGACTGGGACACGCCCATGCAGATCCACGGCTGGCGCTGGGCGCAGGGCTACGATGCCTCGCCTCACGCCGCCGCGCTCAACGCGAACGACATGCGCGTCACCGCGCTCGCCGTGATGAAGTCGGTCGATTCCGCATCGCCCGTCATCGCGAAACTCTGCGCGCAAGCGGAACTGCTGTCGCTCGCGCACATCAAGTGCTTCAAGGCCGCGGGCGTCGATCACGGCGTGCAGATCGAGTTCCTGTCGATGAAGCTCGAGCAGGCGTATATCCGCAACTACCACATCTTCACGAGTGCGCGGTTCCTGCGCCCGTGCGAGATCTTCGAGTTCTCCGCGCAGAAGCTGACGATGACCTGCGCGCCGCAAACCGCGACCGGCAGCCGCGGCGCGGAAGTGACGTTTGCGCTCGATGTTTCGACGCGCCGCGTGAGCTGAAATGCGCCACGACAGGGAGACCGCGCCGATGAGCGAACCGGGCAATGCAGACCGCCTGCAGCCAACCCTGCTCGACCGTCTGCTCGACGACGATCCGGCGAACCGCAAGCCCGAGGCCGCGAGCGAACGCTTCGTGTCGAATCGGCGGCTGCGCGCGGCTGTACTGCGCGACGTGTCCTGGCTCTTCAACACGACCGATCTCGGAGACGCCATCTCGCAGGAACAGTATCCGCATGCGTACGCTTCGGTGCTGAACTACGGTCTGCCGTGCCTGTCGGGACGCTTCGCGTCGACCATCGACACGGTGCTGCTCGAACAGGCGATCCGAAAGGCCATCGAGCGCTTCGAACCACGTATCGATCCTTCGACGCTCGAGATCGAACCCGTGCTCGACCGCTCCGTGCTCGACATGCACAACCAGATCGCGCTGGTCATTCGCGGCTATTTGTGGGCGCAACCCGTGCCGCTCGAATTCGCGCTGCGCACGCAGATCGACCTCGAAGAAGGCGGCATCACCGTGACGGAACTGCCGCGCTGACGGCGGCCTCGACCGAGCGACGATAAAACGAGCGACGACAACGACATGGATCCACGCCTGCTTCGCCACTACAACACCGAGCTTGCGCATCTGCGGGAAATGGGCGCGGAGTTCGCCGAGCACTTTCCGAAGATCGCGTCGCGCCTCGGCATGAACGGCATCGACGTCGCCGATCCGTATGTCGAGCGTCTGCTCGAAGGCACCGCGTTCCTCGCTGCACGCGTGCAGTTGAAGATCGAGGAGGAGTTTCCGCGCTTCACGCAGCAGCTTACGCATGTGGTGTTGCCGCAGGCCGCATGTCCGACTCCTTCGGTGCTGATCGCGCGCTTCTCGCCGGACCTCGCCAATCCGAATCTCGCGGAAGGCTTTACGGTGCCGCGCCATACCGCGCTTATCGCCAGTCATCCGCCTGAATCCATGACGCCGTGTGAATTCCGCACGAGCGCGGACCTGACGCTATGGCCCATCGAGCTGACCGAGGCACACTATCTCGCGCAGGTGCGCGACTTGCCGCTCGCCGCGTCGTCGATCACGCAGCCGCTTGGCGCCCGGGTGAAGGGCGCGCTGCGCCTGCGCCTGGCGACGCCGGAAGGTATGTCGTTCGACGCACTCAGTCTCGATGCGCTGTGCCTGTTCTTTGCGGGCGGCGACGACACGGCTTTCCGGCTGCTCGAACTCGTCGCGGGCAACACGCTCGCGATTGTCGTGACGACGCCCGAGCGGCCCAGCCGGGCGTTCGAGGCGTTACCGGCGAACGCCGTTTCGCTTCCCGGCTTCGGCGATCACGAAGCGCTGCTGCCCGTGACGCCGAACGCGTTTCAGGGTTATCGCGTGCTGCATGAATACTTCGCGCTGCCCGAGCGCTTCCGCTTTGCGCGCATCGACGGGCTGGCCGGCGTGCTGTCCGCGTTCGCCGGACGCGAGATCGAACTGACGCTGCTGTTCGGCTCCGGCGATGCATCGCTCGAACGCACCGTCACGAAGGAGCACGTGCTTCTCGACTGCGTGCCGGCGATCAATCTGTTTGCGAAGCACGCGGATCGCGCGCTCGTGTCGGCGGGCGCGGCGCGTTTCCATGTGGTGCCCGACCGCACGCATCCGCTCGACTTCGAAGTGCATTCGGTCACGGCCGTGACGGGTTTCGGCGCGCACGACGACAGCGAGCAGACGTTTCATCCGTTCTACGCGGACTTTCTCGCTGATCGCCCGGGCGACAACGCCTACTTCACGACCGAGCGCGAGCCGCGCATCGTGTCATCCGGAAGGCGCAAGAGCGGTGCGCGAACCGAATATGTCGGCAGCGAAACGTATGTGTCTATCGTCGATCCGAACGCGGCGCCGTATCGCGGCTCGCTGCGGCAACTGTCATTCGCCACGCTTTGCACCAACCGCGACCTGCCGCTGATGACGCCCACCGGCAACGCGCGCGGCGATTTCTCGCTGGATATCGCCGCGCCCGTGACGGCCGTCCGCTGCGTGAGCGGCCCATCGCGCCCCGCGCCCGCGACGCTGCAAGGCGCACAGAGCTGGCGCCTCATCGATCAGTTGTCGCTGCACTACCTGTCGCTGTGCAACGGTTCGCGCGAAGCCGCCTCCGCGTTGCGCGCCCTGTTGATGCTGCACGTCGCGCCCGTCGATCAGGCCGGACGCAGCCAGGTTGCGGGCGTCGTGTCCGTGGATGCGCAACCGGTCGTGCGGCGCCTGCCGATGCCGGGGCCGATTGCGTTCGGGCGCGGCCTGCAAATCGAAATCGTGGTGGACGATCTCGCCTTCGAGGGCGGGAGCGCGTGGCTGTTCGGCTGCGTGCTCGATCGCTTCTTCGCGCGCTATGTGTCGATCAATTCGTTCGTGCAGACGGTGCTGCGCACGAGCGCACGCGGCGAAATCCTGCGCGAGCCTCCGCGATGCGGCACGAGACCGATTTTCTGAGCGCGGCCTCGCACGACGAGCCGCCGCCCGCGAATGCCGAGGCGCCGCCGGAGAGGGATCGCGCACGCGCGCTGCTCGATCTGTTCGACGCCGTCGCCGCCGCGCCTCATCGCCACGATTTCTATCTTCTGATGCGGCACGTCGAGGCACTCACGCCGCATCTGCCGCGTCTCGGCTGCGGCGTGCGTCCCGCCGACGAAGCGCTGCGCCTCGCTCAGGATGTCTCGCTCGCGTTCGCGCCTGCGCCGCTGGCCGCGCTCACGCGCCGTGACCGCGCGCCGCGTCTCGCGCAACGGTTTTTCGGCTATCTCGGGCCGAACGGTCCCTTGCCGCTGCATCTGACCGATTTCACGCGCGAACGCGCCCTGCATCACGCTGACACGACCTTCGCCCGGCTCCTCGATTCGCTGCTGCACCGTTTCCTGCTGCTGTTCTATCGGGCATGGGCGCAGGGACGGCCCGTCAACGGGCTGGATCGTCCCGGACACGACCGGTTCGCGTTCTATACCGGCGCGCTCATCGGGCTGGCCGATGAAGCGCCGCATCGGCGCGACGCCGTCTCCCGACACGCGAAGCTGCATTTCGCGGGCCTCTGGAACATGCAGACGCGGCCCGCCGACGTGCTGCAGGCCATCGCCTCCGCGGTGCTGCGTCTGCCCGTGCGGATCGAACCGTTTCGCGGACACTGGATGACGCTGCAATGCGACGAGCGCACCGCCCTGCGCCGGCATCCGCACGGCGGGGGCACAGCGCGACTCGGACACGGCGCGGTGCTCGGCGCCTCCGTATGGGATCGCCAGCACGCGTTCCGGATGGTCATCGGTCCGCTGACGCTCACGCAGTATGAATCGCTGCTGCCGGGTGGCGATGCGCTGCGCACGCTCGTGTCCGTCGTGCGGCAGCATCTGAATGGCGAACTGGCGTGGGATGCGCAACTCGTGCTCGTCGCCGATGAAGTGCCGACGGCACAGATCGGCCGCTATGGGCGGCTCGGCTATTGCGCGTGGCTCGGCCTCGACCGGCATCGCGCGGACCGGGCCGACCTCGCCCTGGATGCCGATGCGCGCGCCGTATGACCGAGCGCGTCGCAAGCGCCGTTTAAAAATGCTCGCGCAGCGCCGTCTTATCCGATGAGGGTGCGCCCGCGGACCGCGCGCGCGTGCCGATGAAGGAGTCGGACGATGGCCGAAATCAGTCGTGTGGCGCTGTTCAGCAAGCTAGATCGCGTCGGCTACAAGACCGTCGAAAGCGCGACGGTGTACTGCAAGATACGCGGCAACCCTTACGTCGAACTCGCGCACTGGCTCACGCAAATCGTGGAGACGCCGCGCTCCGACGTGCAGCGGATCGTCGCCTGCTACGGCATCGACGCAGCCGTGCTCGCGCGCGACATGACCGCCGCGCTGGATCGCCTGCCGCGCGGCGCGACCTCGATCTCCGACATCTCCGAGCACATCACGGACGCGATCGAACGCGGCTGGGTCTATGGCACTCTGCTCTACGGCGCGACGAAGGTGCGCACCGGACATCTGCTGGTCGGCATTCTGAAGACGCAGCGCTTGCGCAATGTGCTCTACGGCATCTCGCGCCAGTTCGAGCGGATCAAGCCGGAGGATCTCTCCGATAACTTCGCGCGCATCGTCGCGGATTCGGTCGAAGAAGAGGAAGCCGCGCCGCCGCCGGATCGAGCGGAAGGCGACGGCGCGGTTCATCCGGCGCCCGCGAGCATGGGCAGGCAGGAAGCGCTGCGCAAATACGCAAGCGATCTCACGGAGAAAGCCCGTAACGGCGCGCTCGATCCCGTCACCGGGCGCGACGAAGAGATTCGCCAGCTCGTCGATATCCTCATGCGCCGGCGGCAGAACAATCCGCTCCTGACGGGCGAGGCGGGCGTCGGCAAGACGGCCGTGGTCGAAGGTTTCGCGCAGCGACTCGTGCGCG
>Ga0308174_10000520_pt1 | contig 16383 bp, 16 predicted proteins | sample PhyPR2_FD_203894 | JGI IMG/M metagenome (GOLD analysis project Ga0308174, IMG submission 203894) | Soil microbial communities from UC Gill Tract Community Farm, Albany, California, United States - DLSLS.P.R2 | ecosystem: Environmental > Terrestrial > Soil > Agricultural land | place: USA...
TCCCATATACCCTCTCGCAACTGGATGTGCGTACTCCGGAATATAAAGCTGACGCCGGCTTCGGGCCGATTCAGTTCCGAACGCTCCAGGTTCTCCAGGCTTTCCAGCACTGAGCTGGTCGCTTGCGGGGTGTCCCCGCCCCGCTCGAGATTCAAATCTTGCCCGCCATTCACTTCGGCAAGGTACATCTGGAGGGCGCGATGGTCTTTAGGGATCTCTACATATGGCATAGACGGCGAGCGTCCTTCTTTTAGCTTGTGCGATTAGACCACAACGGATTCCGGGCGCAGCTTCTTTGATAAAGTAGGAGCCCATGAGCGCTCTTTCTCGCCTAAGGCTGATCGCCTTCTGCATTGCCGTCACGACATTTTCGCTTGTGCTGTGCTTCGCCCAGCAGAACAGCCAATTAGCCGGCAAATGGAATATGGTTTCGCTAACCCCCGACGGAGACCAGGTTACTTGGACGCTATCAATCGCTAATAACGATGGAAAATACAGCGGCACCGTTGATGGAGCCGATGGGCAAAGCCCGGCAAAAGACCTGAAGGTGGATGGTGAAAAGGTTCATTTGCGGACCACCTACCAGGATGAAGATTACGACATCGACCTGAAACTGGAAGGGGACAAGCTCACGGGCACTTGGTCCGGCAATGGAAGCAGCGGCGAAACCAGGGGGACGAAGGCCGCCGTAAGTTCCGCCGCGAAGTAGGCTATTCGCCTGAGGACCACGCAACGCGGAACTCAGGATACAACGTGAGGCCGCCGCACGCAAAAATGGTTTGCCCGGTTATGTACGACGATTCGTCCGAGGCGAGAAAAGCGAACACACCGGCAATCTCGTCAGCCTCGCCGGGTCTCCCCATGGGGATGTGGCTCTGAACTTCGGCGCGCGCTTTTGGATCGTTGATCCACGCGTTGTTGATGGGTGTAACAATCGCTCCTGGTCCCACCGCATTCACACGGATGCCCCGATCGGCATATTCGAGCGCAAGGGACTTGGTGAGATTTTCCATGCCTCCTTTGCTGATTGAATAAGGAACGTATTTGGGTTTTGGAATGATTTCGTGGACGCTGGAATTATTCACGATGACGCCGGCGGCCCCACGCGAGAGAAAATGCCGGATCGCTTCGCGAGAGCACATGAATGCTCCCCGGAGATTTATGCCGATGACCCGATCAAAATCCGTCATCTCGACTTCATGGCTCGCGGCCGGTTTTTGAACGCCCGAGTTATTGATGAGAACATCCAGCGTTCCGAATTCTTTGAGCACTTTGTCAAACATATCTTTGACATCTTGCTCGCGAGATACATCGGCCTTAACCGTGATGTATTTCGAGCCGGAGCCTTTCGTTTGCGCGCCGGCCTTTTCCGCCTTCCGCCGCACTTCTTCAGCCCGGTCCGCGCCGCTGTGATAATTGATCGCGACGCTGGCTCCTTCCTGAGCGAAACGGATGGCAATGGCTTCTCCAATGCCCGACGATGCTCCTGTGACTAATACATTCTTCCCTGATAGTTTCGGCATTTGCTCCTCAAAGTGGAATTTCTGATTATTTCAGATCGCCCGCTGCAGCCCGTCGGAGCGGGATCATTGAGGCGGTGTTTTAGGGTTGGACGTATTGCCGGTATTGGGTGTCTGAGGCTTGTTGGAAGGCTGTGCGTCCGCGGATTTCGCTTCGCCTTGTTTCACCAAATCCGTTTCCGTGGCGGCATTGCCGGCGACGCCCTGTTCGACATCGTTGTTCACATCCTGCTTAACCTGGTGAACGGCTTGCTTTGCATCCAGGTGCGTTCCGTTCCCCAGTTGAACTACTGTGACGCTTACTCGTTTCCTGCCGAACTTCATAGCGGCTTTGGTGCTCGGGATGAAAATATCCAACTTGCGCCCGACGATCTTCTCGCCCGTGTCCGCCACGACGTACTCTCCGGAATATCGGCCGGCATGCTTAATTTTGATGACGGAACCGATGGGCAATACTGCTGGATCTGCCGCTACGATATGGCGCTGCGTATATTCGCCGGACGCTGTTTTGCCGGAAACAGAGTAGGCGGTAGCGATGTATCTTCCATTAACGTCCGGCGGTTTAGCCGCCAGAAGGCCGCAGAACAGCAGCAGAATTGATCCTTGGAGAAACAGCCGTACCATCTACCAGGTAGACGGAGGAAACGCGCGGAATTCGACACGGGACCGAGGTGTTGCGGTACTGGGAAAAATTGACAGGGTTACCCGGCTTCGGCGAAACGGGCCCGAATTTCCTCTTTCCAACTGCCGTGGAGAGGCGCTTGCAATGCCCGGAAAAATAAGTCCTCATCGATTGTTTCGCGCTTAAGCAGACGTACTACGTCAGCAACGCTCACCTGCAAAGGATCCGCGTGCAACTGTTCTATGGAATCTCCGAATCCCAGCTCACCTTCTTGCACGATCGAGAAGTAAATACCCGGCCGGCCGCTCTTCCAGAAGCGCTTCACCATGTCGGCGCGTCCGAAACGAAGCGCGAGTTTGTAGCAGGGCATTCTTGGCTGAGTAATTTGTAAGATCACTGATCCAATCCGGAATTGATCGCCGATATGCGCGGACTCTTCCGTCAGACCTTCAGTCGTCAAGTTTTCACCGAATACTCCGAACGGTAAGTCCATGCCGGGCAGTTCTCGCGCCCAGTTGGAGTAATGCTCGGACGGATAGAGATAAACCGCCTTCCATGGGCCTCCATGAACCGTGAGATCCGCTTGCCGGTCTCCCTGCAAGTTGTATCCGCGCGCAGGAATCCGGCCGTCCACCGGCAATTTGAAGATGCTGGTCAATACGGTTTCACGACTGGTGTGGATCTCGCGTGGTTGGCCGACGTTTACCGATAAGACGCGCATTAATGCCGATTATCGGCTACCTGATTCGCTTTGACCGGAATGTGCGGCTCCAATCCTATGCCATTTTCAGGCGGAGGAGTTGGACCAGCAGCGGCCGACGCCTGACCACGTCAGCTAAAGAGTAACGATCGAGAATTGAAAAATAGGCATCTAGCGCCTGGCGAAGGATGGGCTGTAAACCGCATCCGCCCGAAATCGTACAGCGGTTCGACTCCGGGTCAAAGCATTCGACCAGATTCCAGTCTTCTGTCGTCCTTAACACCTCCCCGATATTGATCCGGTTCGCCGGCCGGGCCAATCGGAGTCCACCTGCTCGCCCGCGCACTCCTTCGACATAGCCAGCCTGAACCGCCCGGTTTGCAACTTTCATGAGATGATTGCGCGAAATTCCGTAGTTGTCCGCAATTTCCTTGATCGTGGGGATGGCATCAGGCTGAACAGCGAGATGAATCAGAAGGCGCATGGTGTAGTCGGAGTGGCGTGTGAGGTACATAGGAGCTGTTTTCGTAAAGATGTATTATAAATACATCTTTACAGTTTTGATATGCACAATTCAACGGCTGTTGTGAACGAGGAGAACATCGCCGCGCTAGTAGACGCTTTTTACGGGAAAGTTCGCGACGATCAGCTTTTAGGGCCGATTTTTGCCGAGGCCATCGGCAACGACTGGGGTCCGCATCTGGCAAAGATGAAGGCCTTCTGGGCATCGGTCCTGCTGGCTTCACGAACCTATAAAGGGAATCCGATGATTGCGCACCTGCAACTGCCGCGTCTGAGGCGGGACCATTTCGCACGCTGGCTGCAGTTGTGGCAAGAGACAGCGTCAGAGGTGTGTTCCGAAGAGGCAGCATCTTTGTTCGTCCAGAGGGCCGAAATGATTGGGGACCGGCTGCTACAGGCGATCTCGATGTACCACGGCTCCGTCCCTCACGCCAGCACGCCAGCAAATTCGGAACGTATATGAAACAGATAGATGTGCGATCTTTGTTGGACGATTCCAGCGCGCTGCCGCGCACAACGGCGCTGGTGCGGGAGAACGGATTGCGGGCTCTACTGCTGCATCTAGGGCCCGGAGAAGGGATTCCGGAACATCAAACGCGGGGAGCTATTGCGGTGTATTGTCTTAGGGGACAAGTTCGGTTTATTGCAGGTGACGAGCGCGTTGAGTTAACTCCCGGCGTTCTGATCAGTCTTGGGCCTGGGGCGAGTCACCGGTTATCCAGCGATCAGGATAGTACTCTGCTGGTCACGATGTCAGAGCCGGTCCAGCCAGCATCATAGGTCCATAACGGCCCACAAATCTCCAGATGTTGGTGGTACAAACGCTTTCGCTTTATCATCAAAGAGATCATGAGCGCACTCGTTCAGCCGGTACCCGAGGTGAACCCTCTCCAGGATCCGCTACGGTTTGCCCGGCGGGTTCCTCCTTGTGCGGTTGTCATCTTCGGCGCAAGCGGCGACTTGTCTAAGCGGAAACTTCTGCCCTCCCTTTACAGGCTTTTTTACGAGCGCCGCATTTCGCCGAATTTCGCGGTAATCGGCAGTTCGCGAACGCCACTTTCCGATGACCGCTTCCGGGACGTGATGAAGGAATCGGTTTCTAACTTCCTGGAAGATGCGCCTTTCGATGAGGATGTGTGGAAATCGTTTGCGCAGTGCCTGTTCTATGTCCCGGGCGATCTTAACAATCCAGCTTCTTACGATGATTTGCGGAGCAAGCTGGACAGCGTGGAGAAGTCACACCAGACCGGCGGGAATGTTCTGTTCTACCTGTCCACTCAGCCGAGTCATTATGCCGAAGCGATCCTGGAACTCGGCAAGCACAATCTGAATCACGGGAGCGGATGGCGGCGGGTCATCATTGAAAAACCTTTCGGGCACGATCTCAACAGCGCGCGACGGCTGAACGATGAGATTCACAAGGTCTTCGATGAATCGGAGGTCTATCGCATCGATCATTACCTGGGCAAGGAAACGGTCCAGAACATTCTGGCATTTCGATTCGGGAACAGTATGTTCGAGCCGCTATGGAACCGCCGGTACGTCGATCACGTTCAGATCACGGCCGCCGAATCAATCGGGGTAGAGGGCCGCGGCGCGTATTACCAGGAAGCCGGTGCCCTGCGCGATATGATCCAGAACCACCTCAGCCAGGTGATGGCCACGGTGGCAATGGAACCGCCCAGCATTTTTGATGCTACGAACGTGCGGGATGAGCGCGCGAAGCTGCTGCGTTCCGTTCGTGTAATGAAGCCGGAAGATGTGTCTACATACGCTGTGGCGGGCCAGTATGGTCCGGGAAAAGTTGGCGGCCAAGACCTGCCCGGTTTCCGGCACGAGCCGAGCGTAGATTCTAACTCTCAAACCGACACGTACGCAGCGGTTAACTTCTTCATCGACAACTGGCGGTGGGCCGGCGTGCCGTTCTATGTCCGAACCGGCAAACGTCTGCCGAAACGCGTCACGGATATTGCAATCCAATTTAAAGCGCCGCCGCTCGGATTGTTCACCCAGGAAACGAAGACCGGGCCTCGGGAGGTTAGGCCGAATCTGCTGGTGGTCCGCATTCAGCCGGAGGAAGGTATTTCGCTGCGCTTTCTTTCGAAGAGTCCGGGGAGCGGCATGCGCGTTCGACCTGTCTCGATGGATTTCAATTACGGATCAAGCTTTGGAGAACGCACCCCGACCGCATATGAAACGCTGCTGGTAGATGCCATGGCGGGCGATCCAACCTTGTATACGCGTCAGGACATGGTGGAAGCAAGCTGGCAGATTGTCCAGCCCATTCTGGATGTCTGGGCGCAGAGCCGGTTTGCCTTTCCGAACTATGCTGCGGGAACGTGGGGCCCAGCCGCTTCAGATGAAATGCTTGCTCGCCAGGGTCACGTGTGGAGAGTGCCATGAGTAGCGCGGTCATTTTCCCCGCTCAGCCGGAACAGATTCTGAAGGGGCTTGGAAAGTTGTGGACTTCGCTTGGCGAAGAGGAAAAGCAGCACGGCAAGCCGACGGTATTACGCGCTTGCGCGATGACGTTAATCGTAGCAACGGATGAAGCCGACGGCGGATTTTCAGCCTCGCAGACCATCTCGGAGCTGATGCGGGAACATCCAAGCCGCGGCATCGTGCTCTCGGTATCCGGCCAAGCCGAAAAGAGCCTGGAGGCGCGTGTTCTGGCGCAATGCTGGAAGCCTTTCGGGAAAGCTCAGCAGATCTGCTGCGAGCAGATCGAGATCACCGCTCGCCCGGAGAGTTGGCCGAACGTGGGGCCGACGTTGATTGGCCTGACCGCCGCGGATTTACCCGTTATTTTCTGGTGCCGCCATCAGGCGGCTCTCAGCCCGCATGCAACCGATGATCAAAAGGCCGGACTCGAAGCCGTGATGAATATCGCGACCAAGATCATCATCGATACATCGGCGCTACAGGCAAAGCCGGCGTTCGATTTAATCGCTAGCTGGCAGGGGCAGGGGCGCGTGGTTGCCGATCTGGAATGGACGCGGCTGACTCCGTGGCGGGAGCCGCTGGCGCATATCTTCGACAATGTTGCGCGGGCCAACGTCTTCTCAAAGTTTCATACCATCGAAATAGCTCATACAGACGAGCGCCCGACCCCATCAGCGTTGTACGTGGCCGGTTGGCTATCGGCACCCAACGGAGCGAAAGTCAAATTCAGCAGAGAGCAAGGGCCCGACGCCGGTCTTTACCGGATCACGCTACAGTCGGATGCTGAGACGATTGAGTTCGAACGCTCTTCCCGTGACTGCATGACGCTGCGCAGCACGAACGGAAGAGAGCGCAAGTATAACTATGAGAATGCAGGTTTGGCGGCGCTCATGACGGAAGAACTTTCGGTGCTTGGCCCGGACGGAGCCTTTAACGCCGCTTTCGACCGCGCCCGGGAGCTGGTCCATGAGCTTAAATAATTCTCCGCAGTTACGAATTCGCAAAGCGCCCGAAGAGTTGGCGGACGGGTGCGCGGAATATATTCTCAAACAACTGGCGGAGGCTTTGAGTTCGCAGCCGCACGCGACTATCGCGATCTCGGGCGGCAGCACGCCGAAGCTGCTATTTTCGGCACTGGCCAAAGCCGTTTTCAACTGGTCAAAAGTCCACTTCTTTTGGGTAGATGAGCGATGTGTCCCTCCGACGGACGATCGGAGCAATTTCAAGCTGGCGAACGAGACCCTTTTGCAGCCTGCGGGCATCCGGCGTGAAAATGTGCACCGGATTTATGGAGAAATGGACCCGGCGCAAGCGGCCGCGCGCTACGCCGCCGGCATTAAAACGTTCTTCGAACTGAGCGAGGGCGAGTTGCCGGCCTTTGATTTGATCCATCGAGGAATGGGCGCAGACGCTCACACGGCCAGCCTGTTTCCAGGCAGCCCGCTGATTCACAACCACACGGATATTGCGGCACATGTCTGGGTGGAGAAGCTGAAAATGGATCGCGTGACGCTTCTTCCCGGTGTGCTGGAGGCGGCGAGGTGTACCGTGCTGCAGGTAGTGGGTGAAGACAAGTCGAACGCCTTGCGTCATGTCCTCACGAACGGGGAAGACCCGCTCAATTACCCGTGTCAAATTGCGAGCCGCGATTCAAGAGCGATCTGGTTTCTCGACGAAGCCGCTGCTTCCAAGTTGTAGTGCGAGTCGCGCTGCTGGTTCTTGCAATTGTATCCGCAATCGCCTGCTCACAATCGCGGCCGCCGCAACCGCTCCCAAAACGGGCCGCCGAACCCGCTTTTAACCGGCTTGCTTTTGCGGGCGACATTATGCTCAGCCGCGGAGTGCGCAGACAGATCTTAGCGGCAAACGACCCGGCGCTTCCGTTTCGAAAGATCGCGCCGCTCCTGGCCGGATCCGATATTGCCTTCGTGAATCTGGAATCGCCCTTTTCCGATCGCGGCCCCTATCATGAAGGCGGCCTCATTTTCCATGCCGCGCCCAAAACTGTTTCGGGCCTCGAACTGGCTCACATTGCGATTGCGTCCACTGCCAATAATCACTCGCGCGATTGCGGATCGCATGGCGTCGGGTTTACGGTCGCATGGCTCCGCCAGCACGGGATTGAGCCGCTGGGTAGCAGCGAGTCAGCCGCGCGGACTCACCGGGGCGTGGTTCTACGAAGAAACGGCATTCGCTTCGGCTTCCTGGGCTATACGTACGATCAGCAGAATGGAAACTGGCGCGATATCGATGACCGGATTGCGCTGGCCGATCCGGCCGTGGTTTGCCGTGATGTAGCAGATATACGAAAACGCGCCGATGTGGTGATTGTTTCCATGCATTACGGTATCGAGTACCGGCCTAAACCCTCAAAGCCGCAGATCGCTTTCGCACATGCCGCGATAGATGCCGGGGCGACGCTGGTGATTGGCCATCATCCGCACGTGATCGAGCCCGAGGAGGCGTATCATGGCGGGTTCATCTTCTATTCGCTGGGCAATTTTGTATTCGATCAGTATCAGCGTGAAGCAACACAACATGGGGAGATCGTGCAGGTCTCGTTTGTGGGCCATGAGATTCTTGCCATTCACATCATGCCTGTCAGAATTACACCCACGGGTCCGGAATTGGAATTGCACTAGAGGAATATGAGAATCGACTCTCACCAGCACTTTTGGAAATATGATCCAGCGCAGTACGGCTGGATTGACGAAAGCAAGCGCGTGATACGACGCGATTTCCTACCCGAGCACCTGGCAGAGGAGATCACGAGAGCGGGCATCGGCGGAACCATCGCGGTTCAGGCGGGAGGGGCCGGGGAAACCGAATGGCTGCTTGGGTTGGCTAAGGAGTGGGATTTCATTCGCGGTGTTGTGGGATGGGGGCCGCTGATCGATCCGCACGTGGAAGATACGATTGAGCGGTTGGCGACGAATCCCAAGCTGCGCGGATTGCGGCACGTACTGCAGGATGAGCCCGATCCAAATTACATGCTGCGCGAAGATTTCAACGCGGGCATTGGAAAGCTGAGTGCATTCGGATTGGCGTATGACATTCTGATTTTCGAAAGGCATCTTCCGCAGACGATCGAGTTTGTAGACAGGCATCCGGATCAGGTATTCGTGCTGGATCACGTAGCGAAACCGCGCATCAGGGCAGGCGAGATCTCGCCTTGGCGAGAGAACATACGGGAGCTCGCCAAACGGCCAAACGTGTACTGCAAAATTTCGGGGATGGTCACCGAGGCAGACTGGACGGCCTGGACGCCTGACCAGATGAAGCCTTATATTCACGTAGTGCTGGAGGCGTTCGGCGCGAACCGATTAATGTTCGGGTCCGATTGGCCGGTGTGTCTGGTTGCGAGCACCTATCCGAAATGGGTGATCTTGATGGAAGAAGCACTCCAAGAACTCTCGATTGCCGAGCAGGAGCGGATTTGGGCGGGTACGGCGGTAGAAGCGTACGGCCTGTAGACGCACGCCACAAAAGTCCATTTTCGGATATACTCAGGTTTCTCGAAAATCAGCAGAATCGGCGGGGGTAAAAATCGTGCCCGGTGTTTTCCTTTCGCACTCTTCCAAAGACAAAGCATTTGTTTTGCGCCTGGCTGTTGACCTGGCCGTACGCCGGATTCCTGTCTGGTTGGATAGCTGGGAGATGGGATTGGGCGATTCGCTTTCTCAACTCATATTCGATGGGATTGATAACAGCGGCTTTCTGGTCGCGATTGTCTCTAAGAACTCGCTTAAATCGGGATGGGTGGATAAAGAACTGGCGGCGGCGCTGGCCAAGGAAGCAGCGAGCGGCCAGACGTTCATACTTCCAATAAAGATTTCGACTGCTGATTTGCCTGCATCTCTGGACGGGCGTATTTTTGCCGATTTTAGCGATTCGTATTTCGACGGTTTCGAAGACCTGCTGACGAAGCTGAAAAGCAGGGGCGCCGACCAGGCGGACATCCCGCCCGAGAAGCGTATCATCCCGCTTCTCTTCGCGCAACAGATTTTCCTGAAGGCAGATTTAATCGCTGAAGTGCTCAACTTCTTGCCTCCCGGTTATGTTGTCGGGCAGCAGCAACTAGTTGTTCACCCCTGCTCTGTGTACAACAAACTCCGCAAGGCACTCAAGCGGCGATTGGAACATATTCTGGACGATCCCGATTACGGGCCCGAGCTTGAAAGCATGCTCGAGTTCGACTATCGCAAACTCCTGAAGCTGGAAGACGCCCTTAAGGCTGGAATTGTTGAAATTCTGGAGCGCGGGAAGCAGACACATCTGCCAACGGGATCTTTACTGCGTGCTTGCGAGTACTATGCGCGGCTTGTTCGATCACGGATCTACGCGCTTTTGTGGGGAAGTCAATCGCCGCGATCTATGGTGATCGATCATCGCGACGGCAGATGGTTTCAGGAGCCCTTAAGTTCTGACGGAATTAAAGGTTTGTACGGCATCGAGGAACTGGAATATCTCTCCGTCGGCGATCCAATCAGGGAGGATGGATTTCCGGCCGCGTTGACAAATTCCTGGACCGTAGTTATTGAGGCGAACGCGGACGAGAGCAGGATGATCCGGCAGCATCAATATCCGACTCTTGCGAACGCTTATTCCGCGCTGGCCTCGGCGACACTCAGTGATTATTTCATTCCTCAGACAGTTTACAAGAGGCACATCTTGGGACAGGATATTCCATGGTGGGAAACAGAACGCTTCTATTTCGGAATTGAATGACTGCGATGCGGATTATTCGTGACGTAGAACAACCATCGGATCGATATGCGAGGCTCGCCATGCCGGGCGAAGGCAGGCGGCAAGCCCTGCCGCAAGCAGGATCAACGTTACGATCACGAATGAGACGGGATCGGAGGGCGAAACGCCCCAGATCAGCGAGGACAGCCAGCGGGTAGCAATGAGGCTGGCGATCACTCCGACGACAACGCCGGAGAATATGAGGCGCAGCGCTTCTCCGAAGATCAGGCCGGCAATATGGCCACGGCCCGCACCTAATGCGACCCGTACTCCCAGCGCCTGCATCTGGCGCGACACGGAATAATTTACGACGCCGTAGATTCCGACGATGCACAAAGTGAGACCGAGCGCGGCGAATACGCTAAAGAGGAAAACGCTGAAGCGCGGTTCTGCAAAGCCCTGATCGTCGAGGAGTTTCTGAACCGTTTGCACTTGCATGACCGGCTGCTCCGGGTCGATCGCGTGAATCTGCTGCGTGATTGCGTTTGCCAGAGTCTGCGGCGGCACGTGCGCAGTTATCAGAAGCATGGGGTGGATGAACGCTTCCAGGTATCCGGTGACCGTGTAGGGAACGTAAACTTCGGGGTAGATATCCTGCTCGAGTCCGACATTGCGAATGTCGCCTACGACGCCGACGATTGTGAATGAGTCATCGGCAATTTTAATCGGCTCGTCTTTCAGTTCGGGAAGCCGCAACGAATGTCCCACGGCAGCAGCATTCTTGAAGTAGGTACGCGCAAGCGTCTCGTTTACCAAAGCAATGCGGCGATGAAGGTCGACTTCTTGCCGGGTGAAGAATCGTCCCTGCTTAAGCGGAATGTGGAGTACCGCGGGATAACTATCGTTGATCTGCGAGAAAACAACGGGCCGCCGCTGATGCACGGTGCTGCCGGGGACCTCGACCTGCATGCCCCAGTTTGCAAACGGATGAACAAACGTGTTCAACGCGATCTGCTCGATAGCAGGCAGGGAGTGAATCCGGTAGAGGATATTGGATAGGAACCGATCTCGTGCTTCTATTGTGGGATAGTGCCGCTCCGGCAACGGAATCTGCATGCTGAGTACCGCTTCGGGATGGTAGCCGAGATTCACATCCTGCAGTTTGAGCAGTGTGCGAAGGACCAGGCTGGCGCCAATCAGTAGAAGCATCGCCAACGAGACTTCTGCCGCGACCAGAATTTTGCGGAGGCGGCCTTCATGAAGACTTCCGGCTAAGCCGCGTCCCGAGCTTCTCAACGCTCCCACGATATCCGTTCGGGCCGCTTGTATAGCCGGTGCGAGCCCAAAGAGCAATGCCGTAAGCAAAGACAAAGCCAGGGTGAACAAGAGTACCGGAACGTTGAGGGAAATTTGCGATTCGTCCGGAATCGTTCCTGGCGGAATGATCGCCACGACCGCATACAGCGTTGCAAATGCGAGAGCCGTCCCAAGAACCGCTGAAGCAATCCCCAACAGCAGGCTTTCGGTTAGCAACTGACGGGCAATCCGCAAGCGTCCGGCCCCGAGGGAAGCGCGAACCGCCAGCTCACGGCTGCGCGCGCCGGCTCTCGCGAGCATCAGATTCGACACGTTCGTGCAGGCGATCAGAAGCAGAAGCGCCACCGCGCTCAACAGAATCCACAACTGCTTCCGGATGCTGCTGGGATAGGTTTCGTAGAAGTTGTAGAGCTTAACGGTGAACTTTTGGTGGTGATACGACGGATCACGCGAAAGAATATCTTGGATGATCGGATGTAGATCAGTATCAGCCTCCGCGGCTGTGACCCCTGGTTTCAGTCTGCCGATCACGTTGATGTAGCGGACGCCTTCCACAACCTTGCCGCGTTCAAACACGATTGGCGCATAAACGTCCGCTCCGCGCCACATGAAACGGGGCGGCATGACGCCTACGACGGTTCGAACCTTGTCGTTCAAGCGCAGGTTCGTGCCGAGGACATGCGTATCCCCGCCGAAGTGTTTCTGCCAGAACTTGTAGCCGAGCACCACGACGGGAGCGGCATCGGTGCCTCCATCGGCAGCTGTAATGTACCGGCCAAGTAAGGGCTGCACGCCCATGACTTTAAAGGTGTTGGTGGTTACGAAATTCCCGCGTAAACGCTCCGGATTGCCTGCGCCGGTCAACAGAACATCACTTATGGTGGAAGCGATCACACCCTGGAAGATATGACTACGTTCCGCAATGTCCAGGTATTGATCGGGCGTGTACGGAGAGAAAACAAGGTTATGGTCCGGTTCACGGACCTGTATGCTCATCAGTGTTTCGGGATGAGCATAGGGAAATGGGTCGATGATTACGCCGTAGACGACGCTGAAGATGGAGGTGGTGGCGGCGATGCCGAGCGCAAGCGACAGCACCGCCGTCGTTGTGAACCCAGGGCTTTGAGCCAAACTTCGTATGCCGAAGCGAACATCTTGCCAAATCGATCCCATGGGTTATGGCGACCACCTCAAGCTCTCATTGTCGCGCGGCGCAGAAGACCGGCAGGTGGTGTAAACCCGCGAAAACCGTTTTGGCAGATGGCTGCAATCGACTTACTCCGGGGCGGCGCTGCTCAAGGCGTGAAGGCCACATCTTCTCCCGAACCATTATCCAGTCCCATCTGGGACAAGCGATAACGTAGGGTGTTCCGCGTCAGACCGAGCATCCGGGCGGCCTGGCTCTTGTTGCCATTGGCTCGCCGGAGCGCCTCGCGGATCATCATCTGCTCCCAATGTTCGAGCGATTCTCCTTCGGGAAGCAGCGGCATTTCCTGCGCATTCATCGCCGGCCCGCTTCGCGGCAGTTCAATCCGGATGTCCGCAGGCTGCAGAATTTCATTTGAGGCCAGGACCAAACTTCGCTCAATCGTGTTTTCCAGTTCCCGGACATTGCCGGGCCATGAATGAGCTACCAGACGGTCCATCGAAGCGGGGCTGATCTCCTTTGCTACAGAGCCCAGCTCTTTTGAAAGACTTCGAACGAAGTGCATTGCAAGAAACGGAATATCTTCTCGCCGCTCGCGCAGGGGAGGAATGTTAATCGGCACGACATTCAGCCGGTAATAGAGATCTTCGCGAAAGCGCCCCTGCTCCAGTGCCGCGCGAAGGTCGGCGTTGGTGGCTGCGATTACGCGCACGTCAACATGACGTGTCAGGTTTGACCCCAGTCGTTCAAACTGACGTTCCTGCAAGATCCGCAATAGTTTCACCTGGATATTGCCCGGCACGTCGCCAATTTCGTCAAGAAACGCCGTGCCGCCGTCGGCCTGCTCGAACTTCCCGGGTTTACTTGCCGTTGCGCCCGTAAACGCGCCTTTTTCGTAGCCGAACAACTCGCTCTCCATCAGGTTTTCGGGGAGCGCGGTGCAGTTGATCTTGACGAAGGCGTGATTTTTTCTCGGCGAGTGCTGATGAAGGGCGCGCGCGATCAGATCTTTTCCAACTCCGCTCTCACCGGCCAGCAGCACCGTAGTGCGGGTTGGCGCTACCCGCTCGACGGTGTGAAAAATTTCGCGCATGGCTGCGCTTCGACCGATGATGTTATCGAACTGGTAGCGTTGATCCAATTCCTGCCGCAGCCGCTGGTTTTCCTTACGCAAGGATTGGATCGCCAGCACCTTCTCCACGATGGTGGTCAGGTGATCGAGCGAAAACGGCTTCTGCAAAAAATCTGCCGCACCCAGTTTCATTGCTTCCACCGCGGTTTCCACCGAGCCGTGTGCGGTCATCACGATCACGGCTGCCTGTATGCCTCTTGCCTGTAATTGCTGGATGAACTCTAAACCGCCCATACCGGGCAGACGCAAATCGGTAATCGCCAGGTCCGCTACGGTTGCAAGCGGCAACGCCTGTTCGGCCGTAGGCGCGCCATCGACTTCAAATCCGGCTGACTCCAGGTGGAGCTGGATCACCCTCCGCAGCTTGTCCTCATCTTCGACAATCAGTATTCGTCCGGCCATGGCTCCGTCGCGTTTCCTAGCTCTCCTGACTTTTCGGCAAGGCGACCTCAAACGTGGTGCCCCTGCCCACTTCGCTGAACACGTTAATTCGCCCGTGATGCTCGTCTACAATTTTCGAGACGATTGCCAGCCCCAATCCGACGCCCTGGCTCTTGGTCGTAAAGAAAGGGTTGAAAATCGTTTCCAGCTGCTCTTTCTGAATACCGTGCCCACGGTCGATCACAAAGATCATTACATTCTTCCCTGCATCCGCGGCTTTGATATCGATGCTCTGGTTCGCGGCGCTGGCTTGAATCGCGTTCTGCAGCAGATTGGACAAGGCGACTTTAAGCAGATCCGGATCGAACAGAAACGTCAGCGGCTGTTCGCTCGTTTCGATGGAAACCGTAACGCCGCTTTGGGAGGCTAGATCCGATTGGCGCCTTACCACGTCCTCTATCACGGGCCGCAACTCCGCCGTGATCGGATGCAGTTGCAGTGGCCGCGCAAAATCCAGGAAGCTCGAAACGAGTCCGCTCATTCGGTCCACCTCACTCCCGATATAGCCCGCCATCTCAGACATTACGTCGGGCCTGTTCTTCATGGTCTCTTTTGTCAGCATTTCCGCCGATCCTTTAATAGTTCCCAATGGATTGCGAAGCTCATGGGCAAGTCCGGCGGTTAACTGCCCGAGTGCGGCCAATCGCTCACTGCGGCGCAGCGATGCCTGGGCCTGCCGCAGGTTCTCGTTCGACTCCGCCAGCCGTTCCGCAGCTTGTTTGGTCCGTTCCATTTCGTCGCGTTTCGCTTTCGCCTGCTGATATACCAGAAATCCCACAATTGCGTAAAAGGAAACATGGGTTGCCATCAGGCTGATCTGCCCGGGCGCTAATTGATATTGGCTGTAATCGATGAAGACCGGCAGAAGAAATGAAAAGTATGCCGCGCAGGCAAGCGCTGTGACAAGAATGACTCCCGGCAGCTCAAAGGCTGTTGCCGCCGAAACCACGGGAATCAAAAACATCGCATAGTAAGAGCTCGCGATGCCGTGAGACCAGCCGATCAACAAGTAGCTGAGGATCATTTTCAGAGTGATGGATGCGACTTGTCCCCTTGGCGAGGCGAAGCGTTTCCATCGCGGCTCCATGATCTGAAAAGCGCCGATCAACACCACCAGAATTCTGTAGTTATAATTCGTCTCCGGCGCGGTAGCAATCAGAACTCCTACAAACAGCAGCCATGCGAAATCCTGTGCCTGGAACAGGTGCGGGGTGCGTACGGTCATTTCGGGTGCTCTATGACAGAATAAGGGCATCCCCGCAGTCATGAGTAACGCGAACTTCCATCCTGTTCTGCCCGTGGACGACGAATCGCCAAGGGAAGAATCCAGTTTTGCCGACCTGTTGTCGAGCTTTGAGCAACAACATGCTGACGGACCCAACCGCGAAAGTGTTTCCGGCACGGTTGTCTCCGTCGGTCCTGAAGTCGTTCTGATAGATGTCGGGCGCAAAATCGAAGGCTCGCTGCCACTTCTGAAGTGGAAGGAAACGCAACCGGACGAACCGAAGCGTGGCGCTACGGTTACCGTTTCAATCGGGCCGCGCAACGAAGAGGGCTATTACGAACTCTCGACCATCAAGGTCGAGCGGCCGAGAGACTGGAGCGGTCTCCAAAGCGCGTTCGCCGAAAAGCGGAATATTGGCGGCGTGGTTGTAGAGCAAGTGAAGGGCGGCTTCCGTGTGGACATCGGAGTACGTGCTTTCTTGCCGGCTTCCCGCAGCGGTATTCGCGAAGCGGAAGAGATGCCCAAACTTGTCGGCCAGGAGATCGAGTGCCGGATAACCAAGCTCGATATTGAGAAGGAAGACGTGGTGGTGGACCGCCGGGCCGTGCTCGAAGAGGAGCAATCCCAAC
>Ga0308174_10000521_pt1 | contig 16379 bp, 22 predicted proteins | sample PhyPR2_FD_203894 | JGI IMG/M metagenome (GOLD analysis project Ga0308174, IMG submission 203894) | Soil microbial communities from UC Gill Tract Community Farm, Albany, California, United States - DLSLS.P.R2 | ecosystem: Environmental > Terrestrial > Soil > Agricultural land | place: USA...
CCGAACACGAGGGCTTGATCGAGGCCACCCAATCCGGCACCGAGGTTGAGTACGTGGAGGCGTTGATCGCCGAGCGTCTCGCCCGCGTCATACCGCCCGAAAGGGGCTAGCGTCACGTGCCCACGATGTACGAGGCTCGCGGCCTAGACCCTCGCCGCGCCCTGCGCCTGCCTAGCGCCGACATAGCGGACGCCGTCATGTTGGGCTCGGCAATCGTCGGCATGGTCGCCGCCGACGATTGGCGCGTGCGGGCGCTCTTCGTGTTCCCGCTCGCATGGCACTTTGGGGCGACCTGCTTTCGCCGGTACCGCGAGGCGAGCGCGTACCGGCACGGTTGGCTAGACGGCCGCGCGGCGCTCTATCGGTCGGCCGACGAGGCGACGCGCCGGGGCATGACGGGCGAGGCTTACAGTGCGCTAGAGGTGGAGCGCGACCGCCTCGTGTGGACTATCGACCACAGGGCAGGGGGTCACCATGACGAGCACGAGTGACGACGGCGGCGAGTATCGGGTGAGCACGGGCCACGACGCCGAGCCCGAACCAACCGTGGTCGGCGTCGGCCCCCACGTCGGCGGGCGTACGTATGGCGCCCGCGTCGTGCGGGTGCGCCGTCGTGTGAAACGGCTGTGTCTGCACATATGGCGAGAGCGGCACCGATGCGGGCGCTATGTGGAGTGCGACGCCTGCCACGATAGGCGACACGCGGGCGCATGGTTGACGCCTCGAGCGGCCCACCTCGCCGCCCGGGTGCGCGCCCGGCTCGCCGCCCTGCGCGAATGGCGCCCCACGCCGAACGCTGAATGGCCCGCCATGCCCGCCCCTGTCTACCCGTGCCCGTCGTGCGGGGTCGAATGGGCCGAGCCGTGGTCGACCTGTGACGAGTGCGGTTGGTCGTCGCTCGAGCACGAGCGGTACCTACTCGGCGACGGCGACGAGCCGTACGACGCCGACGACGAGGGCGCCGACGATGCATGACCGCTCGCCTTGGTACGACCGGCAAGGCAACCCGATAGACGCCGAGCAAGCCGGGCGCCTACTTGTCGACGTTGAGGGGCGCCGCGTCGCCCTGACGACGGTTGGCCCGTACGTCGTCTCGACTATGTTTCTCGTGCTTGACCACGGTTGGCAGGGGGTGCCGGTCCTGTTTGAGACGATGGTTTTTCAACGCGAGGCATGGGCGGGCGTCGCCCTCGGCCATGACCTAGACACGACGCGGTACGCGACCGAGCGGGAAGCGGTCGCCGGGCACGAGGCGGTCGTGACGATCATTCGCGCCACACTGCCCGACGATGTGCGCGTGGTCGACGGGGCCGACGATGCCCCGCACGAGCCCGGAAACGGCCCCTAGACGCGACGAGCGCCCCCGCCCGGGTGATTGGCGGGGGCACGTGTGCGAGGGCGTAGAACGTAGAAACGCCCCCGACCCTTTCGGGCCGGGGGCGAGGTGTGGGGGTTAGGTGAGCCGGTCTAGCGAGTCGGCGTACCCGCACGCGGGGCAATCCCACATGAGCAGGGTCGCCGGGTCGGCCGGGTCGTCGTCGCCGTCGGTCACAAACTCAACCACGGCGGCGTGCGCGGGCGCGTGCAGCGAGCCCCGCTTGCCGTTCGAGGGGATGAGCGCGGCGACCGTGCCCGCGCCGACCCGCACCTCGAGGTCGATACGGCAAGCCGAGCAGTCGGTGCGGATAAGGGCGGCGTTGGTGTTTGTCATGGGTAGAGCGTAAGCCCGTGTATATACACGAGGCAAGGGCGGGAACGTAAAAACGCCCCCGACCCTTTCGGGCCGGGGGCGAGGGGCGGGCGGGCTAGAGGTTGAACCAAACCACGGTGCCGACCTGCGAGGGGTGACCGGTCGTGGTGAGCACGCGCCCGGCGTAGAGGGTGCGGTCGGGGCGGGCGTAGGCCGCGGTAACCCGCACCGTGTCGCCGCTCTCGAGGGCGACGGTCGACCCGACGCGGCGGGCATTCCAGAGGGGGTATTCGGCCGTGAACTGCGCCCACGTGACGCGGCCGGTTGCGCCGTGGTCGGCGCAGAGGCGGCACGCGTCGTCGCGGCGGGCGCGGTCGGCGTGCGCGGTGTGCGCGAGAAACGTCGCGTTGGTCGGGTAGGCGGTCGAGTCGGTCAGGGCGGCGGTGGTGTTCGTCATGGGTAGAGCGTAAGCCCGTGTATATACACGAGGGAAGGGCGGCAAGGTAAAACCTAGGCGCCGTCGTCCCAATGCCCGCGTCGGTCGTCGTGCTCGGTCGGGCGTGGGTCGCCGCCGACGGCGCGCCACTCCACCCACCGCGGGGGCAGGCGCACAACCTCGCGGCGCTCGCGCAGGGCGACGGGGTCGACGCGCTCGAACCGGTCGCGCCGCCGTAGTGCGATGCCGAGCCGGTGTCGCCGCGTGGCGACCTCGAGCCGTAGGGGCAGCGGGAACCCGGGTGCGGCGTCTGCTCGGCACTCGCGGTCAAGGGCGCATGTATGTACGCGAACCATGCCGGGCAGTGTGCCACGTCGGGGGTGCGGGAAGCGCAAGGCGCCCCGCCCCCTGCGCTCTCGGGTACGCGGGGGCGGGGCGCCATGGGCGCGGGCAGGCACGCCCTGCCCGCGGGCTCGAGTCTAGGTGAGGGTGAACGTCAGTGTCAGGACATAGGTACCCTGCGAGGCGAACGCCTGCGAGGTGACGGTGCCGCCGTCAAGGTAGGTGCCACCGGTCGCCGCCGTGTGCACCCCGGCGCCGACGAGGGTTGCCCCCGACGGAATATCAAAGGTGACCGTTGCGGTAATGACGCCGTTAGAGGCGGCGCCCCACGAAATCGACTTGCGGGCGTAGGCGGGCGAGCCCCCGCTCGGCTCGGTGCCCGCGGTCGCGCCCGGCGTCGTCGTATAGACGGCCGCAAACGTGGCGGCGTTGCCGTACGCCGTCGCAAGCGTGTTCTTTTGGGTTGCGGTCTGAATCGCCATTAGCGGGCTTCCTTGTCGTCGTCGTCGTCGGCGGGCGCGTTGCCGACGCCGGATAGGTCAAGGTGCCCGTGGTGCACCTCGAGGGGGTCGGCGGGCACTAGTCGCGCACCGGCACGCGGCGGGAGGTGCGGCGCCGGTTAGGCACGGCGTACACGCCCGCACCCGTCACGACGCACGCCGAGAGGATCGTTAGCCATTCGCCGTTAGTGACGGCCGACCCACTCGGCGACCCGTCGTTGAGGGCGGCGACGAGGGCGACAAGCCCGGGGGCGATGAATCCAATAACGGCCTTGGCGTACGGGGCAATGCGGTTCACTTGGGCAACCTTTCGGGGTAGCAAGCGCGGCACACCTGGCAGCGCAGTTGACGGGTGACGACGTGCTCAACCCACACATGACCGAGCACTCGGCAGGTGAGGGCGCGCGGCGCTAGCGCGCGGCGCTGGTCGGCCATGACACGGTGACGAGCACGCCGTCGTGGTCGCTGTTGAAAGCCGGGGTCGACCATGAATCCACGACGACCGGCACACGCCGCGAGGCGAACCACACATAGTCGAATGTCTCGGACCCGTGCGTGTGGTCAGTGTGGGCGTAACCGGCGCTCACCATGCCACGCGGCGAGATAAGCCGGGTAAGCACCTTGCCCTTGCGAAACGTGTAGGGCGGGCGGTTGAGGTCGCCTGAGCCGATGCTGACGACGTTGTGCCGCGTGGTGCGCCGAAACGCCGGACCCATAACCCACATGTGCGCGTGCCAGTGCGCCCGCCTAATGGCGTCGTGGTCGTGCGTGCCGGTCCACCCCGACGACCACATGTGAGTACCGCTTACCGCGACGTACTCGCCCGTGTCGTGGCGCTTGAACTTGACGCGGTTGTAATAGCGGTTGGGCGAGAGCCCCCGCATGCCGGTCGCGCAGAGGATCGACTTGCGGTACACGACCGCGCCCACCTCGAGCCGCCATGCGACGACGACGGCGCCCGCGGCGCCGGGCGGGGAAAAGTGCCCGTAACCGTGCACGGCGGCGAGGCGGGCCACCTCGAGCCGGTGCCAGGTTGTCTCAATCTCATTGAACACGACCGTATCGGCGCCGAGCGAAAAGGCGTGCTCGAGGTCGGCGGTCACATGCTCTTGCGTCATGGTGCGTTGCACGTTGAGTTGTAAGTGCGTGTGCGTGGTGCGGCTCGGCTCGGTCGTCACGACAGGATCACCTCCCGCTGCCCGGGGTTGGCGTCGAGTAGTCGCTTGCCCCTCGAGGAATCGAGCAGGGCGCGCGCCGTCTTTTCGCACTCGGCGAGCGTGGCGACAACCTCGAAATGCATTTCGTCTTTGCGGCCGGTGTAGTTCCCGCCCCAACGCACGCACCCGGCGTACTTAGTGAGGGTGTGGCGAATCGCCTTGACCTGCTCGGCGGTGAACGTGTCGGCCTTGCCGAGAGGGTGCCGGGTCGCGTTGAGGTCGATAGCGCACCCCGCGGCGTGGTTGCTGTAGCCCGTCGTCTGCCCACGCACGGGGCGCACCGCGTAGCCCCAATCATCGAGCACCGGTTGGGCTAGCCCCTCCACATACTCGGCGAACCGCAAGGCGTTATGCGCGAGCAGGAAACCGGCCGAGCCGTTGCGCAGGCGCACCGACACCTGCCCGTTGTGCGCGGGCAGGACCCACGCGTGCAACTTGGGCGACGTGCTCTCGAGCACGGGCCAACCATTTTGAGAGGTGAGCACTAGCAACCCTTCCTTTACGGGTGAAACTCGGGGTCGAGCCGGGTTAGCGGGGGCGGGTCGGGGAAATCGGGCCGAGCGATGCGCACCTCGGCGACGACAAGCAAATCCCATTGACCATGTGCGGCGAGCAACACGCGAGTTTCCTGCAACTCGATACGTAGGTCGGCGTTATCGGCGAGCAGGTCGGCGTTACTTTCCTCCACCGCATCGAGCCGGGCGCGAATGTCGCGCAACGTCTCTTTGTGGTGCGCCGCTTGGCTGACAATGTCCATACGCAACTCGGCGCGGCGCTCTTTATCCTCGGCGATTTGCTCGCGCACCTCGGCGACGATTGACCGCATAGTGGCAACCTGCGTCGACTCTGCCTCGGCCGCTTCCTTACGCGCCTGCGCTCGCACGAGGTCGGCTTGAACCGTCTCGGTACGTGCCTCGGCGTTGCTCTTAGCGGCATTGGCAGCGGTAAGGCGACGTTGCATGAAGGCGACGGCGACGCCGCCCGCACCGACGACGCCAAGCGCGGCGACGACGAGGGCGACCCAAAGCGCGGCGGTCATAGTTGCCCCTTGACGTAGTGCCCGACCGGCGCGATATGCCAAAGCGTGCGCAGGTGCTCGAGGATGAGAAACGCATACCCCGCGTACACGACGACCGGATAAAGGCGACCCCCGGCCCCGGCGTTGGCGTTCACCTGCCAGGGCCAAAACCACAGGATGAGGTCAGGCGCGGCGACAAGGGCGGCAATGAACCCGACGACCATGGCAATATCCCACGTTACGAGGATGGTTAGCCCCGCCGCCTCGAGGGGGATTGACCGCGGCTTGCGTGATACCCCCCACGCTAAGAGCGCCCCGCCGACAAAGGCAGGCACGCCCGTCGCTAGGCGCATCCAACCGCCTAGGTACTGCTCGAAATTGGTCGACGTGCCGTTGCATGCCATGAGGGCGCCGACGAGCACGCCGACGGCCGCGTGCACCCGTAGCAAGCCGAGCCGGTTTGCGCTATCCCACTGGGCTTGTCGACTGAGGTCGACGGTAAGCCGCTCGAGCCGGTCTAACGGGTGCTCGTCGTCATAGTCGCCCACGGGCTACGCCGCTTCATACATACCGGCGATATTGAGCAGGTCGCCGGTAGCGAGCACGACCGGCGCGTTTGCGGCGCCCACTACGCCCGCTTGGTCGCACAGGTGGCACCGCGAGCCGTTGAATAGCACCACGTCGCGGGGATAGGTCAGGTTCGCCGACACGTCGCGCACCGTCGCCCGCCCAATGGGGTCATAGTTCACATTGTTCGGCGCGCTCGGCAAGGTGTAGTCATAGCGCCCTGAGCCGAATGTGGTTGTCGACCCAATGGTTAGGTGAATCTCGAACAGTACGAGGTGCCCCACCTGTAGGAACTTGCCGGTAATGGTGCCATTGCCGAGCACGGGGTTAGTTGTGCTCGCCGTCCACACGGGCGTGTAAGCGGCCCACGGGTCGGCAATGGCGTTGAGGTTGTCGCGCAACTGCGCATTGAGTAGCGCGGCCGTCACAACCTCGCCCGATACCCACGTGCGCGGCGTAGTCCAAGCCATTGAGCAACCTTCCTAGTAACTGAGCCGAGTTGAGGTGCCTAGGACCCCGTACGTCGCGTCGGCCAAAATCCATGCGCGCTCCACTGACCACGCCGACGTGTTCATTTCCATTGACCATTCAGATTCGGCATCGGCAAGGCGTACCGTTTCGGTCCACCCCTCCACTGCCTGATCGCCCGGCGTCGGCGCCTGCGAGGGCAGCGACGTGAGGGCGATGCGGTCGGACACCTCGAGCGCCTGCGCCGCCTGTTGCACGGCGGTCGTCTGCGTGAGTAGGTCGAGCCGCAAGCCGGGCAGGCGCACGAAAGGTTGCGCGTAGGACGACACGCGCCAATCGGTCGCGTCTTGCACCTCTTGGTCGGTCGTCACCTGCAAGGCGCCTAGGTCGGCGACGTACTTACCGTGCACGGCAATTGACGCCGTATCTTGGCTCACCTGTGTTGGCCCGTCGAACCGGGCGCCCGTCACGTAGTTTTCGAGTTGGTCGGCGTCGTACAGAAACTCGGTACTCGGGTCGATAGACCGCCCCGAAATGGTCATGCGCGGGGTTGCCTCGGCCGACCTGTGGTGACGCGCCTGCATAACGAGCACGCCGTCGCCTCGGACAAACACGAGCCCGCCCTCGGCGGTCGCCGCATCCTGCATAACCTGCGCGGCCGTCACCCCGAAAACCTGCGCCGGGGGCATCGTGGCTAGCGACCCACGCTCGAGCGAGGTCGACGTGACGCCCGCATACGAGGCATACCGGGAAATGTGCGAGTCGCTAGCGGTCGCCTTGAACCCGTCAAGCCCGGCCGACGCATGGTTGGCGATGCGCGTTGCCGAGAGCCCCGTTGCCTGCGTGCTCACGCCCACATGCGCCAGGGCGAACCCGCCCGCGTTGGTATATCCAAGGCGCATGTTGCTCGCGGTGAACGCGGCGAAAAACGTAGGGATAGGCGTTGAGGCGGCGAGCGACCCGTCGAGAAACAGACGGATTGACATATTGATATTGGAGACGGTGACGGCGACGTGGTGCCACGCCCCATCCATGTAACCGGTGCCGCTCGTCGCGGTGACCGTCTCGACAAGGTCATTCGTCGTCGCCGAAATGGCGCCGGTCGTGGTCAATGTGACCATGAGATAGGTGCGGGTTGGGAGCATATCGCCGACCACGATTAGCAGTTGGTCGCTCGTCGCGGTCGACGCCTTGAAAAACCCCGATACCCACATGGTCGGCCCGGTAATGGAGGGCGAAAAATCGGCCCGCAAATACTGCCCACTGCTGCCGTTGCCGAAAAACTGTGGTGCAATCGGCGAATCCTCGAACCCGGGGCCGGGGGTCGACGCAAACAGGATCGCCGGGCCATTGCCCTTGACGACCATGGGCGACGACGCCGCCGACCCGGCCGCGGTGTTGGTCAGGCGGGTTGAGCCGGGCGGGTCGTCTAGGGGGTAATACGCGGCGGGGTTGTCGAGCCTGACCTCTTCCTCAATGAGACTTCGGTATTCCCACCGCGAGAGGCGCGCCCACGCGTCAACCGCCGAGATTGACGCATAACTGATTTTGTCCATGCCGCTAGCGGGCCACGACACGGGCCACCGCTGCACGTACCCCGTAAAGCGAACCGACGCGACGCCCCCGGTTGTGTGCGTCACCCGGATTTGCTGGTCAATGTCGACGCCATAGACCGCCGAGCCATAGGTAAACCGGCCGTCGCTATTGTCGAGCACCATATCGAGGGTTGACGCCTCGATAGTCTCGAATTGGTCCGAGCGCCCCCGGCGAATCGTGTAGCCCGCCGACAGGTCGACGTACCGGGTTATGTCATAGGGAAACGTGCCGGTGCCGTCGTCCAACTGCACGCGCACCGTAAACGGTAGGCCGCTCGCCCCTTGCACGAGCGGCGAGAACCCGTCGCGCCCCAACGTGCCGACGGCGCCGAGCGCGACGGCGCCTGACGTGGTCGCCTTGGTCGCCGTGCCGGTGAGGGTGCCGGTACCCGACAGGGCGACCGAGCCCGCGAACCCCTGCGCCCCAGTGCTGCCCGACAGGGCGAGGGTGCCGGTACCGGTAAGCGCCCTCGAGCCCCCCACGTTGGGGGCGCCTGAGCCCGTGAGCGCCCCGCTACCGGCCAACGGCGCCGCGTCGGCAAGGTTGGGCGTACCGGCCCCCGCGAGGTCGCCTGAGCCCGCCAGGGCGACCGTGTCGGCGAATGACGACCCGCCCGACGGCGTGCCGTCGGTGAGGATGAGGAAAAAGTTACGTTGTTCGGCAGAGTTGGCGAGCGTGACGGTCGGCGACTCTGCGGCCGTGCTCGAGAGCACCTTGTAATCGAGAGCAACGACCGCTTGCCGTACCGTCTGAGCGCCCGCAATGACGGGGTTGGACCCGTTGACGGTCGGGCGCGTGTAATCCGTCGGCGTCGTCGTAACATCTTGAGCGCCGGTCTGAGATTCAATGCTCGCCCAAAAGACAACGGCGAGGTCTGTCGGTGAGTTGGGGGTAAGGCTCGTAACCGTGCCCGCCGTGGTGCCCGATGTAATGCTCTTGACGTTGTGCGCCTCAATGGGGCTCGTCGCATCCCCGCCGCGAAACACTGCGAGCATGCCAGCATTTCGGGCGCCGACCGACCATGTAAGCGTGCGTGCGGTGTCGCCCGCCTGTAAGACACGGTAAAAGATTGCCGCCGACTCATTGGCGTTAGACGTGCCGGTGTCTAGAGCCGTGTATCCGGTCGGGGTCGTGAACGTCGCCGCGCCGAAAACCGTTGCGGTAATGAGCGCAAGGTCCCCCGCCGCCCAACCCGACGGGAGGGCGGGCGTGGCGCTTGACGTTGAGACGGCGCCAAACGACGTACCGCCGACAAAGGACCAAGTCACACGCCCGCCGACTTCCTGCCGTGCCTCTTATTGTCCTTCTTTATCGAGCGGATAATTTCCTCGCCGGTCAGGTGCACGTGTACCGTAACGTGCCCATCCTTGAGCCGCGAGAGGTGTTGTGCGATGCGCTTAGCCAAATCCTCGTTATGCTTAGCGGCGGCAATGTCGCCGTTATAGACGGCGCCCGCTGCCTGCGCACCGGCCCCGGCGAGAGCCGCGGTCGTCGCCTTATCGTACGAGTTGAGTTGCGCGACATTGTCGCGCGACGTTCCCGCGATAGCGTGCAACTGCGCAATGCCCGACTCACCCGACGCCGCAAACTGCTGTACGAGCGCCTTAGACATACCCTTGGAAAGCGCCATGCGCATATCGCTTTGCAACTGCTGCGACTGTGCCTGCTGCTGTTTGGCGTAGGCGAGCATCGTGCCCATGTTCATAGGCTGTGCCCCGTAGTCGGCGCCGAACACGCTTGACCGCATGCCCTGGAAACCGGCCGCGAAATCCTTGCGAGCCGAGAGCAGGTCTGTCACCTTTTGGGCTTCCTTGGAAACGTAGCCCGTCATAGCGTGCATTGCCTTGGAGAGCAACACGTGCCCCTTGCGAATGCCCTTGACCAACTCGGCGACGAGGTCGGCGCCCTCGCTAGACAACTGGGTAGCGTGCTGCCCCTTACCGTGGTGCACGTGCCCGCCCTTAGCGAAACTCATTGTGTTGAACCGCTCGAACGTGCCAACGCCGTACTTTTGCACGGCCGCGGCGCGCACCACGTACTCGCCATTAGACAGGCGCGCGGGGATAGAGTCGCTAGTGCCCGACCCTGGCCCGCGGATATATCCACCGGTCGCCGAGCGTGTCGCGTTGATATCGGATTGAATGTGGCTCGCCTGCGCGGAGTAAATGTTGCGGTAAATGCTCACCGATACCGACTTGCCGTGAATGCCGTTGATCGCGCCTTGAATGGCGTGTGCAACCGGCGTCGCTTGGTCAATGAGGGTGACGTGCGGCTTAGGGTTATTGTGGTTTAGTTCCGTCAACCCGCGCGCGGTGCGCTTGGTTTGGTCCTGCGCGTCGCGCGCCCCAACCAACTTGATAATTGATTGGACCTGCTTAGGCGTTAGGTGGTACGCCTTGGCTAGGTCAATGATTGACTTGTGCGACGTGAGCATGCCCGGCGTCCTAATCGCCGTTTGCACAAAGGCGGGCAGGCTGTGCAGCATCTTGCCGGTTGTCTTAGCGGATATGCCCGCCTTGGCGGTCATTGCCGAGAGCCCGGCGAGCGTATACCTGCTCTTTTGCGCCTTATTCGCCGACATATCCAACGCCCGACCCCAGTAGTCGAGGTTGGTGCCGTACTTTTTCGCGCCCTTGTCGAAATCGCCGAACGCCGCCGACGAGCGGGGGAGGATCGCGGCAAGTTCCGTCATAGATAGACCCGTCTTACGACTTAGGGTCTGAATTGCCCCCATTGCCTGCGCCGGGTTAGTGCTCTTGAGGTGCGCGTAATGCGAGTCAAGCGACGCGACGGCCTGATCCCAATTCTTAGTCGCGGGCGCGGCGTCGTGAGCAATCTTGCCAAGTTTGCCTATACCGCCGTCAATGAACGCGCTCGGCCCAATCGCGGCACTATGGTTGAGCGGGCTTGCCGCGGTCGGGCCATTGAACGCCGGGTTATGGTCAACGCCCTTGGGAGCGGTCGCCTTACTCATCTTGGCGATAAGGTAAATCGAGGCGGCGATACCGGCAATCGGCGCGACAATCTCGGGGATAACGGCCGCAAGGCTTTTGCCCGCCGTCTCGCCCTCGCGCAATGGCCCGCCCTTACCGCCCGGCAACGGCAGACCCTCGCCCTTGCCAAACCCGGGGTTGACCACAAACACCTTTTGCACGCCACCCACGGCCGACTTAGCGACCGTCTTAGCGGCGCCTGAGAGGATGCTGCCCACGCCGACCTTGTGCGCCGCGTAGGCGCCGACGCCGCCGACCGCTAGAGCCTGCTTGAGCCCCTTGGGCATACCGTCAAAGGCGTGCGCCACCTTGCCGCCGATGCCGACAACCTTTTTCGCGGCGTTGAAAATGACGCCTAGGTCGCGGGCGATAGCGCCCCCCGTACCCTTGCCCGACTGCATTTGCCCAATGAACTTTTGAATAGCGGGCACCGCGCGGTTGCTTAGATAGTTGGCGACCTTGATAAGTGTTGGCGCGAGCGCCTTACCGAGCGACAACTCGGCAGTTTCGACGGCGCCGTGTAGGCGCTCCATAGCGCCCGCCGTACCCTGCATTTGCGCTTTGGACATTTTCGCGGCGGCGCCCTGGTCCTTCGTCGCCCGAATATACTTGGCTAGCCCCTTGGCGCCCTGATTCATTAGCACGGTTGCGGCGCGGGTCGCGTCCGAGCCGAACATGGTTTGGAGCGCCGAGATTCGCTGTGCCTGCGAGAGCGGCCCCAACTTGTCATGCAACTTTTGGGCGACCGTCGTAACCGAATCAATGCGGCCGTGCGCGTCGGTGAAGTCAAGCCCAAGCGACTTCATTTCCTTTGCCGACGCCTTAGTCTGCGGCACGAGGCGGGCAAGCATCGTCTTTAGTGAGGTACCGGCGTCGGACCCCTTGATACCCGCTTGGTCGAAAGCGGCGAGCACGCCGACGGTCTGATTCAGGTTGAGCCCGGCGTTTTTCGCCCCGGGGCCAACCTGCGAGAGCGCCATGCCGAGCGATTCAACCGACGCGGTCGACGCGTTGGCGCCGCCTGCGAGAGCGGCGGCAATCTTGCCCATATCCTTACCGTGAAGGCCAAACGTGTTCATTGCGTTTGACGCAATGGTCGCCGCCTGACCTAGGTCAAGGCTTCCCGCCGACGCGAGCAACAGGGTATTTTTCAACCCGCCGCCCATAATGTCCTTTGTGCTAACGCCCGCCTTGCCCAACTCGAGCATTGCGTCGGCGGCCTGATTTGCGCTGTATTGCGTTTGCGCGCCCAGTTTCATAGCAAGCGCGGACATTTGCTTCATACTCGATTTAGGCGCGTTGGTCGACGCCTGCACAAGCCGCATGGTGCGCGAGTATTTCATTTCCAAATCCATTGACGCCTTGACGACGCCGCCGATACCGGCAATGCCTGCCAGGTATCCGAGCGAGGCAACGCTCGAGCGCGCCGCGCTCTTTATGTGCCCGTGAAACTTGGCAATGCTCTTGCCCGACCCCTCGAACGCGGACCCGACCTTTTTCGCCGTCGCCGACGCATGATCGCGGGCGATAATGTCAAGCGAGATTGTCGCTGCCACGTCTAGCCTTTCTCGTCGGTGAGGTGAGTAAGGGCGCCCGACGCGAGGTACGCGTCAATATCGGCACATGCTTGGTCGAACTCGGCGACCGTCAAGCGGGCGTGTTCCCATGGGCGCACGCCCATGAGGCGCGCCAGGTGAAATGCGTAGCGGGCTCGCTTGTCGGCCCACGTCAGGCGGTCGCCGTCGCCGTCTCTTTTGGGTCGGCGTCGTCTGTGTCGTCGGCGTCGTCGTCGGCCGCGGGCTCGGCGCCGCCCTCATCCTCGAGCGACCGGCGCAACATGGCGAGTAGGTCGGCCTGCGGCTCGGTGAGCCCGCCCTCGGCATCCTCGAGCCGTTCTAACTCGGCGATTGCCGCGGTCACCTCGTCGTCGTCGTATTCGATATCTACGTCGCCCGCCCGAAACTGCACGTCGGCCCACTTGAGGGCGCGGTTGTCGCGGCGCAGGTAGACAAAGAGCAGGGCGCGGTACGCGAGCATAGAGCCCCGGTTGAGAGCGTTAGACCATTCGCCATAGGTCATTTTCGTATGGCGCTCGATCAATTCGGCCTCGTCGGTCATTAGGGCGTTTACGTCGAAATCCCACCGCTTTTCGACGCCCTCGGGACGATAAACAAACTTCACGCGGACCCTTCCACTCGGCGGGCAATATCCTTGACCGCTTGGGTAATCTCGATTTGAACCGGGCGCCGTACCCGCTCGGTCGACTTAGTGAACCAACCCGGGGTGACGCCTTGGGCGACCCACTTACGGCGGTTGCCGTAAACGGGGTGACGCACCGTGCCCGCGTCAATCGCCTTGATATCGTGCGGGTCGGTAGCGACGATGCGCACGCCGACGCCGCCCCCTGACAGACGAGTGCGGGTCGTGAACCTCGAGGCGGCGACGACCGCCGCGAGCCCGCCGCCCTTGGGCAGCATTTCGAGCGCGCCACGCTCGGCCGCAATGGTGGCCCGCCTGCCCGACGAGCGAATGCGGCGCAATAACTCGCGCCGCAACCCGCCCGCCCCTGCTGCCTTGAGGGCAGCGCCTACCGATTCCAGTTGCTCGTAACCTCGAACCGATAGGAACTCGTCGGCCATGAGCGTTAGAGGGTAATGTCGGTTGTCATGTATTCGATGGTTGCCAGAGGGTTAGTACCGTCCAACTGAGCCTCGAACGGCACGCTAATTCCGATAATGTCTTCCGAATCCACGGCCGGGGTGTCGCCGGTGAAAAATACCATTGGCAGCCGGATACGGAAGGTCTGCGCGAACGTGCTAGCGATAATCGGGCCGACCCACTCGAGCACCACTGACGTACTCGTGTCGCCATGGAATCGGTCGACAAAATCGGCTTTATTGACAAAGTCAATGTCAATGGTGCCGGTAACCGCGGCGTCGCCATTCATAAGCGGCTCGGCCTTAGTGCCCGGAATAGCGGCGCCCGCGTAATACCGGTCGACCGCGTGCGGGCGCTCAATCTTGCAGGTCACGCCCTTGACGCCGGAAACGCTCGCCTCGGACCCGTAGTTACCCAACTTGACGTTCATTTGCCCAAAGTGAAACGGCGTCGCCGCGGCGTACGACGGGGCGGCGAGCGTTTCGACCTCTGAATACCGCATGAAATCAAACTCGAACGCCGACGTAAGTACGGCGTCAGCAGTGCACGAGAACTCGGCCGACAGAATCTTGCCGCCCTTGAATGTCTGCACGCGGTTAGTGCCGGTCGTGTCGGCCACCGCTTCCTGTACGGTGAGCGACTTTCCGGCGTTATCGCCAAACGCGTGCGTCTGCAAGTAGGCCGCGGTGGAGGTCTGCTGCACGGGGGCAGTGCTCGAGCCCATGAGGTGCGCGAAGAGCACGCCGAGCCCCTTGTTAGTGACCTCCATAGTCACTGTGCCCGCCGCCGCCTCAGTCGGGAAAACGCGCCGCGCGCCCAACTTAGCCATGAGCCCGGACGCGAGCCCGCCGCCCTGAATGTAGGCGCGAACCTTCTTCATATCCTCGGAATTGAACTGCACAAACTTTGACGGCGCGACGTACGTGCCGTATGTGCTCTCGGCGGCAAAGCCGAGAGACGTTGCGATACCGCTACCGACGACCATTGGTTATGCACCTTCCTGATTGGGGTTGAACTGCTCGCGGATAGCGTCGCGCCCCATGCCCTCGAGCGCCGCCTCGGACGACAAGCCGGAAGCGATAACCCAAGCGACCCACGCGTCACGCGTCGCATTCCCGGCCGGGGGAGTGAGGGTGTCGCCCGCGGCGATATCCTCGGCAATCTGCGAGGCGACCGACTCTGCCTCGTCGTGAATGGCTTGTGCGTCGTCGTCGGCCGGGGTCCATGCCGTCTGCTGCGTGTAGGCGTACACGTCGTCGGCGTCAACCTCAACGATTTGACCGTCGAGCACGAGGCGACCGCCGAGCCATGGCAAAATACGATCCTCGCCGCTAGCGTTGCGAATCTTGGGCATACTGCGAACCCCTTACAGGTGTTGTCGGTGCGGTGCGATTACAGGCGGGCGCGGTAGTGAATGGTGAAGATGAGTTGAGCCCCGGCGCCTCGTGAATCCTGCGCCTGCGAGAGAAATGACTGTGTGCCGTACGAGGTCCAAAGCACCCCGGCGACGCCGAAAGACGGGTCATTAGGCGGGCGGCAAAGGTCGGCGAGCCCGCGGGCCATGGCGTACACGGCGTCGCGTGCCGCCTTTTGGTCGGCGTCGCCGTTGCTCGAGACGGCCGCGCAGGTGATATCCCCCGACTCGTCGCGGTCGGTGCGGTTAGCCCACGTCTGCGACGCCTCGGCGGCGTGCGTGCGGCGGTGCTCGTCGGGGTCGTCAACGCCGATCATTAGGAAATCGCCGGGGTCGTCCGAGATACCCGGCCCGTCGTACACGGTGACGCCTGCAAGGGCGCTCGAGGCTCGCGCCGCGCTCACCATGGCGTCAATGAGCCCCGGCGTCGCCGAGACAATCACGAGACGCGCACCTGTCGGTACGGGGCCAGCATTTCCATTACGTGATAAGGCACGAGGTAGCCCCCGCCGTCGGGGTTATCCTCGGGCGACGAGCCCGGCCGACCGAGCGCCGAGCCCCGCTGTGTTTTCCAGAGGTGCCGTAACTCTTCCTTGATCGCCATTAGCAAATCGGGCGGCACCGACGACCGGCCGACGGTCGCTGCCACGTCGTACCAACCGACGCCGAACCATTGGCCCGACACGTACCGCACGATTGCCGCGTCGGTATCGGTCCAAAGGTCGGTCATGGTGAGGGCAGCGGCCCCCGTCGGGTAGACGGGGGTAACGCTCGTAACCGACAGGATTGGGGCGACCGGCAACACGAGGGTGTCGCCGGTCGCCCGCACCCGGTACGTCGCGGCACTGCTCGAGAGCGGCCCACAGTAGGCAGAAACGACCGACTCGGCCGTGTCAATGAACGTCTGCAACTCGGCGTCATAGGTCGCCGACGTGATGTTGAGGTGCGTCTTAGCCTGCGCGAGCGTAAGTGCCGACACGAGGGTTAGACCGCCTCGCCGAGCACCGCGGTCGTCAGTGAGGGCGTGGTGCCCGACACGGCGTACGAGACACGCACGTAGCGGTCGACGGCGAAACACTGCCAGGGCGACGACCCCGCGGCCGTAAGGGCGCCGTACGCCGTGCCTGCGGTGCGCCACGCGTCGGTGTTGCCCGCGTCGTGCGAGGTCTGAATGGTGACGGTGACCGACGGGGTAGTGCCTGAGACGGCCGACACGACAACCTGCGCGCGCAGGGTACCGGCGCCGCCCACGTCGATAGCGGCACTAGCGCCCGACGTGGTCAGGGCGCCCGACGCCAGGACCGACACGTCAGACCCGCGGGCAACCTGATTGCCCGACGTGGTGAACGGCATGGCGCCTAGCCTCGCTTCCGGGGCTTGTCGGCCTTGGCGGGCGCCTGCTCGTCATTCACGTCGCCGGGGTTGCCCTCGCCGACCTGCTCAACTGCCTTGGCGCCGGTCGAGTCGACCGCCTTATCGT
>Ga0308174_10000522_pt1 | contig 16378 bp, 16 predicted proteins | sample PhyPR2_FD_203894 | JGI IMG/M metagenome (GOLD analysis project Ga0308174, IMG submission 203894) | Soil microbial communities from UC Gill Tract Community Farm, Albany, California, United States - DLSLS.P.R2 | ecosystem: Environmental > Terrestrial > Soil > Agricultural land | place: USA...
CAATGAGAGCCAATCGAAATCGAACGATGTGTCGATAAACTTGTCCGAAATAATCTTTGTAAACCAGTTGGCTAGCACTCCACCTACAAAACCCGCCACGGCGCCGATGATCGAGAATTCAATGGAAAAGATGCTGGTGATCCGGCGTCTAGTCGCCCCCAGTGTTTTGAGGATCGCAACCTCGCGCACCCGCCGGTAACGGGTCCCGGCCACACTGGAGGACAGAATGATAATTCCGGCCACGATGGCAAACAGGGCAAGGAAGCGGATGACCACCGCTACCTGGTCCACCGCTTCCTGTATTCGCTGCAGCACATCGGCCAAGTTCATGACCGTCACGGTGGGAAACCGCTCAAACAATCCCTCCTCAACGGAAGGAATCTTTCGGGGATCGACGTTTACGGCACCGTAGTAAACCAGTGGCAGACGTTGGATCGCCGCTTGCGGAAATACAAGATCGTAGCGGACCAATGCGCGGGAAGAACGTCCGAACACCGCAACCAGGGGTGCGTCTACGGTTTGGCCGGCCATTTCGAACCGCAGATGATCGCCCAGCTTCAGTCCGTAGTAACGCGAGGCATCCTCCGACACGGCTAGCTGCGGCACCGCAGTCTGAGCGTTCCACCACTTCCCTTTTTTTACTTCTAAAGCTTCAGGCAGGGAAGTCGCAGTCGTTATACGGACCGTTCGCAGCTGGTTCTTTTTCCTGGTCGTCAGCGTCATTGAATCCACGGGAACGCCATTCTTCGCTACCATCCGCGAAATAATGTAGCCCACCAATCGTACGGGACCTTTCACACCGTCCTGCGACTCGATAAATTGAGTAACTCCGGGCGAATTGCGCACATCCAGCAGGAACAGGTTGCCTGCTCGCCCCGGGCCTTCACTTCTCACCTGGCGCAACACAGTCTGTTGCAGAAGATAGGTGGTCAAAGTAAACATCACGCCGACGCCGAGCGCCACCAGCACCGAACCGGCCTGATTACCGGGCCGGTACAAGTTGGCAAATCCGTGCCGGAAGATGGGGGGCAACATCATCCGGGAAAGCCGGATCACCTGGCGCATGGCCCATAGAAGCGCGACTGCAGCAAGCGCCAGAAGTACAAGGCTCGCACCGAGCCCCCCAATAAAGTACAGACCCATCTTCCAGGAATCGCTGAGCCAAACCGCTATGGAAGTAAACCCGAGTATGATCAGCACCATTCCCACAAGGCTGGGAATTCGCTCTCGCCATCGCCTACGACTTTCTTGGGCCGCGTCTTCCATATTTCGACGGAACACCAAGGCAGGACGCACGTTGCGTATGCTCATCAACGGCGGCACCGTGAACAGCAGAGTCGCCAGTATGCCCAGGCTCATGCCTTGCAGACTGAACGTCCAATCCCACGGCACGTCCGGCAACAAGGAAAATACTTTTTGCATCAGCAACGGGAACGACCTCTGCACAAGTGCGCCCAGAGCCACTCCCAACAAGCCGCCGATCAAGCCCAACAAAAGCGTCTGAATGGAGTAGATCTGTATGATCTGCCACGACCGCGCGCCCATCGCTTTCATAATCGCGATGGTGTCCATCCTCTGCTGCAGATGCGAATACATCGCCATCGCCACACCCAGCGATCCGACGATCAACGCGATCAATGTAACAAGGCTCAGAAACTTGGTTGTGTTGTCGATAGCCTTGGCCACGGAAGGATCGCCTTGCCGGTAATCGGTTATCGGAGCTCCCGGCAGGATCTGGGCCACGCTGGACTTCAGCCGCTCTAGATCAGCACCCGGCTTCAGTTTGAATAAAAATCTCTGGGCCGCACGGCTGCCGAATTGAATCAGCCCAGTCCGCTGTAGGCCGGCCCGCGTCATGAGTATGCGCATGCCCGGACCGAACCCCGAAGCCAGGCGATCCGGCTCGGTGACGATGGTTCCCGCTATCCGGAATCGTTTGCCGCCGATCCTGACACTGTCGCCGGGCCTTACTTTCAAGCGCAGCAATAGCTCCGGGGTCACGACGACAGTGGAATCGTCGTTCACCAGGGCATGCAACGGAAGCGCCGGTTCTAACGTAAGGTGCCCGTAGTAGGGATAGAAGCGCGGATCCACGGCCTTTACGGACACCATTTGGGGCACCTTTACATCGTCCGAGGCTGCCATGGAAACCGTTTCCGTCACTTGCGTGACTCCCCCATACTGCCGTCCGAGCGCAGCCAGTTTTTCAGCCTGTTCGGCCGTTGGCAACAGCCAGGTCTGGGCCTGCAAGTCGGCGGCTACCAATTGCTTGGCATTGTGCAGCAGCATACCCTTGAAGGCATAACCAAATCCCTTCACGCCGCTTAACGCGGCAACTCCAATCGCCACGGCAACGATGACAAAGATAAATTTTGCAGGCGAGGCACGTAGCTCCCGCCACGCAATATTCGAAGCTCGCTTCGCAAACATATCTAGGCTTCCTGCGCGCTTGCCACAAGCTCGTCGCTCGAAATCCGGCCGTCGCGCAGCGTGATCACGCGGTCCGCATACTCCGCCAACTGCCGGTCGTGCGTCACCAGGATCAGGGTTGTGCCCTCCTCCCGGTTGAGTTGAAGCAGGAGTTCCATGACGTGATGCCCATTGGCGCTGTCCAGATTGCCAGTGGGCTCATCGGCCATCAGGATGGGCGGTTTTGTAATAAACGCCCGCGCCAATGCCACACGCTGCTGTTCGCCACCCGAAAGCTGCACAGGATAGTGATGGCCGCGCTTCCCCAATCCGACGCGGCGCAGCAACTCCCTGGCGCGGGCTGCGGGATCGTCAACGTGACCGGCCAGTTCCGCGGGTAGAAGCACATTCTCTTCCGCCGTCAGCGTCGGTATCAATTGATAAGACTGAAAAACAAACCCGATCTTTCGTCCACGCAGTCGCGCCAGTTCATCCTCGCGCACGTGCGTGATATCGGTACCGTCCAGCACGATGCTTCCGGCGCTCACCGTATCCAGGCCGGCTAAGAGTCCGAGCAACGTGCTCTTACCGCTGCCGGACGTGCCCATGATCGCAAGAAACTGTCCCCGCGGGACTGAAAATGTGACATCTCGAAGAATCTCGACCGTCCCGGCCGACCCCTGAATGGTTTTTGAAGCCTGACGCACTTCAACGATGTCCGCTGGAACCAAAGGTGTGGGCATGTCAATCTTAAAATTGTGAAGAACCCGCTGTACAACTTCATTCTTGCAGTTTGCTTAACAGGCGCCCTGTTGCAGACCGCGTGCCAAAGCGAAAAACCAAACGCATCACCGGAATCCGAGGCTTCCGCGAAAGTAAAGCCCGTCAGCGCTCAGCCGCAGTCTGCAAACTCAAACAGGGTCGAGCAAGATAACCGCCCGGTTATTGTGGCGTTCGGCGATAGCCTCACGGCGGGTGTTGCCGGCAGAAGCTATCCCGAGGACCTCCAGGAACTCCTGGACGAGCATGGATATTCATACCGCGTGGAAAATCAGGGTGTTAGCGGCGATACCTCCACCGACGGTTTAGCGCGCATCGAAAATGTCATTGACGCGCATCCGGCGCTCGTCATCCTGGAATTCGGCGGTAACGATGGTCTGCGCGGCACTCCGGTTGATTCCACTCGTGACAATTTGACGCACATGATCACACGGCTGCAGGGAGCGAACATCCCGGTAGTTCTTGCGGGGATTACCCTGCCGCCGAATTACGGCCCGGAGTATGTAAAACCCTTTACCGCCATGTTTCCGGAGCTCGCAAAGCAGTTCCACTTACGTCTGCTGCCGTTTCTACTGGTGGACGTGTATCGGCATCCTGAAATGATGCAGCCCGACGGCATTCACCCCAACGGCGCCGGAAATGAAGTGGTTGCACGGGACGTCTTCGGCCTCATAAAACCTTTGTTGCATAAAACAGGCTCGACAGGGAAATGAGCTATCCCGACTCGGTCCGCTATCTTTATGCTCTTGGCAATGAATTAAAGGTGGGTGCCAAGTTCGGATTGGAGCGCATGCAGACGTTGCTGGCCGCGCTCGGCAACCCGGAGCGACTTCAACGGTTTGTTCATGTAGCCGGAACCAATGGCAAAGGCTCCACCTGCGCTATGATCGCCAGCATCCTTCGCGCGGCTGGCCTTCGCACTGGACTCTATACATCCCCTCATTTGATTGAACCCACCGAGCGAATTCAAATCGGCGGCGTTCCATTGACAGCAAAGCAGTTTGCCGATGCTTTCCAGGTGGTTCACGAAGCTGCCGAACGTCTGATAGCACAGGAGAAAATCGATGCGCACCCGTCCTATTTTGAGACCGTCACCGCGATGGCACTCGTGGTTTTTCGTGAGCAGTGCGACGTCTGCGTAGTCGAAGTCGGTCTGGGCGGACGCTTAGATGCCACGAACGTCCTTCTGCCCGAGTTGTGCGTCATCACGCCCGTTTCTTTCGATCACGAGGCTTATCTGGGCAACAAACTGGAATCAATCGCTTTCGAAAAAGCCGGGATTATCAAATGGCAGGTGCCTTTGGTTTTGGCACAACAGATGGCAGTAGCCGATGCCGTGATTACAAACCGCGCCGAGGAGCAGCAAGCGCCAATTATCCGGACAAGCACAGTCCAGCTTACGAGCATTTCAACTCATTCCGGCGGATCTTCCTTTCAGATCGGTGGAGACCATTACGAATGCCCCCTTCCTGGCCGGCACCAGATTGAAAATGCCGTCGCCGCGATTCTTGCAGGCCGCCAGCTTGGAGTCACTGCACCCGCCCTTCAATCCGGACTGAAAAATACAGCCTGGCCGGGCCGTCTGGAGCACGTTTCACGCGACCCAGAATTCATTCTGGACGGAGCTCACAACCCGGCGGGGGCCGCTGCCCTGGCCTCTTACATACGGGATTTCTACAGCGCCCGGCCGGTCTGGATCGTCTACGGAGCAATGCGCGACAAAGCGATCGAGGAAGTCACGTCCCAGCTGTTTCCGCTGGCGGAGCGCTTGATCGTAACGGCTCCCAACTTTCCGCGCGCGCTGCGCCCGGAGACCATCCTCGAAATCGCTCCTCATCCCGGCGCCCAGATCACTTCTTCCGTCGCGGAGGCGATAGAACTGGCTCGTACCGCGCCCAAAGGTGCAGCAGTCTTCTTCACCGGTTCGTTGTTCCTGGTGGGTGAAGCGCGAAGGTTACTGCTGCGGCAGCCTGTTTCGTAAAATAGGCATTCATGGCATGGCTGCGTGGCCTTCTTATCGCTGATCCCGCTATCGTCCTGGCAACGATCCTTTTCGGACTCATCAGCCTCCTCGTTTCTTTCTTCGATCAGACCGGCAGAGTGCAAGTCCGCATTGCCCGCGCATGGGCCAAGACGTTGCTAGCGGTCAGCGGCGTTAAAGTTCGCGTGGAAGGATTGGAGCACATCGACCCCAATGCCAGCTACATCTTCGCCGCAAATCATCTCAGCTACATGGATACGCCGGTAATGCTTGCCAACATCCCGGTTCAATTCCGTTTCCTGGCAAAACGCGGCCTGTTCCAGATTCCTCTTCTGGGAACGCATCTTAGTCGCGCCGGGCACATTCCAGTTCCGCGGGAAGATCCGCGCGCCGCCGTGAAGGTTATGCAACTAGCCGCGGAGGCCGTCCAGCAGAAAAGAATTTCTCTTCTGATTTTTCCCGAAGGAGGACGCTCGCGCGATGGAGTGCTGCGGCCTTTCAAAGAAGGAGGAGCTTATATCGCCATCAAAGCGGGAGCGCCTATCGTTCCCGCTATCTTGATCGGCACCCGTAAGATATTGCGCTTCGGGGCAGGAGTGGTGCTTCCAGGCACCGTTACTCTGCGCCTGCTCAAACCGATTCCGACAGATCAACTGACCCTAAAGGATCGGGCAAAACTTACAGAAGACTTGCGCACCGCGATCTCACAAGAACTCGGGACCGCTCAGGAGCCTGTGGTCTCCACCAGCTAGCAACAGCCCGTTTTCGCGAGCACGATCTCGTCAATCTGCACGAGGGTTGTGTATTTGCCCGTATAGCAGGAATAGCAGAAGTGACGCTCGTTGTCCTGTAGCGATTCCTGCAAGGCCTCAAGAGACAAGTAGCCAAGCGAGTCGGCTTCCACGTACTCTTCAATCTCCTTGATCGTGTTATTCGCCGCAATCAGCTCCCGCTGTGTCGGTGTATCCACACCGTAGTAACAGGGCGAAATTGTGGGCGGACAGGAAATACGTAAGTGCACCTCGCGGGCACCGGCGTTTCGCACCATCCGAACGATCTTCCGGCTGGTGGTCCCCCGAACAATGGAGTCATCCACTAACACCACCCGCTTACCTTCCAACTGATGGCGAATGGGGTTAAGCTTCAGCTTCACTCCGAAGTCGCGAATCTCCTGCGAGGGCTCAATGAACGTCCGTCCCACATAATGATTGCGGATCAAGGCCTGACGGTAGGGAATGCCCGATTCCGCCGCATATCCCAGAGCCGCGGCAACACCCGAATCCGGTACCGGCACAATCACGTCCGCGTCCACGGGATGCTGTCTTGCGAGCAACCGGCCCATCATTTCTCGCGTTTGGGCCACTGGCTTTCCAAAAACCAGCGAATCCGGCCTGGAGAAATAGACGTGCTCAAACGCGCAATGAGCCCGCGCCTCCGCCGGCGTGTATCGTTCGCGTGTTACACCTTCCGGCCCCACAATCACCATTTCGCCGGGCTCTACGTCGTTGAGGTAGGTGGCCCCGATCAAATCGAACGCGCAGGTTTCGGACGCAAACACCGTGGCCATTTGCCCACCGGCAAGCTCCAGATGCCCCATGGCAAGCGGACGGAAGCCGTGTGGATCGCGCGCCACGATGATGCGATCCTCTGCCAGAAATACCAGTGAGAAAGCACCCTCAATCTGCAGCAATGCTTCCCGGAGCGCGCCCGCCAGGGTCCGTTCCCGGGAACGCGCCACCAAGTGCAAAATCACTTCCGTATCGCTGGTGGATTGAAAGATGGATCCGTCTTCTTCCAGTTCCCGGCGCAGTTCAATCGCGTTGGTTAAGTTGCCATTGTGCGCGACAGCTACCTGCCCTTTGCTGCATGCCACCGACAAAGGTTGCGCATTCGTCACAACCGTATCGCCGGAGGTGGAATACCGGGTATGCCCGATTGCTAAATCACCGGGCAGGTGGTTCAAAACATCCGGCGTGAAAATATCGGCTACATGTCCCATCTTGCGGACGGTGTGAATCTTGCGTCCGTCGGAAGAGGCGATTCCCGCGCTCTCCTGTCCACGATGCTGCAATGCATACAAGCCCAGGTAAACGAGATTGGCCGCCTCCGGGTGGCCATGAAGCGCGAATACGCCGCACTCTTCGTGGAGCTTATCGAAAGGATCTTCGTGACAGGACATGGATTTACACCAACACGGGATTCTGAAGAAGGTCTTCGAGAGCGGAGCTCCACGTCTCCTGAAACTCGCCGACCTGGCAGTCGATCAGAATTTCATTCCGGTTACGAATCGTCATTCTCCATTCGAGTGTAACGCCAATTTCCACTGCGGGGACGCCATTCTTTTTGGCAGTTTCCAAGACGCGCTCCGGCATGGCCGTCGAAAGAAGAATACGCGAGGGACCCTCATGGAACAGCAGTAACTCGTGGGGCAAATCCGAATCCAGATCAATAGCCGCTCCCACTTGCGACGGACCAAACGAGCACTCGGCCAAAGCTACGGCTAGTCCGCCCTCGCCCACGTCATGGGCGGATTCGACCACGCCCGAAGACACCAGGTCTCGAACCGCAGTCTGGACCCGCTTCTCGTACTCCATATCGAGCTTTGGCGGCACGCCCCATAGAGACTGGCAAACAACTTTGGCGTACTGTGTCCCTCCAAACTCACGTGGCTCACAACCGCCCAGTCCACCCAGCAAAATCACGGAAGAACCCGCCCGTCTGAACGCCATGCCGACCGGCACCGCAGTTTTGAGCGTGCCCACGATTCCCACTACGGGTGTCGGCAGAATCGGCGAGCCCAGGGTCTCGTTATACAAACTGACGTTGCCGCCGGTAACGGGAACTTCAAAGTATTTACAAGCCTCCGCCAAGCCCTCGATCGACTCCACAATTTGGGCCATGATCTCCGGCCGCTCCGGATTGCCAAAGTTCAGGTTGTTGGTAGTCGCAATCGGGAGCGCACCTACCGTGGATAGATTCCGGCAACACTCCGCAACGATCAACTTCGTCCCCTCCCGCGGGTCGAGAGCGCAGTAGCGGCCATTGCCGTCCAGTGACATGGCAATAGAAGTACCCGTCTCTTTGATGCGAAGAACAGCCGCATCGGCTGCACCGGGACCGGCTAAAGTGTTCGTACGTACCTGATGGTCGTACTGTTCCCAGATCCAGCGCTTGGAGCATAGGTCTCCGGAAGCTAGCAAAGCCTTCAGGTCCCCTTTCAGATCGCTGCTGTGGACCTCCGGACCGTCCAGCGGCGCCGTTCGCAAAGGCGTCGTGAAAGGCCGTTTGTAGACCGGCGCTTCATCGGCGAGCGCCCTGTTCGGAATCTCGGCAAAGGTCACGCCGTGATCCTTCACGCGAAGAATGCCGTCGTCCGTCACCCGGCCGATCGTCACCGCATCCAGGCCCCACTTTTTGAACACCCGGAATACCTCGTCCTCGCGGCCACGCTCCGCCACCAGCAGCATGCGCTCCTGCGATTCCGAAAGCATCATTTCATACGGCGTCATGCCTTCCTCGCGCTGAGGAACGTACTGCAAATCGATCTCGACTCCTGTCCCTGCCCTGCTTCCCATTTCGCAGGTGGAAGAAGTCAACCCCGCCGCGCCCATGTCCTGAATACCGACGATCGCGCCGGTCTTCATTGCTTCGAGACACGCTTCCAGCAGCAGCTTCTCCATAAACGGATCGCCAACCTGGACGTTGGGCCGCTTCTGTTTGGATTCCTCGGTAAACTCAGCCGAAGCCATCGACGCGCCGTGGATGCCGTCGCGGCCGGTCTTGGCTCCGACGTAGATCACGGGATTTCCAACGCCGCTGGCCTTCCCATAGAAGATTTCGTTGTGCCGGAAGACCCCGAGCGCAAATACGTTTACCAGCGGGTTGCCGTCGTAGCTCTCTTCAAAGACGCACTCTCCGCCCACCGTGGGGACGCCAAAACAGTTTCCGTAATGCGAAATCCCGGCGACGACCCCTTCTAAGATTCGCCGGTTACGTGCACCGGTTTTCTCGTCGTCCAATCGTCCGAACCGGATGGAATCCAGAACAGCGATCGGCCGTGCGCCCATGGTGAAAATGTCCCGCAGAATTCCGCCCACACCGGTGGCCGCGCCCTGAAACGGCTCGATGAAGCTCGGATGATTATGCGACTCGATCTTGAAGGCGATTGCCACGCCATCGCCGATGTCGATGATGCCCGCATTTTCGCCTGGCCCTTGCAGCACATGTTTACTTTCGGTCGGCAGCTTCCGCAAATGAACACGGGAGCTTTTATAAGAACAGTGTTCGCTCCACATGACACTGAAAATGCCTAGCTCGGTGAGGGTTGGCTCACGGCCCAGCAGACTCAGGATCTTCTCGTACTCCGCGCTTGTGAGCTGATGGGCAGCAATCACATCGGGGGTGATCTTACTCATGATTGGAAAGTTTTTATGGAGGCTGACGAAGCGGCATCGGCGGTTGCCATCGAGGCGAGGATCGTAAGTCCATCGGTGCCGCCTACCAGCGGGTCGGACGCGCGTTCGGGATGGGGCATCATTCCCATCACATTGCGCTGCCTACTGATGATTCCCGCGATGTCCCGCATGGACCCGTTCAGGTGACTGCGATACCGAAGCACTACCCGGTCCTCGGCTTCCAGCTCATCCAACGTCCGTTCGTCCGCGATATAGCAGCCCTCACCGTGCGCTACGGGGATGTTCAACGTCTGCCCTTTTTTCGCCTGGTGAGTGAAAGGCGTATCCGTCGTAACCACTTCTAACGGGACGGTACGGCAGATGAATTTCAGTTCGGCATTCCGGAGAAGTGCTCCCGGCAGCAGGCCCACTTCGGTAAGCACCTGGAACCCGTTGCAGATTCCCAACACTAAACCGCCATCCTGTGCAAACTTTTTGACTGCGCCCATGATGGGCGAGAACTTAGCGATAGCACCGCACCGGAGATAATCGCCGTAGGAGAAACCGCCCGGAATAATCACCGCATCCACATTCCCCAGGGAATGGGAAGTATGCCAGATAAATTCTGCCTGCTGCTGAAGATTGTGCGACACCGCGTACCACGCATCGTGGTCGCAATTGCTGCCCGGGAAAACGACGACGCCGATTTTCATCTCGTCAAAAACTATCGGTCACCCTCTACGATGAGCTATGCTCCTGCACTTGCCGCCGGTGCGGCCTTCTTGCGAGTAACGCGCCGCTTTTCCACCGGAGGCTGACGATCGCTCTTTTTCAAGGCCGGCAGAACAATCGACGTCACAAACTTTTTCTCGCCATGGTCATCAAATTTAATTACGATGTAATCGTCGTTGCAGGAAAGCACTGAGCCGAGACCGAATTTTCCGTGCTCGACTTGGGCGCCTTGGGCGAATGCGGGTTTGCTGGCCATGGCTTCTTAAAGGTCCTTCTATAGGTGATTGTAACAGTTTGACTTAATGCCTGTCGATGGTTCCCGAGGCCGGAAATCGCGCCGCTTCGCTACCGTGGAAGAGGGCGTAAACAGTTTCCCTATAATGGAGTAAGCATTAGATGGACGATCTTAAGAAGAAGCTGCAGGATGAAATTGCAGCGCTCGAGTATGAACTGCACAACGAGCTGCCGAAAGAAATCCTGCGGGCACGCGAACACGGAGACCTCAGCGAAAACGCCGAGTACCATGCCGCCAAGGAACGCCAGGCGTTTGTAAATGCCCGGCTGGGACATCTCCAGACCCGGCTTCGTGACTTTGCCATGGTGGATTTCTCCAAGATTCCACACGACCGCATCGGGCTTGGTTCGCAGGTGGTTGTGCTCGATATCGACAAGGACGAAGAGCTCACCTACAACCTGGTGACCAGCGAAGAAGCCGATGTCGCCAAGGGGAAGATTTCCACCAGTTCGCCCATCGGCAAAGGCTTGCTTGGCAAACAGGTCGGAGATACAGTAAAGATTCCAATTCCGGATGGAACGAGAGAGATGGAAGTTCTCAGTTTAGCCACCATCCACGATCTCGCTGCCTCGCAAGGAGACTAACGCTAATGACCTACACCCGTGCTATCGGTCTGGGCGCCAACAAGATTATCAGGCTGATTGTACGGGGGCTGGCTCTTTCCAAAATCGATCCCAACGTTCTCACTTTTTTGGGTCTGGTCATCAACGGGGTCGCCGCCGCGTTTCTTGCATTTGGCCGCTTTCGCACGGCCGGGTTCGTCATTATCTTTGCCGGCCTGTTCGACATGGTGGACGGCCGCGTGGCGCGGGAAACCAATCGCGTTACGCGCTTCGGCGGCTACTTCGATTCCGTGCTCGACCGGTACTCGGATCTGTGCCTTCTGATCGGTCTCCTTGTCTATTACGGAACGATCAACCGGCCTCCGTACGTTGTGCTGACCGCGGTGGCAATGACGGCTTCGGTGATGATCAGTTATGCCCGGGCGCGTGCCGAGAACATCATCCCCACCTGCAAAGTTGGATTTCTGGAGCGCCCGGAGCGAGTGGTTCTGCTGATCCTCGGCGCGCTTTTTGACCGCATGGCCCCGGTGCTGTGGGTGATCGCCGTCCTGGGTAATTTAACCGTCATTCACAGGCTGATCTTCACTTACGGAGAAACCAAAAACCTGGAGGATGCCCAGCTCCGGGTGCGTTCGGCTGCCGCCTCCGGCAGCACTCCAGTTCAGTAACGCCCTACACTCCGTCTTCGAGAATCACGACGGCAAACGCGAGTTCCGCAGTGTGGGTCAGTGAAATAGAAACCCGTTTCACGCCCATTGCATTTGCCCGCTCCAGCGCCATTCCGTGAAATCGCAGCGTTGGCCGTCCGGACCGTTCGTTCGCCACCTCGAAGTCCTTCCATTTCACCCCCCCGCGCATTCCTGTTCCAATCGCCTTCATCGCGGCCTCCTTTGCCGCGAAACGCGCCGCAAAGCTCTCCGCTGCGCGCCCCTTCCGCGAAGCATAGGCTTGCTCGCCCGGAGTGTAGATCCGGTTCAGGAAACGTTCGCCGTAGACCTCAATGCTTCTGCGAATTCGAGGGACCTCCGCCAGGTCCGTACCTACTCCAAGAATCATAGTTTCAGCATGCGCATACAAGGCCCTAAAAGTCATGGACGGAAGGAGTGAGAGAATAAGGGCGTTCGCATGCACATCCCGGATAACTTCCTATCCACGCCGGTATGGGCCACTCTCGATGCAATTGCGGTACCCACCGTTGCCGTTGTGTCCCGGAAAGCGCACGCCGCTACAGACACCAACCGTCTGCCGCTTCTGGGCGTGATGGGTGCCTTTGTATTCGCGGCCCAGATGATCAATTTTCCAGTCGGCGTTGGAACCAGCGGCCACCTGGTGGGCGGCACTCTTCTGGCGTGTATCCTCGGGCCCTGGGCCGCTGCTTTGGTAGTCACATCTATTTTGATGATCCAGGCACTCGTCTTTCAGGACGGTGGGGTGCTGGCCCTGGGTGCGAACGTGATCAACATGGCGTTGCTGGGCGTTATGGCCGGCTATCTGCCCGCGAAGTGGCTTGTTCACACCAAGTGGCGAAACTACGGGGTCTTTGTCGGAGGCCTCCTGTCGGTGCTGGTCAGCGGAGTTCTCGCGCTCTCAGAGTTAACGCTTTCCGGTGTCCACATGCCGACAGCGCTGCTGGATGCTTCCCTTGGACTGTTTCTTGTGAACGCGGTCGTGGAGGGAGCCATTACGGTTTCCGTGCTACGCGCTATTGAACAACTACAGCCCGGTGCCACCCAACTCGAGTTGGGCTCTGAATCCCCTCGCCCTGCTCGTTCTGTATGGAAGAGCCTGGTTCCGGCGTTTGCTCTAGCCTCCATCTTGCTCGCCTCCGTTGGCGTTCTGATTGCATCCACTCTTCCGGACGGCTTAGAGCACCTCGCGAAGGCTCTGGGAATTCCGTTCGGCGGATACCCAACGTTGCATTCTCCGCTGAGCGAGTATCAGATCCAGGCGCTCGGAACAAGTTGGCTCAGCCGGGCTGGCGCCGGCCTCATCGGACTGCTGCTTATCTACTTAGTCTGTGCGCTTGGTGGCCACTTACTCGGCCGCAGCCGCCGCTCATACTCTTAGCCACCATAAGGAACTCGTTTGCGGCACACGACCTTTGCACAGTGGAGTAGCGGAGATAGCTTTGTTCATGCACTCGACCCAAGAGTCAAGCTGGTTTCCCTGGCCTGCTTTGTGGTGGCTTTAGCTTTGGTCCCGTATCCGTCTCCCATCCAACTTGGCGCCTGCCTACTGCTTCTGCTCGCCGTCGTCCTTTTGGCCCGGCTGCCGGCATTGCACATCTTTCAGATCTCCCTACTCTCAGTGCCCTTTGTCGGCTTCTTTGCCATCGTCTTGTACCTGAGTGGCGATGCCCAGCGCGCCTGGGCAGTTCTTGCCAAAAGCTATTTATCTGCGTTGAGCGTCCTCGTGGTTACCGCTTCCACGCCTTTGGCGCGGTTAGTGGCGGCAGGGCATTACTTCCGAATGCCGGAGCTTCTGCTGCAGGTAACGCAGCTAATCTACCGCTACTTCTTTGTCGTCAGCAGGCAGGCGCACGGCATGCAGACAGCTTTCCGGTCACGCGCGGGCCGGCCCGGCATCCGGGCTCTCCATGCCTCTTCCGGGATGATTGCAGTCCTATTTGGGAGATCCTACAACAAAGCGTCCATGGTCCACCAGGCAATGCTCGGCCGGTGTTTCTCAGGCAGGTTCCCCGCCCCCTCCTTCTCGGGTTTGCACCTCTTGGATTTTGCCGTCCTGGCAGGCAGCGTCCTGTTCGCATGGGGGCTGCACCTGATCTAAATGCCAGAGAACCTGTTAGAAGTTAGTGGCCTAACTTACCATCAGCCGAACGGATCAAAAGCTCTGGATGATATTAGTTTTTTTCTGGGGCGGAACGAAAATCTCATTCTGCTCGGTCCCAATGGGTCGGGCAAAACTACGTTATTGCTTCATCTGAACGGAACCTTAAACGGATCCGGGAATATCCGTGTAGAAGGGCTCGAAGTTACCAGCAGGAATCTCCCCGAGATTCGACGGAAGGTGGGAATCGTTTTTCAAGATGCCGACGAGCAGCTTTTTATGCCGACAGTCCTGGAAGATGCGATGTTTGGGCCCTTGAATTTGGGCTTAAGCCCCGCCGAAGCTGAAGCGGCAGCTGATCGGGCTCTAGCGGATGTCGGAATCGGCAAGGACTTACTCCGGCGCCCGCCCTTTCAACTTAGTCAAGGGGAAAAGCGTCGCGTAGCATTAGCAGGAGTGTTGGCCATGAGACCAAAGCTCCTGCTCTTAGACGAACCCACGACCTCGCTCGATCCTCCCGGACAAAAATCCCTGGTCAGCTTACTGCGAACCCTGCCGCAATCGAAAGTTATAGCAACTCACGATATACATTTTGCCGCTCAATTAGGTAGCCGGGCCATCTTTTTGGACAGGGGTCGCCTGTTAGCCGACGGTAGTTTATCCGAAATCGTACAGCGTTACAAATGGAATCCCTACGATTAGGGCTGCTCTGCCTTCCGAAAATTAGCCCACCGCTTCTTCTGGGCGGCGGCAATTCGCTTGCGGGCCTCGGGGCTTAGCGTGCGTTTCTTACGAGGAGGGGCATCAAAAGCTGGAAGCGCGTCCGGAGAGCCTCCCTTGGGCGGCCGCCCCACGCGCCGGCCCATCATTGCTCTAACCTGAGCAATCTGTTCGTCCAACCTGTGTCTCTGTGCCTCAAGGCCGTGGAGAGCCGCTTCCAGGATCTCTCTGCTTGGCGCTACAGACGTCTTTGCCATATATCTTTAGTTAGTAACACAAAAAAGGATAGGCACCAACAGACTCTTATAAGTTACTCGCCTAAATTTCTGTTTCGCACAACAGACTTACAGGTCCATCATTTACCAGGCTCACCAGCATGGTAGCTCCGAAGACTCCGGTCGAAACATCGAGTCCTGCTTCTTTGCAGTGCTCTATAAAACTTTTGTAGAGCGGCTCCGCCAGTTCTGGTTTAGCGGCTCGCGAATAGGATGGCCTATTTCCTCGACTAGTGTCTCCGTATAAAGTAAATTGGGAAACAATCAAAAGCCCACCTTTCACATCCGTAACGCTGCGGTTCATCTTGCCGCCTTCGTCGTCGAATATCCGGAGCTGCAGGACCTTCCTGGCCAAATGCTCCGCCCGTACCTCCGTATCGTCATCCCTGATTCCAAGCAGGACGACAAGGCCTTGATCAATCCGGCCTGCGACCTGGTTATTCACAGAAACATCAGCCTTCAACACTCTTTGTACAAACGCGCGCATAGGGGTTAGGGTCTGGATGAGATGATGAACCTCAGGCCAAATTGTTTATCCTTGAATGACTGTCTCTTCAGCAACCGCCTTGATTACTCTGCAAATCGTCTTCTGGCTCGCGGTCGCCGTACCGTTCTACGCCTATATCGGATATCCGTTGACTCTTCTGTTCTTACGAGTTCTACTACACCGGAGCATTGGCAAGAAAGACATCACTCCGCGGATCTCGCTTCTTATTCCGGCATACAACGAAAGCGAAAACATTGAAAGAAAAATCCTGAATTCTCTGGCGCTCGACTATCCTGCCGATCTTTTTGAGATCGTCATCGCCTGTGATGGTTCCAGGGACAACACCCCGGAGCTTGCTCATAAGATGGCGGCCAGACCTGAAGCCCATGGGCGCGTACGCGTCCTCGATTACCCGGTGAACATGGGAAAGATTACGGTTTTGAATACGGCCGTGCGGGAACTCACAGGGGAGATCATCGTCTTTTCGGACGCGTCCGCCATTCTGAATCCGAATGCGCTGCGTCTGCTGGTCAGGAACTTCGCCGATCCTAAAGTAGGTTCAGTCAGCGGAAAATATACAGTCATTAAACCTCACGAGGTAAATATCGGGGGCTCTGAAGACTTCTATTGGAGATACGAGACTTTTCTAAAGACGCAAGAGTCGATGGTAGCCTCGGCCATCGGCGGCCACGGTCACCTGCACGCAATCCGGCGCGAGTTGTACCCGTTCCCGCCACCCGGGACCATAAACGACGACTACATCATTCATGCCTCCGTCATTGCCAAGGGATGGCGAGCCGCCTATGAACCCGAAGCGGTGATTCGCGAAGAGGCTAAAGAAATGACCGGCTTTGGAAGGCGTATTCGCATTATGGCCGGCAACATCCAGCAGTTGCGCGAAATCCGCCCGCTTCTGAATCCTTTTCGCCCTCTTCCCGTGTTTTTCTTCGTGTGC